>ENA-OQBL01000699-OQBL01000699.1-human-gut-metagenome-genome-assembly--contig:-NODE-699-length-16226-cov-3.745823_pt1 | contig 16226 bp, 17 predicted proteins | sample MGYA00242747_ERZ504553 | MGnify/ENA primary metagenome ERZ504553 (study PRJEB26092, sample SAMD00036240) | human gut metagenome | host: Homo sapiens | study: EMG produced TPA metagenomics assembly of...
TTGCTGACCAACACCGACGAGCGACCCGGGAGGCCTTTTTCCGGACCATGGAAATCATCGGGAAAAATCTGGACGATATTTTAAAGGAGAATGCATGAGATGAACGTGTTGTTTCCCGTTCTGGTCACCTTTTTTGCCGGCATGGGGGCCGGCCTTGGCACCGGCTTTGCCGGCATGAGCGCAGCAGCGGTGATCACCCCCCATGCTCATCACCTTTTTTGCACAGGAACCCCCTATATGGCGGTGGGCATCGCCCTGTCGTCGGACGTGCTGGCCAGCGCGGTCTCGGCCTACACCTACCATAAAAAACAAGAACCTCGACATCAAGAACGGCCTGATCATGATGGTCAGTGTCCTGGCCTTTACGGTGGTGGGCAGCTGGGTGGCCAGCAGAGTGCCCTCGGCCACCATGGGCGGCTTCTCGGTGTTCATGACCTTCCTGCTGGGCGTCAAGTTCATCCTGCGGCCTGTCATGACCACCAAGGAGGCCATGGAGGGGGTCAGCGTCAAAAGGCGAGCCATCCAGTCGCTGGTGTGCGGCATGCTCATCGGCTTCATCTGCGGCTTCATCGGCGCAGGCGGCGGCATGATGATGCTGCTCATCCTCACCAGCGTGCTGGGCTACGAGCTCAAGACGGCTGTGGGCACCAGCGTGTTCATCATGACCTTCACCGCCCTGACCGGTGCGGTCTCCCACTTTATGATCGGCGGCGCACCGGATTGGGGCGTCTGGGTGCTGTGCGTGCTGTTTACCCTGCTGTGGGCGCGCATTGCAGCTGTGTTTGCCAACAAGGCTACCCCCAAGACCCTGAACCGTGCCACCGGTGTCGTGCTGGTGGTGCTGGGCATCGTCATCATGGGCTTCAAGCTTCTGGCATAAAGAGAAAATTTCGGAGAACGAAAAAACCGCCTGTGCGTCGGCACAGGCGGTTTTGGTTTTTACGGATTTACTTTTCCTCGATGGTGGAGCGCTCGATCACCCAGTCGGCAGCGCGACGGATGGCCTCGGCGCGCTTCAGAGCGGGGATGTTGGTCTTTTCGCGGATCTCCTCCACGGTCTTTTTGGTGCGCTCGGCACGCTCGGCGATCATCTTGTCGATCTCCTCGTCGGTGGGCACCAGATTTTCCTGCTGTGCGATCTGCAGCAGAGCCATGCGGGCACGGGTGTTCTTCTCGGCACCGGCGTGCAGCTTGGCGGTAAAGCTCTCACGGGTCTCGTGGATCTGGCTCAGATAGCTGTTCAGGGTCATGCGCTGCATCTGCAGCTGCTGCTGCACGTTCTGCATCTCCTGCTGGTAGGTGCTCTCCACCAGAACGCTGGGCAGCTCGCCCTCAGCGGCGTCGGCCAGCTTGGCCAGCACCTGATCCTTGGCGCGGTTCAGTGCACCGCCGTGACGGCCGTCGTACAGCTGCTTGCGCACCTTCTCGCGGAACTCTTCCATGGTGTCCACGCCGCCCACTTTCTTGGCAAAGTCGCTGTTCATGGAGGCAGCTGGCGCACGCACACATCGTGCAGCTTGATCTTGAACACCACAGCCTTGCCGGCCAGGTCCTTTGCATGGTAGCGCTCCGGGAAGGTGACGTGGATGTCGAATTCGTCGCCTGCCTTGTGGCCCAGGATGCCGTCCTCAAAGCCGGGGATCATGCGGCCGCTGCCCAGCTGCACGGACTGGTTCTGTGCGGTGCCGCCCTGGAAGGCCACGCCGTCCAGCAGGCCCTCAAAGTCCATGTGCACCACGTTGCCCTTCACGGCCGGGCCCTTGTGGGGCACCAGCTCGGCGGCGGCATTGCGGCGGCGCTCCAGCACCGCGTCGATCTCCTTGTCGGTTACGGCGGGAGTGACGCACTCCACCACAAAACCGGTGGTCTGGGTCAGGTTCAGCTCCGGCTGCAGGGCCACGGTGGCGGTGGCTACAAAGCCCTCGTCCTTTTTCACGCTCACCAGGTCGTAGCTGGGCTCGTCCACCGGGTGGAAGCCGTGCTCGGCCAGCGCAGCGTCGTACAGTGCGGGCACGTCCTTGTCCATCAGGTCGTTGATGGCGTCGTACCAGAAGGTGTGCTCACCGCGGTCGGCCTCGATCTGGGCACGGTCGGCCTCGCCTTTTTCAAAGCCCTTGATCGTATAGTTGGCGCGGGTGCGCTCATACACCGCGTTGGATGCGGCTTCCAGTTCTTCGGCGGTGGCGCTGAAGGTCATTTTGCAGACACTCTTTTCGGGAGTTTCCACGCTTACCAGTTTCATAGGATTTACCCTCCGTGTTGTCCTCTGCAGGGGAATACCGGGCTGCGCACCATGCCCTGCGGCATGTCCGGCCCGGCCCCTGTGTCCCTGCCAGGATACAATTTCAAACATATAGTAAAGTTATTATAGCACAAGATAGCGAAAAGCGGTATAATAAAAATCATAAAATATGCCATTCCGGTATTTTTGCCCCGTCCTCCCCGGCGGGACAGAGAAAGGATGTAGATGTCATGCGACTTTTCGACGTTCTGGGCCCGGTGATGATCGGGCCGTCCTCCAGCCATACCGCCGGTGCCGCGCGGATCGGCTACACGGCCCAGAAGCTGCTGGGCGAGGTGCCGGCAAAGGCGGACATCGGCCTGTACGGCAGCTTTGCCACCACCGGCAAGGGCCACGGCACCGACCGGGCGCTGGTGGCGGGCCTGCTGGGCCTGCGCCCGGATGATCCCCGCCTGCCGGACAGCTTTGCACTGGCAGAGGAACAGGGCATGACCTTTACGATCCACCCGGTGGAGCTGCGCAGCGCCCATCCCAATACGGCGATGCTCCGTCTTACCGCCCGCAGCGGCCGGGAGCTGTCGCTCAAGGCCGCGTCGGTGGGCGGCGGCCGCATCCGGGTCACCGAGATCGACGGGGTGCCCGCCGACTTCGGCGGCGACAGCAACACCCTGATCATCCACAACGAGGACACCCCCGGCTGCATCGCCGAGGTGACCATGTCGCTGGCGCTGCGGCGCATCAACATTGCGTCCATGCAGGTGTTCCGGGCGGCGGTGGGCCGCTACGCGGTCATGGTGCTGGAATGCGACTCCCACATCCCCCACACGCTGGAACAGCAGCTGGCCGTGATGCCGGGCCTGCTCAAGGTCACCTGCCTGAATGTGGACGAGCCGGAAGGAATGGAGGAATGAGCCGTGTCGTTTTTTGTCCTGTGAAGAGATGCTGGCGGCCGCCCGCAGCCAGAAGATCACGCTGGCCGAAGCCGTGCTGCGCAGCGACCTGGAAGAGAGCCGCCTGACCGAGGAGCAGAGCCGTGCGGCCATGCACCACCTGTGGCAGGTGATGCAGGCCACCAGCCGGGAGTACGACCCGGCCCAGCGAAGCCGCAGCGGGCTTTCCGGCGGCGATGCCGCCAAGGTGGAACAGGCTCACAAAGAAGGAAAGCTGCTGGGCGGCGATTACCTGTCCGCGGTGACCGCCGAGGCCCTCAAGACCGCCGAGTGCAACGCCTGCATGAAGCGGATCGTGGCAGCCCCCACGGCGGGCAGCTGCGGCGTGCTCCCGGCGGTGCTGCTGCCGCTGGCCCGCGCCGGAGAAGCGGACGAAGAGGCCGTCTGTGAGGCCCTCTATGTGGCAGCAGGCTTCGGGCAGGTCATTGCAGCCCGGGCCACGCTGGCCGGTGCCGAGGGCGGCTGTCAGGCCGAGGTGGGCGCTGCCAGCGCCATGGCCGCCGCTGCCCTGTGCAGCCTGAAGGGCGGCACACCGGAACAGTGCGCCGCCGCTGCCGCCATGGCGCTGGGCAACCTGCTGGGGCCTGGTGTGTGACCCTGTGGCGGGCCTGGTGGAGGTGCCCTGCGTCAAGCGCAACGTAGTGGGTGCCGTGAACGCCGTGTCCTGCGCCAATATGGCGCTGGCCGGGGTGGACTATGCTATCCCCTGCGACGAGGTCATTGACGCCATGGGCCGCGTGGGCAGTCTGCTCTCCCCCGACCTGCGCGAGACCGGCCAGGGCGGCCTTGCCGCCACGCCCACCGGCGTAAAGATCGCCCAGCACCTCGCACAGGAGGGCTGATGGGCCCGTTGATATGATATAGAAAAAAAGTCCGGAAAGACGCTCTATTCAAAAAAGAATCGAAAAAATTCAAAAAACCTGTTGACAAACCCGACTCTGCGTGATAAAATACATCATGTTCCGACCGGAACGTATGCGTTGGTAGCTCAGCTGGATAGAGTGACTGACTACGAATCAGTAGGCCGGGGGTTCGAGTCCCTTCCATCGCACCAAACCATGAAAATCCGAACCTTTTCTCGATAGGAGAAGGGCTCGGATTTTTTGTTTTCTTCGGAAACGAGAACAATGGCTCTTCCCTTACGGCTGTGTGTCCAAAACCTTATCAGAAGAAAGACCGTATCACGAAGGTCACAACAGTAAGAGTGCCGTAAGGCAGAAGGGACGCAAGATTATGAAGTACGATGCAAGAGCCTGTCAGTTTAACATGGGCACCGGCTGTGTGGAGCTGCTGCTCCGGGATGGGCGCAAAATTTCCATCAACTGCACCGGTGTCGAGGATGCACTGGATGTTACCATGGCGCAGAGGTCTGAACTGGACTACCTCATCTACAATGACCCGCTGGCGTATGCAGAGCTAATTTTGAACGGTGAGCCAGAGGAGTATCTGAGAAATGCGGCTGGAAGTCACGGATTAGAGGACTGAACGCAAAAACAGGGTGCGCCCTGCCGGACGCACCCTGCAAAAATCCACACACGATAAGTAAGGCAGGGAGTTCCCCGACGGGAACTTCCTGTTTTTCTTTGGTTGCGATATGAGCCTGTTCCGCCTGCCATGCAGCAAATTCCCGTTGACCTTCCTCGCTGTTCCAGCAGGCAAGGATCGCCGGATAGAATGCCCGTGCCAGTCGTTCGATGGCTTCATCGGGGTAAGGGGAAATATTTGTGGACTTTTTCTTTTTGTTCAAACGCACACTCCTTTGGATTTCTGTTGACAGCATACAATGTGCCTGTTGTTATGCTGTCTGCTCATCCTCTGCGAGCGCAGATTCCAGCGAAGCAAGGTACTCCTTGTGCTTGTGGATGATTTCGAGAATGACTTCTCGCTGTGCTGTGTCTGGCATAGTTCTCAGAAGATAGTCAAACTCTGTGCGGAAACGTGTTGTAACGTGTTCCAGTGCGACATAATCATGCCGCACTTCTTCCGGGTAAGCATCGCTGTCGTAAACCGATTCGATTTTCTGAAACGGCAATACAGGTGCCTTTCCCGGTTCCCGGATGATGCCATCGGCATCCGGTTTCGGTTCAACTTTCAGTTCCGGGTGCAGGATTTCCTGCAAGGTCTGTGCGCGGGCATCATAGTTGGCTCGTGCAAGGCGGTGCATATCAGCCTTGCTGACTTTTACCTGTTTGTTCAGAATCTTCTCCCGCATACCGGGAATCAGGGATTCAGCAATTTCAACACCTTTCATGTACTTCGATGCGCGAAGTACAGTTGCCTTGCTTACACCATTTTCCTCTGCGATTCGTTCGCAGGTTTTCATGGCTTCACCGGAGTTATCAGTTTGAGAACTCCGGTGAAATCGGCCATTTTCATCATGCGATTCTTTGCGGGCTTCGCCATGAGAGGATTTTTCCGCTTCATATTGCTTCCCGATGAGGAACAGCTTCTGCTCCGGGGTGAGGTTGCGCCGCCCCAACTGATTCTTGCAGATCCATGCGAGGACTTCTTCTCTGCTTTCAAATCGGAGCGGCATGGTGGAAAAGCAAATCTCCGGGTGCTTCTGGAGAATTGCATAACGATTGTGGCCGTCAACGAGGGTGTTGTTCCAGACGATCAAAGGAGAGAGCAGCTTGCCTTCCTTGAGGATGTTTTCTTCAAGCTGCTTGTACTCATCGTCCGTCAGCGGCGGGATCTGATTCTGGAACTCCGGGTCGATTTTCAGATTGATCATACGCACAACTCCTTATCTCTCGTGATGTTGCGTCCGTTCGTCCTCCCGGAAGAACAGGGCAACATTCTGTTTTGCATCTTTCAGCTTGAGCAGTTCGATCTTGGCTTCCTTGTACTGCTCATAGAACTGGGCCTTTTCGGAAGCAAGAGCGCAGTATTCCGCTTCCAGCTTGTTCGGACTTGGCAGTTTAGTGATGTTGTTTGCCTTGAGATAGGCTGCTGCTGTCCGGTATGCTGTCAGCTCTGCACGATGCTGTTCTTCAAAGGTTGCGGGGGATTTGGCAGCGTTCCGTTTCTGCGCGAGCGGTCGGTACTGCTTGTAGGAAGCAGCATAACGGCGCAGTGTTTGGTTGTTTGCCATGCGGGTTTCGAGGTCTTTCACTACGGCCAGCGATTCATGGAACTTGGTGTCAAGCTCTGCAATTCTCTGGTCGAGTGCGTCCTCGTTGAGCAGACCTTTCTCCTGCAAAAGAATCAAGGTCTGCGCCATGGCTTTGAGGTTGTGCTTCTTCGCCCAACGCTCATAGCCGATGCCCTTGCCCTGCTTCAGTTTTGCCTGAATGTCCACCAGCTTCTTGATTCGGTCGGGTTTTTCCTCAAGATTGCTGTGGAGGATAATGGGCTGGCTCTTGGCATTTTCTTTCAAGGTGGCAAGCACGAGTTCTTTCTCAAACTTGTCACCGAGGCTGTGCGCCCGGATAAACTTCTTTCTTCCGGCTGGCAGGTAGCTGAGCCGCCCACGGCTTTTCTTGACCGTGATGCCGTACTGCTGCAAGAGCCTGTCCGAGAAATCTTCAAAGCTCGCTGCATTGTCCAGCACATCCGAGATCTGTTTCCGCAAAGTCTCCTTTGCGGTTTCAAACTCCGTTTGTGTAGGCTGCTGTCCGGCGGCAAGCAGGGCAGCGTTTTCACGGTCGAGTTTCATTTGACTGCGCCGTTTCATCCAGTATTCACGCTCGCTCACACGCTTTTTCGAGCTGAGCAGGTCGATCTGGTACAGCTTGGCATCCTGACACATTTCCATGACTGCGACACGCAGGTGCCGCATGGTCTGGGCTGTGCTGGAGTGCTTCATGCCCTCACGCCAGTCACGAGGCTTCTGCATATAGGGCTTGCGCTCCACCTCTCGTGTTCGGATGCTGCCGATCACGATGTGGACATGGATATTTCCCGAATGGTTGTGTCCGTCCGGGTGGGTGCAGACGATAGCAGGATGACCGGGAAAGTTCTCTTTGCAGAAGTTCAGGCCGAGGGCCTGTGCCTTTTCCATCGTCAGCCCATTTTCGGCTGCATCCCGCGGGTCGAAGCTGATGATATACTGGTGACTCTTGATGTCATCCGGGTGGTTGTTCTTGTCGTACTTCCGGTTTGCCAGCAGGCAGGCCATTGCAAACGAGGCTTCGCCGCATTCAAGGGTGTCCAGAATGTACGATTCCCGCAGCTTGGGTCTGCTCTGTTCATCCAGAATTTTCTTGCCGGAAAATTCATCGTGCTGGTAAACCAGATAGGTCTCAGCGGCAGAGTAGTCCGAATTTTTAGAGGCGATATGCTTCAGCGTTGCCATACAGTTTACCCAGAACTTTCTCGGCGTTGAGCCGGAAGGCAGTCAGGTCTGTAAGTTCGTCAAGAAGTTTCGCCCGGAGCTGTTCGGTGTCTGCTCCGCCGGAGTTGAAGTGTCGTGCGAGTTGGTTCAGGTTGCCGCCCACCCTGCTGCACTGGGCAAGCAGAGTGGAAACGGCAGTCAGGGTTTCTTCTCCGCCGCCGGCAACGACAACGGTGCGCTCGATCTTCGCATTGTGCAGCGCACGGCGGATGAGGGTGGACAGGGAGAGATGAAGGAGTTTTGCTGTGCATTGGAGTTCCATCTTTTCAGTTTCCGTCACACGGAACTTGATGATGTGCGTTTTGTTGTTCGGCGTGTCGTGGCGGTGGGTCGTGCTGGGATTCGCTTTGACATTCGTTTTGTTCATTGAACCTCCTGTCGTTTCGCTAGCTCCTCGGTGAAGCTATGTAAGCACGACACGCCGTTCTTTCGCACCGCAAGGTGCGAATATGAGCAGGGTTTGGGGCAGGTACGCCCCAACAAGATCACATCAAAACTCGCAAGAGTTGCAGATGTGAAGTCCCGGTGGAGCACAACATTTTCAAGAATTGAAAATTTGTGGCCACGGGACGGTTCTTGCCCTCTACCGCTGCGCTCAAAACGCATTTCCGAAAGTTGTTTCCGAATTGTTAAGACGCAAAAATAAGTAGAGAGTTCCGCTGCTCGTGTATGTTGATCGCCGTTTGCTCCGAACGAAGTTCCTGCCCCTGTTTTGCAGCGGCGTTGGCCGAAAAGCCGGTATCACGCTCGGACGGCTCATGAAATTCTCAAGGTACGGCTTCCCCAAAAAATGAAAATACCGCCCACGCAGTACAGGCGAAGGATTTTGTCGGGTGAAACAGACGGCAAAATGATCGGGTGTGTTGCGGGGCGGTAAATCTTCGCAGGAAATAAAACCGCACAGAATCGTTTCTTTACAGAAATCGCTGTGGATTTGTTGGGAATGATAACATAAGTATTGATGTGTGTCAACACTTCAGGATAATGAATACATCAGATGAATGAAACACACAAAGTACAAGCAAAAGCAAAGCAATGTTTTAGGAGAATGTTTTAATTTTCGCAGTTCAGGCGGACTTGGACGGTAAACACACCGTCTTTCTTTTTTCGTATAGAAGTCACCATGGTTCTCCTGAACGATACGATTTATATTTTTTAGTCCGTAACCGTGATACTCTCCGATGCGGATTCCGCGAGAAGTATCACTGTATGGGTTTTCCAGCCGATAGAAGAGGCTTCGATACTGCTTGCGCAGCTGTAGATGAATGATTCTCTGTTCCGCTGGCAGGTCGCAACAGGCTTCGATGGCATTGTCAAATGTGTTTCCGATAATGATGCTCAAAGACAACGATGAGATCGTCAGGACTTCAGGAATCGTCACATCCAGTTTGACGTTGATGTTATTCCTTTCCGCAATTCGTAAGTAATAATTCAAAAGAGCATCAACAACAGGATTTCCGACCGCAGAAATATTTGTGGAACGCTCGAAAACATCCGTGGCAGCCTGCGCAATCTTGTGAAGTTCTTCGGTATCACCGTGTTCTGCAACTGCCTGCATCGCCAGGATGTATTTCTTCACATCATGCCGCAGAGAACGGACTTCTTCCTGGCGTTCTTTGAGCTGCTGGTAGTATTCCATTTGAAGATTGTACTGCTGTTCGTTGAACTTAACTTTGAATTTTTCCAGTTCATTTTCCCGGAGAGCTTCCACATAGAACACGATCAGGATGTTTATAAGGAGAAGCACCGCCATAAGACCGACCATATAATCCGGGAAATACTCATCCGCAGCATGATACTGTGCCACATAACAGACAGCAATACTTGCGATTTGAATCGCAATGATCGGCAGCAGCCATAGGATACGCAGAGCATTTCCTTTTCGGCTGAAAAAAATGTGAGATCAGGACTACGAGTGGAATTTGAATCAGGTTTGAAAAAACAACATAGACCAACCGTGCTGCCCCAGCCTGCATTAGAATGTCGGTATCCGGGATACGCAGCCCAATCAGAAGCATTGCAAGCACTTCCACCAAAGCAATCAGTGTGAAGAAAGCTCCGCTTGCAAAAACCGCCTGCCACGGTCGAACCTCATAGAACAGCAATGCAAGGAAAAATCCGCCAACTAAAAGATAGATCGTGCGCTGCGTCACCCAATCCGGGAATAAACTCAAAGCACACTGCCCAGCAATCAAGAGTGCAACATAGGCATAGAACCACCTTGAGACGGGCTCCTTTTTGGGAAACAGCCGACCGATAAAAAGCAGCAACAGGGCAATGTTGGCAAAGCTCCCTGCAAACTCAACGAAATAATAAAGCATCATCTTCCCAAATAAGCGTTGAAGATCTGATTGAACTCCTGACGCTTCCTCCTGCTGATCGGCAGCTGATGTCCGCTGGAAAGAAAAACAGCGGTTCCCGTAGCGTAAACAATGTGTTCCATGTTGACGAGATAACTTTTGTGTGGTGACACAAAGCACCGTTTGGGAAGCTGCTCCAAGGCTTCAGGAATGCTCATTCGCAATGTAAGGTCTTGCTCCTTGCAGTGAATCAGAACTTTATGTCCGTGGCTTTCCAGAAAGTAAATGTCCGATGTTTCCAAGGACATGGTAACACCATCGTATTCGATCGTGAAATGTTTGGAGTTCAGTTCCTGAAGGACGGCATCCATTGCCGCAGCGAACAGCGTCTGATCCAAAGGTTTGACAAGGTAGCGGAATGCAATGCCATATCCCTGCACAGCGTACTCATGCCGCTTCGTGACAAATACCACCAAAGGATGCTTCTCCATCTGAATCAAAGACTGCGCCAGCTGAAAACCGTTGGATGGCATCTCGATATCGAGAAGAAGCAGATCAAAGGATTTCTTCTGCATTTGCAATTCGCTCAGAAGTTCGTTTCCATCCATGTAAGTTTCAATGTCAAAGCAGCCTTGCACATCGTACTGCTGGACGCTTTGAACAATGCCATCAAGGTCTGATTTCTCATCATCGCAGACTGCAACGTGGTACTTCAGCATTTCGACAACCTCCACAAAATAATGTCCTGCTACTATTATAGACTGTGCAAAGGCTCCTTACAAGTAGCCTGACCTACCACTTTTGTCACCAGAACGACCAGTTTTGCCAAACCTCTTGATTTTGCTGAAATTTATGATACAGTGAAGCAAAAATCAGAAGATAAGGTGGCGCAACTGCAATGTGGGAACGCACGCTGTCTCAAAAATCAGTCCGTCTTTTCTGCGAGCAAAAAGTGATAGATGAAGCAAAGGCGGATGCGTATGTCTATGGGTACGAGTTGCTCATATCATCTGTTGTGAGCGTTCTGCTTGTTGTTTTAATCGCTGTTGTGTGTGGTGATGTGCGGTACGCACTTTCATTTTTGATTGGGTTTATCCCACAGCGAATCTACATTGGCGGATACCATGCAACATCGCACACCAGATGCTATTTGGCATTCTCCGGACTGGCACTTATCTGCATTTTGCTAAGTAAGGCAATCGCAGCAAATCACCTTTTCCGTATCCTGACAACAGTAGCTCTTTTGGGCATCTCTATCTTTCTCTCACCTATCGAAGCAAAGAATAAGCCTTTAAGTGAAAAGAAGCGGTCAAGTTACAAGATGGTCGCATCTGTTCTTTCGTCAATAGATTTCCTGCTTGCCATTTTTAATGTGCTTCCGTATACACGTCATGTAGTTTGCTACTATCTCTCCAAATGGGTATTGATTGTATTCTCAACAATTCCTTTGGTTCAACAAAAATTTAATGCCAACTTTTGTAGATAGGGAGGTGATAACATGAAAAAAAACCAAATGGGTGCTGCTTCTTATCGCTTTTGTTGCATTTTTGGTATTGGTTTATTTTATTGGTGCTTGCCTTAATGCAACGGCAGAGGCATTGACAATTATTTCGCTCTGCATCGGCATACTGGTCATTTATTTAGTCGTAAAAGCAATCAAATCAAAATAAGGAAAGGAAAATGTGATCATGAGTACAAGAAAATTCATCAAAAAACTTACGGCGATAGAATATGAAAGATGTATCTCGAAGAGAATTCTTGAAAACTTTATGTTTAGGCATAACAGTAGCCGCTTTACAAAATTTGCCAATGACAACGGCTTTTGCAGACAGTGCAATCAGTAAAACAAAAATTATTTCTAAAAGCGACCGTGAAAATTTGGTGGCTACTGTTGCAAGAACTGTGCAAGTGTCCTACAAAATAGATAAAAATACGATCATTGAAGTAACTCGCTTTACTGATATTGATGGACAAAATGTTACCTTGAACCGGAGCGTTAAAGAAGATGGTACAGGTGAACTTGTCTATACGAAAGCCCAAAAAACGAAAAAAAGCAAATTGACCAATCAAAGCTATGATGTCTTTTTGAAATTAGCAACTTCAAAATCTATGCCTCAAACAAGGGGAGCCACTGTTGGAAGTGATGTTACAGGATCACAGTATAAGCATATATTTGTATCAAATCTCAGCTATACAATTGACAATACGGCGATTGCGCAAATTGAGATTGGTGGAGTTGAAACTGCAGCAAGCCTTTTAATTACTGGGTTGCACTTGCCGGGAAGCACTGCTGTTACGGTTGGATCCTTTTTGGTTAGTGTGGTTCTAGCTACTTCTCCATCGAAAGTTGTTATAAATCAATCGCTGTATGAAGTCCATTTCGCATATGATAATAGCTACTATACCCATTGCTATCATGATATTTTGTATTCGTATGATTCCGGTGGACACCTTATGGATACTACAAAATTCGTACCATCAAGCTGTGGGAGGCTAAGAATGAAAAAATGGCAAAAGGCAACTTTTTTCTTATTGCTCCTTTTGCCCTTTGGGGCTGCATTTCAGTATGGACTAGTAATCTTGTCCGATTGACAGATAAAAGCGCAGTACCTTATGCTTGGGCTTCTTTGTTTTTCTCATATGGAATCGTAGCAGTGCATTATATCCAAGTGGCAGTATCCTCCAAAGGCTGTAACAATGCCGAAAACGGAAAAAATTGCATGGGTTCAGCTTGGGCTTTCAACTTTGTTCTTGATAGTAGCTGTTGTTCTAGCTATTCAATGAAGGAAAGCAAAGTAATCACCCAAAGCAGTGTAAGGTCACAATATTTTCTATTCCAGCAGTATTCTAGTAGTTTCAGCATTTGTATGGTTCACATTTATTTGCCGAGGAGTATACACCTGAAGGGGAAAATTTAATGAAGGTGATTCCAATGGAGCTTTAGTGTATTGAGTAGAGAAAAAAAATAAATTAGGAGGCAGTATACTATGACTAACAAAATCAAACGGCTGATTTCCATTCTGTTGGTCACGGTTTTATTTCTCCTGACCATTCAGCCAGCATTTGCAACTGGAAATAAGAGAAAGATCGATGATTATTCGATAGAAGAACTTCTCAATCTTTCTGTGCAAGAACAAGAGAATCTCGGATTTTATGTTTTGGCCGAGGTTCCAATGCGCATTCCTGTTTCTAATACAGACGGCTCAAGAGTTGTATCGTATATTGATGGAACATGGAGAGTTCTTTATACAAAGGCCAATGGATTGGGCTTTTATATGAGTGGAACTACCGTCGGTATTGGCCCGGATTTAATAAAAAATGTTTCAGGAACGGATTACTACACGAGCTATTCCGATAACATCGAACGAAGCTGCCCATTTTCAACGACAGCACTAGTTCCAGAACAAAGTATATATAATACAACCTATACATATGACTTCTATGATGTTGGAACTTATCTTGATTGCAGCGTTGGGTGTTATTTTGGAGTGGTTGGCTCAAGCAAACCAATCTATTGGAGTGCAACTACACAAGTTACCATCCCGAAATTATGATTTTGACCAGCTATGGATGAAATTGTTTTTGAACCCAGTGATGTCAATATGTTAGCAGCTTTAGGCATCGTCGAAAGTGTAAAGTTGTTTCCGTTTATGTTATCAATGGGAGAACTTCAATATGCTTGCGATTCAGAATATCGTTGCAAACAATTCGTGAATTGCCTTTCAGAATATTATCCTGACAGCCAAATTGAAGCTAGACAACTGTGGTCGAAATATCATGGTACAGCGAATGCGGTTCAATGTGATATGATAAATCATAAGCCACTGCGTGTTTGGGTCAGGAGTTCTGCCGATTGTTGGTGCGGCATTTATTATATTTGTTACTATGCAGCAAAGTATGGTACAAATAGAATTTTGCTTGCATCCAGAGAAGGTCTGAAAGAATTTATGAAAGGGAAAACCGATAAGATCTCACAAAAGTATTTGACGGAAGAAACTATTACTGAGTATGCCAAAAGATGGGGAAAGCTATTTAAACGAAAACACCTCCATGCGTATTTTGGCATGCGAACGATGTTAAAAGCGTTAACATAGATTATTTCGACCAGAGAATTATTAGTTTAGTATCGAGAATTCCTATTTCGGTTGGTGAACTTACCGCAGACGTATTAAAAGCGATTTCTGCTCCGGTAAGTGACTGGTATGTCATGAAACGCATAGAAGCACTTTTGAAAAAGGGTGTTCTTCAAGTCGTTATTCCAAACAAAATCTTTTATAATACCATCGTCCAGCTAAACGAAGAATAAAGGAATCCGAGCAAGTCGGCCCAACAGTCACCTCATTTCAACGAGAGGGGTGGCTGTTGGGTCAATTGTTCAAAAAGAAAAACTGAAGATAATAAAAAGTCTTGATTTCTCCATCAAAACATGGTATATACATTATACGAAACAGTGCTTTGAAAGAACGCTCCACCGTTCAATGATGTAGAATGAGAGGTGTCCGTCATGACCGCTGTAATCTACGCCCGCTATTCCAGTGATAACCAGCGCGAAGAATCCATCGAAGGCCAGATTCGTGAATGCACGGCCTATGCCGAAAAGAATGACATCACTATCGTCAAGCACTACATTGACCGCGCCATCTCTGCCAAGACGGATAATCGCCCTCAATTCCAACAGATGATAAAGGACAGCGACAAGAAGCTGTTTGATATTGTTCTGGTCTGGAAACTTGACCGCTTTGCCCGGAATCGCTACGACAGTGCCCGGTACAAGACCCAGCTGAAGAAGAACGGTGTCAAGCTCATGTCTGCCACCGAGATCATCTCCGAGGGGCCGGAGGGCATCATTCTGGAATCGGTGCTGGAAGGTTATGCCGAGTATTATTCCGCTGACCTGTCTGAAAAGGTCATTCGTGGCATGACCGAAAATGCACTGAAGGGAAAGTTCACTGGCGGTGCCATTCCCTTTGGCTACATCATCAACGCAGACCACCGCTTTGAAATCGACCCGTTGACTGCTCCCTTTGTGGCAGAAACCTTCCAGCGGTACAACGATGGCCAGACCATGCGGGAAATTCGGGATTGGCTGAACGAAAAGGGCGTCAAGAACCAGCGTGGCGGGCTGATGACCTTCAACACCATTCAGCATATGCTGAACAATCGCCGCTACATCGGGGAGCTGAAATATCGTGATGTTTTGATTCCCGATGCGATTCCCTCCATTGTGTCCGCAAAGCTTTTCAACGATGTGCAGGAAAAGATCGCCAAAAACAAAAAAGCCCCTGCCCGTAGAAAGGCAGAGGATGACTACCTGCTCACCACCAAGCTGTTCTGCGGCTACTGTGGGGCGTTGATGTTTGGCGAAAGCGGCACAAAGCCGGACGGGTGGAAGTCCACCGCTACTATAAATGTGCCACTGCCAAAAAGCACAAGGGCTGCAAGAAAAAGACCGTCCGCAAACAGTGCTGGAAGATCTGGTGGTCAACCAGACCATGCAGCTTGTGAAAGACGATGCCGCTATGGAATCCATCATCGCCAAGGTGATGGAACTGCAAAACAAGGAGAATACCAACATTCCCCTTTATAAAAAGCAGCTCCGGGATGCAGAATCCGGTATCCAGAATATGCTCAATGCGATTCAGACCGGTATCCTGACCAGCTCCACCAAGGAGCGGTTGGAGCAGCTGGAAGAAACCAAGCGTGAGCTTGAAGCACGCATTGCGGAAGAAAAGCTGGCGAAGCCGAAAGTGACCGAAGAATTTATCAGGTTTTGGCTGCTGCGGTTCCGTAAGCTGGACATGAGCCTGAAAGACCAGCGGTAGGCACTGGTGGATACGTTCATCAATGCGATTTACCTGTATGATGATAAGGTTTTGATAACCTTCAACTATAAAGAAGGAACACAGACCGTGACTTTTGGAGAAGCGGCAGAAGCCGCATCAAAGGGAAATGGTTCGGATTTGGATTGCTTTACTGCACCACAAGGAAGACAGCTTTTGATAGCTGTCTTTTTTGTTTTATATGACATTTTCCCTTTAGCTATAACAGCGGATAAGAGGACTTGAACCTCCACCGCAGGCGGGGCAACAAAAGCCCCAGTGGGGCTTTTGTTAGTGCGCGGTTCCCAACCCGTAGGAATGTCTACCGGAGGACTGCCGCTAAAATAGAAAATCCGAACCTTTTCTCGATAGGAGATGGGTTCGGATTATTTGTTTTCTAATAAATGCTGGATATTACTGCTTTTTTAAACTGGTGTTGTCCAGCATTTTTTTGGGTGTTGCCCGATCAATTTTTAATGGAATCTTTATACTTCTACAATTTTCTTTACGGCTCCTTTATCTATTCCATGCTAATCTTTATGCTACACGGATAGGTAAAGGAGCTTTTATGATTTCAAT
>ENA-OQBL01000703-OQBL01000703.1-human-gut-metagenome-genome-assembly--contig:-NODE-703-length-16182-cov-4.302772_pt1 | contig 16182 bp, 14 predicted proteins | sample MGYA00242747_ERZ504553 | MGnify/ENA primary metagenome ERZ504553 (study PRJEB26092, sample SAMD00036240) | human gut metagenome | host: Homo sapiens | study: EMG produced TPA metagenomics assembly of...
TCATCGAAGAACTGACAGCCTCATTAGGGCCAACCATCACAATGGCATCATTGGCGTTGTTGTTTGCAGCCATATTTAGTATTCCTCTGGGTGTGCTATCTGCCAGTTAAAAAAGGTGGATTATTCGATAAAACAGTTTACTTGTTTGGGATCGTTTCCATGTCTCTGCCCAATTACTGGATTGGTTTTATGCTCCTGCTGGCCTTTTCTGTTCAGATTCCGATCTTCAGCATTATGGGGGCAGACAGCATGAAAGATTTTATTCTTCCGGCTTTGGCTCTGGCAATCCCGGTTGCGGCAGGTAATATTCGTGTGTTTCGTTCTTCACTTTTGGAGGGATATAGTCAGGATTTCGTTTTATATGCCCGTTCACGTGGGGTTTCGGAACGCAGAATCGCTTTTATGGTAAGCCGGTTTGCACTGCCCCCTTTGGTAACAATGCTCGCCCAAAGTTTTGGGTTTATGATAGCAGGCAGCGCAATGGTGGAATCAGTTTTTTCTATTCCGGGAATAGGTTCTATGTTGGTAACAGCGTTAAATGCACGGGACACTATTACAATCAACGCATGTGTTTTGTTAACAGCCGCCATTTTTGTTCTGGTTAATTTTATAGCGGATCTGGTCAATATCGCTTTAAACCCCACACGGAAAAGCAAAGGAGAAGGTTTATGATTCGGTAAAATTTTACATAAACCGCAGGCACTGCTTGGGTTGGCCATGATGTTAATTGTATTTTTTGTTGTGGCATTTGCGCCCTTTATAGCACCGCATGATCCATCAGAGCTAAACGTCGCGCATGCTTTGTCTGCACCTGATTCAGAATATCCTCTTGGAACAGATGAAATGGGGCGCTGCGTATTTTCACGATTGCTCTATGGCGCGCGGTCATCTATGTCTATCGCTCTGCCCTCGCTTATCATTTTGGCACTTGTCAGTACGGTCGTAGCTACTGTCTGCGCTTATCTGGGCGGTGTACTTGACCGGATTTTTGATGTTGTTTCTAACATCTTTATGGCATTTCCACCCTTTCTTGTGGCCATTACTCTGGTGGGATTATTTGAATCAAAAGTGTTCAGTATCATTCTATCCATTGTAATTGCCATGTGGGTATGGAATGCACGAGTGGTTCGTACCTACGTTCTCAGAGAAAAACAAAAACCTTATGTTATCACCTGCCGGATGTCAGGCTGTTCAGAACTGAGGATTATATTCCGGCATATTATTCCAAATGTCCTTCCACATCTTTTGGTGATATTCAGTACAGGACTGTCCTCCATTATCATTATGATTTCCAGTTACGCCTTTCTGGGGCTGGGCTTGGAGGCGGGAACAGCAGAGTGGGGCGCCATGTTCGTGAATGCCAAACAACTGATTTTCAGTCAGCCGCAGCTTCTGGTCTATCCGGGGCTTTGTATCCTGTTTACAGCCGGTGGATTTAATTTGTTCGGTGAGGCTTTGCGGGATATTTACGCACCACGGGAGGGTTAGAAATGCTTGATATCAACTGTTTAACAGTTCGCTCAAAACTGACAAAAGAGGAATTGCTTCACTCCATCAGCTTTTCCGTAGGCGAGGGAGAAACCTTCGGGCTGATCGGAGAAAGCGGAAGCGGGAAAAGCATGACCAGCAAGTGTATTATGCGGCTGTTAAATTCTCGTGCTTTTCAAATCAGAGGGGAAATTCGCTGGAATGGCAGAGATGTCTTTTCCATGAATGCAAAAGAACTGGCTGACTATCGAGGAAAACAGATCAGTATGATACCGCAGAATCCCATGACTGCATTTGCTCCCATGGTGAAGCTGGGAAAACAACTTGAAATGGGGTTTCGATTCAATACCAGAGAAGAACGGCACAACTTTTGTAGAGAACTTACGAATACGTTGGCCAGTGTGAACTTGCCGGATGCGGAAAAAATTTTTAACAGTTATCCGGATGAGCTTTCGGGCGGCATGCTGCAGAGAGTGATGATTGCTCTCACTATGCAGCAGGCTTCGAAACTGATTATTGCAGACGAAATTACCACTGCCGTAGATGCGGCCAGTGAATATTTGATTTTAAATGAACTGGAAAAAATAAAAACATCAGGGGTATCGATGCTGGTTATCACACATGATTTTGGTGTAGTAGCGAGACTGTGCGACCGTGTTGCGGTGATGAAATCGGGAGAAATCATTGAACAGGGTAGAACCCATGAGGTGCTCTCCACACCACGGCATGATTACACAAAACAATTGATGGAAGCAAGTATACTGTTTCAGGAGGCGCTATGCTAAAGGCAGAAGGAATTATAAAGAAATATCAAATACCGGGTAGAAAAAAAGACCTGTTGGAAGCCCTGTCAGGCGTATCTATCGAGCTTGCCGACAACAGTATCACGGCCATCGTAGGCGAAAGCGGAAGTGGAAAAAGCACACTTGCCAGAATTTTGTCCTATATCGAGCTCCCCGATGCCGGAAAAGTTACTTTAGATAATTTAACAGTGACAGGCGTCAAAAGAAAAACGCTTCAAAAGATGCGAGGCAAAGTGCAGCTTGTCATGCAGGATGCAGCCAGTTCTCTTGATCCTCACCAAAACGTATTACAAATTTTGGATGAACCTCTCCATCTTTTATTGGATATGGGAAAAGAGGACAGAAAAAAGAGAGTCGAAGAATTGCTGGACATGGTTAATTTAGGGGGAGATATATTGAATCGTCGCCCTGATGAACTTTCTGGTGGTCAGCAAAAGAGGCTCTGTGTAGCGCGTGCTTTGGCAACAGAACCACAGCACATTATTTTCGATGAATCTTTTAGTGGGCTTGATGTTACATTAAGAAAGCAAATTTTGCATCTGTTACGGAATTTGCGGGACGAGTTGAGATTGAGTTATTTGATTATTACCCACGATTTAGACATTGCGATGTATATGGCAGATACCATTCATGTGATGCGTTTCGGGAAAATAATCGAGACAGTTTACAAACCGCAAAGCTTTTCGGATTTTCATGAACCATATTCTAATGAGCTTGTAAAGGCCGCCCTTTCAAAAAGGCAGGCTTTGCAATAAAAAACATGTAAAGGAGCACAAACATGAAAAAACTTTTATCCCTTCTTTTGGCTTGTGTAATGGGGTTGACGCTTCTTGCTGGTTGCAGCAATACAGATCCCTCATCCTCCAGTAATGGCCAAACAGACAAGAACGCATCTCAAACGATCTCTATTGCGCAAAGCGCAAACTTTTCGATGGGCTTTGCCCCTGCGGTACAGTCCTATGAGGCTACATATTATATGAACAACTTTTATGAGCCTTTGGTCAAATATCAGGACGGAGAGTACCAGCCCTGCCTTGCTACAGACTGGACAAATTCCGATGATGGACTCACCTATACTTTCCATCTGCGTGAAGATGTAAAGTTCAATGATGGAACACCCTTCAATGCGGAGGCTGTGAAACTCTATTTCGACAATATGAAGTCTGTCATAGGAACCAGTTCCAATTACGGGCAGCTTGATATGTTGACATCCGAGATCACAGTAGATGATGAATACACGGTTTCCTTTCATTTGACTCGTCCTTATTACAATGTTCTCAACGATTTGTCCATGGTAATGCCGAGAGGGATTCTTTCAGCATCCGCCTTCAATGAGGACGGTTCTTTGAACTCAGAATATCTGATGAATCATACGCCGGGTACAGGTCCCTATATGTTTGAGAGCGTGAATGATACTGCAACGGAATACACTTTTGTACGCAATCCCAATTATTGGGGCGAAGAACCGGATGTAGATTCCTTCACAGTAAAAGTTATTCCGGAATCCAAGGTCGCTGCAATGAGGGCTGGAGAAGTGGACTTCATTATCGGTTCTGACACATTGGATGCTGCTTCCTATCAGGAACTGTCCAGCACGGAAGGCATTACGGGCGTAATTTCCGATTTTGATTTTGTCACAGAGTTTATTGCGCTTAACGACGAAGTGGCTCCATTGGATGATATCAATATCAGAAAAGCGATCCAGATGGCTATTGATAAAGAGTCTATCGCTCAAAATATTTATTCGGGCTTGAGAACGGAAGCAGATTCAGTTATGCCTGCGGATATGCCCTATTGCGAGGTAGATGTGACAACTCCGAGCTATGATATGGATGCGGCCATTGAACTGATGGACAAGTCCGGCTGGACTGATACGGATGGCGATGGCATCCGAGAAAAGGATGGTAAAAAGCTTTCCTTTACGATTACTTATCCCTCCACGGGTGTGTATGACAAGGTAGTGCTTTTCTTCCAGGATTCGATGAAAAAGCTTGGCATTGAAATCACGACGAATCCTATTGACCTGATGGCATTTATGCAACAGGTGTTTACAGAAGGGAACTACGAAATCACCGCGTATATGAGCTATTGGTTCCCCTATGATCCGTACACATTTGTCGCCAATATGTATCCTTCTACTGATTATACAGATGCCAGTGGAATTTATTCGACTGATCCTCAGATCGCCAAAGCACTTGCCACAATGAGCGAAGAGGAAGCGAAAGAACTGATTGCCGGCCTTTACAAGACAGATGATCCGGATACTGTTCAGAATATCTTTACCACTGCCCTTAATTCCGCAAATGAAAGCAGCGTTGTGATTCCGTTGAACTACAGAAACGAATATGCGGTGTTCAATAATGAGGTGATAGAGTCCTACACATTCAACAGTATTCCAAATCATGTTGACGTTGCAGCAATTAAATTAAAGTAATTTTTCATAGATTATCTCTTTTACTTTTAATAGATAAGGGAGGTGTGCCGACTGCGTCTAACATCATCCATGGAGGACTATCTGGAAGCTGTATATATCCTTTTTCAAAAACAAGGGGATGTCCGTTGTGTAGATGTTGCGGAGTATTTGGAAGTAACAAAACCCTCTGTAAGCCGCGCTGTAAAAGAATTAACCAAGGCCAAAATATCTGCGTAAAGATTCAAGCGGCATACTTTCCCTGACATCTTCAGGAGAACAGGTTGCCGCAGCAGTATATGAACGCCACTGCTTTTTCATGGAACGGCTCATCGCGGCAGGCGTAGATCCTAAAACTGCGGAAGCGGACGCCTGCCGGATGGAGCATGGAATCAGTCCAGAAGCCTTTGAAAAACTAAGGCGTTCTATTGAAAGGCAGGGCGAAGAGGTCAAGTGAAAATCATGCTTTTGATCTTTGAGGATGGAGATGAGGATGCGTTTCTCAAAGTTCAGGGGCTGGCCCAATCCGCTTCTCGTATAGAGCTGATGGAGTTTAGGTCACAACGGAGTACCTCTGCTTTGGAAATCAGGGAAAACCAGCGCCGGGTATTCTGCAAGGGGCGGGAGATCCCTCTCACGAAAACCGAGTATGAGATTCTCCTGTACCCTTTTTCAGAACATAAACCAAGTGCTGACACATGACCAGATTTACGAAAAAATCTGGAAGGAGCCAGACTATGGCGAGGCTCGGAAGCTTGTCAGCCATCATGTGCAGTCAATTCGGCGCAAGTTGAATTTAGGAAAAGATTCCAGTATCCGTCTGCGCTGTATCCGTGATGTCGGATACAGCCTTGAAACAAAATAAAGCCAGCAGCCTGTTTTTTGCAGGCTGCTGGTTTTTCCATATATATAACAACCCTCTGCTGCTTCCGTGTGTGACATTTCTTTGATTTGCAGGCGCTATTCCTTTACCTTAAAGAAACCGAGGGCGTCGGTGCGTTCCCCATTTTGCCAGACCTCGAAGTGCAGGTGGTTACCGGTGGAATTTCCGGTGGTTCCGACGTAGCCGATCACCTCGCCCTGCTTCACTTCCTGCCCAACCGTTACGCAGATGGAAGAACAATGGGCGTACAGGGTATCGAAGGTATCGTTGTGGTTTACCTTGATGTGGTACCCATACCCGCCGCCCCACGAGTCGATGGCGTTGGCTATGGTGACGGTTCCGTCTGCTGCGGCAAGGATGGGCGTACCTTCCGGCGCGGCGATGTCGGTTCCGCTATGGTAGGCGATCTCCCCGGTAAAAGGATCTTCCCGGTATCCAAACCATGAGGTGATAGTGTAGCTCTGCGGAAGGGGCCACTGGAAAATGCCCGTCCCTATCCAATCGGCATCGGGGTTCACGATCTGCCCGCCGCCGCTTGTGTAACCGCCCAGCAGTTCCACCCACAGGCTTTGGTTTTCCGGCTCCGACATAAGGGCGAGGTATTCGTTCTGCCGGGAATTGAAGTTGTACTGGCGGGCCATTTCATCCGGGGTTTTGTGCGTGATGGTGATTTCCAGAATGGTTTCCGTCACCGTTTCGGTATGGGTGGTTTCGTTCCCATCCTCGTCTACTTCGGTAACTTCTACCTCATGGCTTTCGGTGCGGGTGCTGGAGGATACCGTATTCATCTCCCACATAATATTTCGCAGTTCATCCACCTGCGCGTCATCCAGCGAAGCGACCTGCGCCCCATCCTCCGCGCCAGTAACCTTGGCGGAAAATACAGCGAGGACGTCCTCCCAATTGATGGAGAGTTTCCCGTCGTTAGAGGTGGTTTCCATCCGGTCATGGGGGTTGGCGTCCTCTATCTCCTGAATGTGGGCCAGATATTCCCCGTTGAGGGTAGACACCGCCTGCGTTACACTGGTACCGGTCCCCGTGGAGTCGGAGCCGAAAAACAGGCCGAAGCAGGAGCCGACGATCAGGGCGATTAAACAAATCAACAGGATAATGACCACAGCTACCCAGCCCCCGGCAGCAATCAGGGCTATCAATCCCTTAATTGCGGCGATGGTTGCTTTGATGGCGGCTGCGGTTGCCTTGACCGCCACCTTTATGCCGGTTACCGCTGCTTTCGCCGCAGCTTTGGCAGCTTGGGCGGCTGCCTTAGCCGCCTTTGCGGTGGCCTGCGCTGTTTTCTGTGCCGCTTTCGCCGCCTGCTGTGCTGTTTTTGCCGAACGCTGTGCGGTCTTGATCCTCTTGGCGCTCTGCTTTACGCCTTTCACAGACCGGCTGGCTGTCTTTACCGCCTTTTGCGGCTTTCCTTTGATAGTCTTGGCCACTGTGTTCTTCGTCCGTATTTTTGAAGATGTGTTTTTGACAGCCTTGCCGCCTGCATCTTTGGCCCCCGACAGGGTGCGGGAAATCTCTCTTTTTTCTTTCACCTTCCGGGCCGTGGCCTGCGCCAGCTTTTTCCCGCCCCGGTAGGTCAGGTTCGCGCCTTTCTTGGCGGCGGTTTCCATCCCGGACAGCATCTGATCCCCGGCAGTATTGGCAGGGGCGTTTGAGGATTCCCCGCGCTGGCTGGCGAAGGGCGTTTCCTTGAGTTCCGAGATGGATTTATCCTTGGATTTCAGCCATAAATCCTTCATGGCTGTTTTCGGGGCCTTGGCAGCTTTGTCCAGCAGTTTAGGTTTGCCGCCCTCCGGCTTCGTTTTTAATTTCTTTCAATGGGCATACCTCCTGTAAAAAACGATTGCAGAGTGTCCAAGGCGGCCCCCTATTAGAATAGTAGTTCGAGCAAATAAGAGTAGTAAAATCTTAAACATCAGCCAAAGTTCTATATAAATGGTGTTTTGGAAGTCTATCCGCCGTTGATTTTCTCGCTGTAATATGGCATATTGAAAGTGTATCATCCATACAGCTTGAACGCTGTCGACCCTTTTAGGAATGATTTTATGATTTATAAAGTTGAGCTAAAAATGGGAACACACAATCAGAAGATAACGCCCATGGTTAATACCAAATGGGAGGCAACCAAAAAAGCACCATACAAATCTCTATCTGTTCCATATCGATATAAGCTGCAACATCATTTAAGTTATGCTTACGGGAGAAAATTCGCAAAAACAATCATGCGGTATGTTTATGACTATCTGCGTCAAGATTGCAATATTTATGCGTGGTGGGAATGGGGAAAATACACACAGATATTTGCTCAGAACAGCAGGCGCTTTTTCCGCCTCTCTATACGACCTGTGCAAAGAAAATAAGCAGAGAGCCGAAGGCGGCCCCCTGCAGGAATTGGCTTTCTCTATGGTTACACCCCTCTCAGGGCCTCGTCCGGCTTGGTGGTCATTAGCTGGTACAGGCGTGTGCTGCGGGGGAAGCTGTTTTCAAAGGGCACAATATTCCCGGCGCAGCGAATCAGGCCGCAGCCAGCCGCCACATTGGTGATGTAGCCAAGCTGGTTTTCGGAAATGTGCAGAAGCCCCGCCAGTTCGTCCCTGTCGGTGGCGGATTGGTTCAAGAGGATTAAAAATTCCGAGTTTGCCAGCATGAGGCGGGCGGTGTCGGAACGGAGGAGCTCCTCGACGTTCTGCGTTAAACCTGTCACCAGCCCGTTGTATTTGCGGATGCGCTTCCACAGCTTGTAGAAAAAGTCGGCGCTGTACTCATAGCGGAACAGCAGGTAAAACTCGTCGGCAAATACCCATGTGGTCTTGCCCTTCTTCCAGTTCTGAATGACCCGGTTGAAGATAGCATCTAAGGTCACCAGCATTCCGATGGGCATAAGCTGCTCGCCCAATTCCCGGATGTCATAGGCGATGATTCGGGCCTTGGTGTCCACATTGGTGCGCTGGGCAAAGGTGTTGAGGCTGCCGGTGATGAACAGTTCCGACGAGAGCGCCAGCCCTCTGGCTTCCGGCTCCGGCTGTTTTAACAGGGAGTGGTACAGGTCTTTCAGGGTGGGCGGTTCGCCCTCGTAGTTGTTGGCCATGTATTCCCGGTACACGTCATAGGTGCATCGGTCAAGGATGGATTTCTCCTTGGCGCTCACGTTGCCCGCGCCCACCAGCTGCTCGAACAGGGAGAGGATGAATTCGGATTTCTCAATCAGCGGGTTGCGCTCATCCCCCATAGGCTTTGTCCATGTCCATGGCGTTCAGGTGGGTATCCGAGGAGGCGGATACCCGGATGACCTCGCCGCCGAGGGCTTCCACCAGAAAGCCGAACTCGGATTCGGGATCTAAAATCAGGATATCGTCGTTGGTGGACAGGGCGATGCTGACGATTTCTTCCTTGGCGGAGAAGGACTTGCCGGAGCCGGAAACACCTAAGCGGAAGCTGTTGCCGTTTAAGAGCTTCCTCCGGTCTGCCACAACATGTTTTTACTGACAGCATTCTGCCCATAGTAGATGCCGCCGTTCTGGAGGATTTCCTGCGCCCGGAAGGGAATCAGCACCGCAGTGCTTTCGGTGGTGAGGGTTCTCAACGCCTGAATTCTCCGCAAGCCGTAGGGCAAAGCTGTGTCCAGACCGTCCTTCTGCTGCCAGCGCAGGACGCTCATCTGGCACAGATGCTTTCTTGCCGTAGTGAGCAGGGTTTCGGTATCGCTGTCCAATTGCTCCTTGCTGTCGGCTAAATGCACCAAGGTCACAAGGCCGAACATCATCCTTTGGTCCCTGTTTGTCAAATCGTCCAGCATTTCCTTGGTTTCTTTCCTCTGCTGCTCCATATCGTAGGGCAGGACAGCCGAGAAGTTGTTGGCGGCGTTCTGCTTTCTCTGCCAGTTCGCCGCATTCGTTTCCACCCCTAAGAGCTTGTTCTGGATCTCCCGCACCGCTTCGTCGGTGGGGACCGTTAAAATATCAATGGAGAGCATGAGGCTGCGGTCCATGTCGCAGAGCTCGGCAATCATGGAATCCTTGATGTAGCTGGCATAGCCCTGCAGGTAGAGCACGCGGCCCCATCGGTCGTTTAAGCGGAAGTGGTCCTTCTGGAATTCCATTGAATCGGGGCAGAGCCAATCCTTGAAGCTGTGCCCCCTTTTTTCAATGTGCTCCTTCAGGTCGAAGGCAAAGGCGGCGGGTTCTCCACCCTTGAAGAAATCCCGGAAGATCTGCAGGCGGGCGGCTGCGTCCAGTTCCCGGCCTATGGAGGAAAGCTGGGAAAGGTGGGTGATGAGGTCGGTGCCCACACGGGCAAAATAGGTGCGGGCCTCGTCGATGGTTTTCTTTGCCACCGTGATGGTGATGTACCGGTCCTGCACCACGCTGTTGTTGGTGCCGGTTACCTTGGAGAGCAGCATTTCGTTGTACTCTTTCCGGTAATGGTCCAGCCCGTCCTCTTTCATGGGCAGCAGCAGGGATTTCTCGAATTCTGCTTTGTCAATGCGGCGGTTGTTGATGGTGATCTTGGCGGAAGCGCCGGAGTCCAGCGCGTTCAGCAGTTCCGAATAATCTATAAACATCGCCGTCTTATCTTCTTTGCTGGCGATGCTGTAATTGATGTCGGTAAAGAAAAAGGTTTTGGAAAACCGGCTCCCTACCTGAAAAATCCCATCCGGCCAGATGCGCTGGATGGGGATAGCGTCCTGTACGGACTTTGGAATTTTGAATTTTTCTTTTTCTAATTTCGTTGCTTTGAGAAGCGTTTTGATGATAGGCATCCTTCCTTTCAGTGCGAAAAATGAAAAGGTTACTGTTCTTTCCCAGCCGGTGGCTGGGGCTTGCGGGTTTTCCGTTTGCGGGGAGGCTTTTCCCCCTCCGCGATGGCGTCCTTCATGGCGTCATAGTAAAGGCTGTCGGATTTAAACACCAGCTTCTTCGGGTACAAAAATTCCGACTTGAACCACGCCCAAGCCAGCTTTTCTGCTGTCATCCCGTGGTATTTGAAAAAGCCGCAGGCCGCAAAGGGCGCGGCTCCGAGAATGCACATCCAGCCCACTTCCTCGCTGCCGACCAACGGGCGCAGGCCGAAATAGATGCCGACTGCCACACCTACGGCCAGCAGGGAACAGATAAACTGCCGGGTGGAGAGGCCGAAAAAAAATAGATTCCTGATAGTCCCGGATTTCTTTTGGTACTTTTACTTCTATATCGCTTCACTCCTTTTGGGCCTACAGCCCCAATAATTCTTTGACGATCCTGTCGCTCATTCGTACAGCGCCTACCAAAACCAAAAGGTTGAAGATGAGCTCGCCCACGTAGCTCCATACGGCGGTAACTGCCGAAACGTTGGGATCAACCGCAGGCGGGCTGGACGCCATAACCGAGAAGATGATACAGGCCAGCGCAATGATGGCCCCTTCGAGGCACACTCCCGCATAGGAACGCAGGAAGTTTTTCCCCACATTGCTGGTGGGTTCCCCGGCGAACGTGGACATGGGGATGGGCGCGATAGCCGTGTACATATATAATTTGAATAGGCGGCTATACACTGTCAGAATCATGATGAATGCCAGCACCGTAATGAACAGGCCGCCCAGCAGGGTGACTGCCCACAGAGGGATGCTGTCCCAAAAGCCCACGTTGTTGATTTTGTCGATGATCTCCTGCGGAAGCGTCGTTCCACTGCTTCCCGACAGGCCGGATTGGGTAATGATGGTGGAAACCATCCCCTGAATGATTTTGAAAACGGCCAGCATGAGGTCGAGGCCGTATCCCACCGCCGCCTTTGCCAGCACAAAACGGATGAACATTTTAAATGCCGCTTCCGGGCGCTTCAGATCGGCAAGGCTCGAACAGGTCTTGACGACGCCGACCGCGAAAAACAAAACCAGCAGGCCGTACCCAATGGCTTTCAAGGCCCCGTTGATGTCCAGCATGACCTGCCAGATCCCGCCCCCTTTGAAGGTTGCGGGATCTTGGGTAAGCAGCGTCCAGATTTCCGCCAGCTTGTCGTTCCATGTTTCCAGCGCCGAATTTAATAGTGATAGGTAATCCTTTGATGTTATCTCCGGATTTTCCCCCACTCCAAACCGTGCATGATAGTTTCCCATCACACGGCTTTCCATCAAGGATATTTACATTTTCATTCAGACAATTTCTTCAATATTTGCAAGACGTCGCAGTTCATTCAGCTTTTGCAGTTGGTTATCGCATAAGGATAGCTTTCTCATGTGCTTTTCAATCGTTTCCGCCGTTGTTGCGTGTATCAATCGATGCACCGATTCGGTAACGAGCACTAAATTAGAATACTCATCTCCACCGCCTTTGGATTTGGGCACTTTGTGATGGCAGTGAATATTTCCAAAGCAGAGCTCCTGTCCCGTGATTGCACACCTGCCCCTTTGTCCGCAGTACAGCGATAGGCGGTTATCATTGTATTCTATGGTCTGATTTGCAACGGGGTGGTTCATAAGCAGCCGTAGCATTGCCGTGTTCACCTCCAGATTTCGGTGGATAGCCGTCCTGCCTTCGGGAGTATAGCTGTTGACAATACGCCGTTTGCTCTTTGGATTTTCATGGTGTATATACGCTATCGGAATCAGCGCATTTCCATCAACGAACCGCAGCATTTTGCTTTCACCATAGCGTTCTTTGATATATCTCGGCACATGATACTTCAACCCTTTTGCTCTAACTTCTGCTATAGGCTTCATTCGCTTTCTCAGCCTTGTTATCTGGCTGTCTAAGACTTGAAAGGCCAACCGCTTTAAATCAAGAGAGATACAAGTGGCGAATCGGTAATACTGATGGATTCCAAGTATGTAGGCATTGTATTTCCTTACGGCCTCATACGAACCCATATGCCCTGGCTTTGGATATTCCATTTCCTGTGTAAGAACCTTTATGTTCTCTCTGATTTTCTGCATGGCTTTATCCCGAATATGGCTTTTAACCACATATTTGTCTTTACCGTTCGGCTCTTTTCCACGCTTTATAACTGTCAGTTTGAATCCAAGAAACTCTGAGTATTCCTCCCGAAGGTTGATTACTTTTGATTTCTCAGGGCTTACCTCCAGCCCAAGCCGCTTATTCAGCCAATCGATTGTGGCATGGTACAGCTTAACCGCATTTTGATAATTGTTAGTAAATATCTTAAAATCGTCCGCATATCTTACAGCGGTACAAAGCTTTAGATTGCTCCGTTTCTTTAACGCTGTATATTTATTGCTCTTGCACAGACTGCCGTTGCTATTCACGCTTGGCCGGTAGCTTATTCTTGTGGGGAAATCCTCCCACTGGCTTGCTATCCACCAGTCAAATTCATTCAGCACGACATTCGACAGCAAAGGAGATATGATGCCGCCCTGCGGCGTACCTCTTTCAGGAAAGCCGATTCCTGCAATTTCTGCCTTCAGCATTACTGAAATAATGCTTATCAGCTTCTTGTCCCTAATCCCCATTGCCCACATCTGTTTTAAGAGCTTCCCGTGGTTGACGTTTTCAAAGAATCCCTTGATATCCACGTCCACAACAAAATGAAGATTCGTGCATTGCATATTCTTCATAACCTGGGCCATTGCGTGCTCTTGGCTCCTGTTCGGTCTGAACCCGTAACTATGGTCGTGAAACTTCGCTTCACATATCGGCTCAAGCACCTGCAAGATACATTGCTGGATTAGCCTGTCCAATATGGTCGGAATACCAAGGGGACGCGTTTTGCCGTCACCTTTCGGAATTTCTACTCTGCGAACTGCTTGTGGTACATACCATACAAATTTCCTTTGCACGAGCCGTATCAGCCGTTCTTCCGAGAGTTTAGCCAGATTTTCAATTGTTCGTTTATCCGTGCCCGCTGTTCTGCTTCCGCTGTTCTTTTTCAGGTTTCGATATGCCAGCTTGATATTTTGTGGTAGCGTAATGAGTTCAATTAAATGTTTAAACTCTTTTCCCGCTTTACTATCGGCATACAGCTTATCCTGGATATCTTGGAAATCATAATACTCAGCGTGACGGAGTTTGCTTTTCTTACTTGTCCTGCAATTTGTCATAGTCGGCGTACTCCTTCCCTGCGGTTGGATTTGCCTTTCTTAGTCTTACTCGAACCTATGAAAGCCTGTCTGTCATGAATATATTTAGTTGTAAATGTTCCCTGACTACAGCCCATCCCTCCATCATGTTTCCATGACTTCACAGGTACTATGGCTGCGCTTTCACCTTGATAAAGCAGGTTATACCGCTTTGGTGCCGCTTTCCCTGCTAACGCTTCTCAGCCTGCAACGGCTCCGCGTTCAAAGGTTTTCCACGTTCCGATATTCCTATCTATACATATATGTCCTTAGGGTTCCCTTTGAGCCTGTGCGCTTGGCGGCGCCTGTAACGCCGCAGGGTATTTCATAACAACTATTCTTACTTTACCCCACACACCCCGTTTTCACGGTCAAGGCATTTCTGCCAAGTTTCTCTTTAGACCCTTTCCTTCGGGAGTTCGTCAGTATTGTATACATTCTCCCCATAGACATTTTGTAGAGCCCCGGCCTATAGACCGCACACCCCATCTCTGGGGCGCCTTCCTCGCCGTTATGCGTTAGGGCGGTTTTCAGCCGACTTCAACGGGCTGCATCGGATTTGGACTGTTGCACGTCCCTATCCTTTGCCGTAGTATTAGGCGGAGCGTTTCAGGGCGTTACTCCATCATTCCACTCCTTGGAATATCAGTTAGTAAATCCTGAGATTTACTGCTGTTTTTACCTTGTTTCAGGCCCGCGCCCTCGCAAGTTTATTAGCAGCAACGTGTCGCTACACAGTTATCAATAATCCAGTTTCCGGCTGGTCACCTCCTTGCAAAAAAATAAAGGGAAGCGCCCGGTGGCGGGCGCTCCCTTGACTGGAATACAGAAAATCAGGCGGTGATAAGGTCGAGGATTTCCTTGGCAAAGGTAATCACAAGGCCGCCCGCCAGGGTGAGGAAACCCTGCGAACGCTGGGAGGGATCGTGGCTCTGGAAGGAGAGGCCGACCTGCACCACGCCCCAGCCCAAAAGGGATGAGGCCGATGGCGCGGATCAGGGAAAAGATAAAATCGGACAGGTTGTTCACCACGCCCAACGGATCGCTGGCGGCGAAGGCCGGGATGGAAAAGCAGCAGAAGCACAGCACTGCGGCTGCATAGACGGAAAAGCCGAGCCGCCCCTTTCTTCCGAGGGGCAAAGCGTTTGCGGGCTTATCGTTCTTTTTGGGATTTTTCTTCAAAACAAAGCGATTCAGGGTTTTCTTCAGAAGCATTCCTCCAGTTCAAAGTGTATTTTTATGGGTTTAGAAAATCCTCCGGCTCCAGCAGTTCAAAATCGTCGTACTGGTCCGGGGAGAAATCGATATCGTCTGCGGCGTCCTTTGCCTGCGTGTAATCGTAGGGCGCAGCGCCGCCATCTTCGGTCAGCCGGATATTGGGGTGGCGCATGAGGTCGTACTTATCGTCCATCATGGGGCGTTCCCCACGGACAAAAAGAATAGCTTTGCGGTTGTCCAGCATCCGCACCTCGTCGGGGGTGAGAAGCTCCCGGCCCGTCTGCTGGTCGTTCACGCTGAAGCTGCCGCTTCGCCCCCGGCTCCGGCCATAGGTGTTGGTATCCAATGTTTCCTTGCCCATGAGCTCGGAAACGTATTTGTGGGTTTCCTTTTCGTTGCCGCCGAGATAGAGAAACTCGTCGCACAACCCCACCAGCGATTCCCACTGCTCCTTGAACAGCGCCTTGATCTGTGCCATGTTTTGGGCGATGTAGCTGCAGAAGATGTTGCGGCTTCGCATGGTGGAAAGCCATGGCAGAAAGTTGTCTGTGGGCAGGGCGATGTTGGGGGCTTCGTCGATCAGCAGATGGACCGGCACCGGCAGCCTGCCCTTGTATTTCCGGTCTGCTACAAAGTACAGGGTTTGGATGAGCTGCCCGTAAATCATGCCTACAAGGTAATTGAGGGATTTATCGCTGTCGGGAATGCAGCAGAACAGGGCCACCTTTTTCTCGCCCATTTCCTCCAGATGGAGATCGTCGGTGTAGGTCAGCCTTGCAATCTGCGGCAGGTTGAATGCGGACAGCCGGACGCCGACGCTAATCAAAATGGATTTCAGAGTTTTCCGGCCCCCATCTTAAAGACATGGTATTGCTTCACGGCGATGCTCTCCGGGTTCCGCATTTCAAGCCTTGCGAACAGGATGTCCAGAGGCGACTCGTATTCCTCATCTTCTTCCCGTACCTCGGCAGCAGCCAGCATTTCCATGACCATGGCGAAGTTCTGTTCCTCTTTTGGGGCTTCATGCATGAGGTACAAAACCAGCGCCTGCAGAAGCGCGGTTTCGGATTTCTGCCAGAAAGGATCGGCGCTCTGTGCTCCGGGCGGGGTGGTGGATTGGATGAGGGTTTCGATCAGGCGCAGCACGTCCTTATCGTCCCGCACATAGGCCAAGGGGTTGTAGCAGAAGGAAGCGTCGGGGTTTAACAGGTCAAACACCCGTACTTCGTATCCATTGGCTTTCAATGCCCCGCCTGTTTTCCGCAGGATTTCGGATTTTGGATCGCAGATCACCAGTGAACTAGTTCCCGCAGTTGAGGGC
>ENA-OQBL01000706-OQBL01000706.1-human-gut-metagenome-genome-assembly--contig:-NODE-706-length-16164-cov-6.286650_pt1 | contig 16164 bp, 19 predicted proteins | sample MGYA00242747_ERZ504553 | MGnify/ENA primary metagenome ERZ504553 (study PRJEB26092, sample SAMD00036240) | human gut metagenome | host: Homo sapiens | study: EMG produced TPA metagenomics assembly of...
TCGTATCATTCGGTACTTCCAGTTTTAATTCAAAAGGAATACCATGCTCACGGATAGCGGTTCTCAGGAACATATTTACAGCAGTTGTCATATTCAGACCAAGCTCATTGAAGATTTCCTCCGCCTGATCCTTGATTGCCTTCTCTGTACGAATATTTAAATTAGTTGTTGCCATACAGAACACCTCCATTCAAGTATAGTATACTCAAATGCGTGTCTAATGTCAACACACTGTCATTATATAAGGCACATAAATTTGCTAAAATGCATCAAAATCCCTCTGCGTAGCGATCTGCGCATAGCCTTTGTACTCATCATTGCTGCTTTCTGCGTACATGTCGTTCACCATCCCAATCGTAAGAAGATCCAGATCCCGGCTGGAGATTCCGAGCTGTACGCAGCGAAGCAGAAACAAGGGTGTGGTCATCGGGCGGTCAGTTGCGTGAAGTTTTTTTTAAGACTCCACATCCGTCTGGATATTCTATAGATTGAACAGGTGATCCGTACCGGGACAGCAGACATCGGAGAAAAGTATTTGGCTGTAATCCGTAAGGCTGCCAGTGATTACACAAGAGAAATCTTTCATAATCTGAGAGAACGGGAATACAATCCGGAGCTGATGCGTTTATATGTAGTTGTTGGTGGTGGCTGCTGCATGATTCAGAACTTCGGGGAATATGACAAAGACAGAGTAACGATTGTGCGAGACATCTTCGACTTTGCGAATGGTTCATAAACACAGATTTTCTATCAAAATATTATTGACGCACCGGAAACTTCATGGTATTTTATTTTTGATGAAAAATGGGAATTATTTAAAGGCAAACTTGCTGAAAGGCAGGGACGCAAAGCCAGAAGGGGCTAAAGTCAGAAAGTCTGACCATGTCAGCCGGTTGCTGCTGTTTCCATATATAGAAAAGACGTGAGAACGGAAGCGATTCCGATACCTTTTATACTATATGTATATGGATGTGTGAGTTTAAAAAGATGTAGCAGGGACACTGGCAGGATGTTTGTCAGGTGTCCTTTTTATATGCCAAAATATGTACGAGAACTTGCCGGAGCATGTTCTGGAGCGTGGTTGAAAAAGCATTCCTACAATCTGCGCGCCACATTTTGCAGAAAGCCTTTTTCAAACACGCATCAAACAGAGTGAGGGTTTTTATAAAATGTTATATAAGGAAAATTATGAGGATAAAATATATTCTTTAAACAAGACGGTACCTGGACAAACACAGGATTTATCACAGGCAATACAGAAAACACTGGAAAATAATGGCGGGGTAGGTATGTTGACCGGATATTATGACCAAAATCTGTCTATTCTGTCTGTGAGTAATCTGCTGCTACATAGTATAGGACATACGTTCGATTCTTTTATGAAGCAGACAAAAGGCTCATTGAAGAATTTTTTTTACGGCAAGGATATAAGTATATTGGATCGAGACCGTTTTTTGCAGATCCACGGAGCCGGGGAAGCGCAGATCCTTACAGCGGACGGTACAGTGAATAATGTACGGCTTTGTAAAGAGGATGCGACAGATGAAGCAGGCAGACAGATCTGGATTATGTCCGTACAGGTCAACTGGGATCATGTAAATCTGGCACTGATCAATGAGGCTATCTGTTCCGGCTTCTGGTAATTTTGACTGTGACGAAAACAATGAGATTGTGAATGCAAACTGGAGCCATGAGTTCCGAAAAATGCTTGGCTATCATGATACTCTGGATTTTCCGAATAAACTGGAATCCTGGTCAGATCTTCTGCATCCACAGGATAAAGAAAGAGTAATGATGCAGCTTCAGGCGGCAATTGCGGATAAGACGAATCAGGTAAAATACCAGGTAGAGTACCGTATGAGAATGAAGGATCATCAGTACCAGTGGTTTCGGGCATCAGCAGAAGTAATACGCCGGCTGGATGGTTCTGCCAGCAGGATTGCCGGGATTTTTATTAATATTGATGCGGTAAAAAAAAGAAATTATGCAGGCACAAAAGTCAGCTGCTTTCCACCGTGCCTTTACGAAAACAGATCTGTGCGAATATTATGTTAACCTGGAGGCAAACACATTTGATACCTTTAAGGTTGAACCGTCCCTGATGACTGTTTTTGAACAGAGTCATACATGGGATGAACTGATCCGGCATTTTGTGGATTCCTATGTTGTGGAAACAGATAAGAAGGCAGTATCCGCTTTTTATGATCGTGGCTATATTGCGGAAAAACTGAAGGGTCTGGAAACCGAATTGTCTTTGGAGTGCCGAATCACTCTGAAGGGAGAAGAACGATGGGTCCGTAATGTGATCATACGTGGAGAGATAGAGGATTCAGAATATGCCATGATTTTTCTGCGGGATATTACGGAGGCAAAGGTAGAGAGCGCACGGCATCTGCAGATGGCAGCAGATAATGCTTCCATGGAGCAGCTGATTCAGAGCATAGTGCGTCTGGTTGACCGTTTTGTTGTCTGTGATCTGGAAAAATGACAGATATGAATTCTACAATCTGAATGGACAGATGATATATAAACCTCTGGGCTTTTATCATGATTTTCAGATGCAGGTTCTTGAAAAATATAAGACACTGGAACCATTGGAAGCTATAGATATCCTGATAGCCCCGGATAATATTCGGAAAAACTGAAAAGTGAAAATGATATTTATAAGTTTGAATATTGCAGCCTGGATGAAAAGACTTATAAAATCGCTTCTTATATTCCCTTGGAATGGAAGAATGGAAAGCTGGAAAAGGTATTGCTGGCATCCATGGATGTGACACAGGAGAAGAAAGCAGAGATTGAATCCCGTCAGGCACTGAAAGAGGCTTACCGGTCCGCAGAAAATGCAAATCGTGCGAAAACAGAATTCCTTTCCAATATGTCCCATGTTTTGTTATGTTTAGATTGGTTGTATCTTATAGATGCGGCAGAGGTCGATAAGAAAGGGCGCATAAACTTATGTATATGAACTACTATGGCTATTGAATATCCGAGTATTTTACTGGGTCCCGATCAAATCGGGACTTTTCTTATGTTCCGGTTATTCGGCACCATCGTCTTCCGAGGAATGCCTCCTCTGCCAGTTGTGTAGGCTGACAATGGTACACACTCTTTAGACCGGTTTACCCTGCGGCTTTTGTTAAACTCTTTGATATCCGGCAGTTCCATTGCTGTGAGTACCGTTTTATCCCCATGGAGGCTTTCTATGTAAGTATCTACAGCATTGTGGATAGGATGGGGGAATAATCCATGTCAGGATGCAGGGATGCTGGCAGTAGATGCAGTTGGATGAGATGTTGTTTCAGCGGATATATAGCGGGTACTGATGGGTACTATGGAGCATCACATGATATTCCTGCTGCGGATAGACCGGTTGGTATCATAAGGTGGGGAGAGCTGGAGTGCTGGTGATCTATTCCGCGGAGGTGGTAGAATGTATAGGATACCAGAAAAATATTCTGGATATCTGCCCTTTTGTTGACAATCCGCATACAAAAGGATTACACTTTCATCAATAAAAAATAAAGGAGTACCACGAAATGGAATTACAAAAGGGAAGACCTGAGAATACAGATAATCGTCTGGACAAAGAAATCCGCGTCTATGATTTTTTAGACAAGCTAGGTATTCAATATCAGCGTATTGACCATGAGGCTGCTATGACTATGGAAGCCTGCGAAGAAATTGACCACGCCCTTGGCGACAACACCACGATCTGCAAAAATCTGTTCCTGTGCAACCGTCAGGAGACGGATTTTTATCTTCTTCTGATGCCTGGTGATAAACCGTTTAAGACAAAAGATCTCTCTGCGCAGATCCATTCCGCCAGATTATCTTTTGCCAAACCGGAATATATGGAGAAATATCTTGATATCACCCCTGGATCCGTCAGTGTATTGGGACTGATGAATGATTCTGAGAAGAAAGTACAGCTTCTTATTGATGAAGATGTCATGAAGGAGCCATACTTCGGCTGTCATCCCTGTATTAATACCTCGAGTCTCAAATTTACAACTGAAGATCTGATGCAGAAAATTATTCCAGCACTGGAGCATGAGCCTGTCACAGTGACTCTGCCGGTTCCGGAATAAGGAAAACACATAACCAAAGACACAGGAAAGCCCTCAGCCATAGATTTTGTCTATATCTGAAGGCTTTCTGAATATGGACTATTTTAAAATGCCATAATCCTGCATGAATTCCTGCTATCCTTGATACTCCAATCGCATTAGACTCACGCACTGCGTCCAGACGATTACATATGATCACTCTGGGACAGCGAACACCAAGTTCCGGTTCCGGAAATGTCGGAGAATCTTATCATAAGATCGGCCGAGAATAAAGGCTATAATACAATTATTTCGGGGGTTATATGTCTCGGGATAGTGGTGCGTAAACAGTAACAAATACCTGGGAATGTTGTTCTGTAGTTGACAATGACTCTGGGAATGATATAAAATATAGAATTGAAATTCAGCGGTTGTTCTGATACTATTTTCTTGACCATATAACCTCCGACAGAACCATTCTGTTTAGAAGTCAGGTTACCGTTGTACCCGTCTGTAAGCGGTACGCCTAATTCATTTGCAACCTCGAATTTGAAACGGTCTAACGCACCTTTTGCTTCCGGTACAGCTGTCTGGTTAGAAGATTTTGTGTTTGACATATCAATTTCCTCCTTGGTTGTTGTTTTCTTTTGAAAATGTTTTTGTGTTGCAATGCTAGTATATGAAGATGCAGAAATAATACACTGGAAGTTTTCGCATGGACAGGAAGAGCATGGAAACAGGAAAACTTGCATGATGACTGTAAGAAAAATATTAATAAATTATGAATTATGTATATTTTTTAAGTTTTAATTGCGTTTTATTTAGTGCTTTGTTATAATTACAGTTAGGATTGTGGATAAAAGATAAAATCCGCAAAATAAATAGGAGAAACGGAGAGGAGAAACTATGAACTTAGGTATAATCGCACATAACAGTAAAAAAGTACTGATAGAAGATTTCTGCATCGCTTATAAGAATATACTTGCCAAACATGAGGTCTATGCCACAGGTACAACCGGACGGAGAATAGAAGAAGCGACAAGCCTTCATGTGCATAAATTCCTTGCCGGCAGTATTGGTGGAGACAAGCAGTTTATGGAGATGGTAGAGCGTCAGGATCTTGATATGGTCATTCTGTTCTACAATCCGGTCATGATCGATCCTAAAGAACCGGATATCACAAGCATCGTGAGAAGATGCGACCAGTACAATATTCCTGTAGCGACAAATATTGCCACAGCAGAACTTCTTATTTTAGGGCTTGCAAGAGGAGACCTGGATTGGAGACTGAATCTGAAATGAGAGTGATCGCAGGTAAAGCCAGAAGGCTTAATTTGAAAACAATTCCGGGGATAGACACAAGACCTACTACTGACAGAATCAAAGAAACATTATTTAATATACTTCAGCCGGAGCTTTTGGAATGCCGTTTCCTGGATCTTTTTTCCGGAAGTGGCGGGATCGGAATCGAAGCTCTGAGCAGAGGGGCTTCTTATGCAGTGTTTGTGGAGAAGAATCCAAAAGCTGCTGCATGCATCAGAGAAAATCTTGCATTTACAAAACTGGCAGAAGATGGTAAACTGCTGAACATGGACGTGTTGCAGGCATTGCGTTCCCTTGAGGGAAAAGGTGTTTTTGACATTATTTTTATGGATCCCCCATATAATAATGAACTGGAAAGACAGGTGCTGGAATATCTGAAAGACAGCACAGTTGCAGATAAGAATACACTTATTATTGTGGAAGCGGATCTTCAGACGGATTTCAGTTATGTGGAATCTCTCGGTTACAGGCAGCTGCGTTCGAAAGAGTATAAAACAAATAAGCATGTATTTTTAGAACGTGCATAATTAACTATAATAATTTCAGAATGAATACATTGCTTCCTGAAATTATCATAAGATTGCTGCCTGCAGGCAGCATTCGTGTTGTTATGCATATGTGTATGTGCCAGAGGAAAGAGAGAGTAAAAATAAATGAAAATAGCAGTATATCCCGGCAGCTTTGATCCGGCTACCTATGGACATCTTGATGTGATCCGGAGAGCAGCAGTTTCTTTTGACAAAGTGATAGTGGGCGTTTTACATAATTCTTCAAAAAGTCCGTTGTTTTCTGTGCAGGAACGTGTTAATATATTAGAAAAGGCGACTCAGGACGTTCCTAATGTCGAGGTAAAACCATTTGAGGGATTGTCTGTGAATTTTGCCAGAGAGAATCACGCTCAGGTGATCATACGTGGACTTCGCGCAGTTACAGATTTTGAGTATGAGCTCCAGATGGCTCAGACCAATCGTGTACTTGCACCGGATGTAGATACTGTATTTCTGACTACAAGTCTGGAATATGCATACCTGAGTTCTACAATATTGAAGGAAGTTGCACATTTTGGAGGCGACCTGAGTAAGTTTGCACCGGCCGAGATAACGGATGCAGTTATTGAGAAGATTCGTCTTACAGCAGACAACAAATAAGTTATTGTTCACATAGAGCGTACAGTAACAGAAATAGAAAATAAGGAGTGTATATACTATGAGCAGCAGAATTGAACAGATTATCGGTGAGATTGAGGAATATGTGGACAGCTGTAAATTCCAGCCACTGTCAACTACTAAGATTGTGGTAAATAAAGAAGAAATTGAGGAACTTCTGAGAGAACTCCGCCTGAAAACTCCGGATGAGATTAAACGTTATCAGAAGATCATTAACAATAAGGACGCTATCCTTGAGGATGCTCAGACTAAGGCAGATGCACTGATCGCAGATGCACAGGCAAGAGCACAGGAACTGGTAACGCAGCATGAGATTATGCAGAAAGCATATGCACAGGCAAATGATACGATCAATGCAGCTAACAAACAGGCACAGGAGATTCTGGATTCTGCAACACAGGATGCAAACAGCATTCGCCTCAGCGCGATCACCTATACAGATGATATGATGGCCAATATTGGCAGTGTGCTTAATACAACATTAGAGGATGCAGGTGTGAAATACAAAACATTTATTGATTCCCTGCAGAGCTGTCTTGATGTTGTAAACCACAATCGTCAGGAACTTGCACCTCAGACAGCACAGGCTGCAGCAATTACAGGCTCTTATCATGATAATGACGGAGCGAAAGATGATGATGACGATCTGTTAGATGATCTGGGAGAGAACTAAAAATAAATCAGTTATAAATATAGAAGATGAGAAAACAAGGGGCAGGAAAATTTCCTGCTCTGATTTTGTATAATGAAATGATGACAGTTCCCGGAAAGAATTTATTTTCACAGATAGGAAATCAGACAGTAAAGAATACCTGCTGTAAGGAATGTACAGATACACTTGGAAATAAAATAAGGCAGAATGCTGAGGTCGTGGTGGAGAACACCTTTTGTCTGAGCAAGGATGCACAGACCGCCGGATGCGGTGGCTGCAGCGGACAAAAGTATACGAGTCATGTATGGCAGTCCGGAAACTGAAATAAGAGAAAGTCCGGAAGTGATCTCTGTAAATCCGAGCAGCAGGTATTGATAGAGAAGTGGAAAAGGCGCATAATATCTGATACATCCTGCCAGAATGGAGAACAATAGAATATATCCTCCGAGACGTGTAATGGTTTCAAAACCGTTCATTATAGAAAAATCAAGTATATTTTTTCGAGAAGAAATCTCGGGTGAAAATCCTGGGGAATCTGAGATGGTGACATTTTGGTACACAAAAAAACGAAAGAACAGCATACATATCAGATTTGCTGAAAAAATACTCGCAAAGACCATGCCGGCAGGTACTGTATCCTTAAGACAGGACTTACAGAGATAGGTAATGATAAAGGCAGGGCTTGGATTGTTACAGAAGGTAGTGAGATAAAGAGCTTCTTTTTTGCTGATTTTATGTAATCCATACAGATCAGAGGCAAGTTTGGCTCCCAGAGGATAACCACACAGCATTCCGAGAACGAAAACATAACCACCCCAGATGCTGACACCCGGAAAAATATGAAAGAATGATTCAAATGGCAGGAGAAGTTTCCGGATATGACCGGTATGTGTAAGCATTCCTGTAAGAATAATAAATGGGAGAAGCGTTGGGATTAATGTATTCAGCCACAGAGTCATTCCGGCTCTGGCACAGGACAGACTTTCAGCAGGATGCAGCAGAAGAAAGACAAGAAAAAAAGCAAATACCACCGGTGAGTATGGTGTTTTTGGACATACAACAACCTCTTTGCAATTGTTTGCCATTCTTTATAAAATTTATATGGCGCAGAATGAAAATAAATGCTATAGTATTTGGGTAAAATATATCTGGAAAATTTGTCGTATATCGGGAAAACAATGGTATATTATAAGACAAATGTGTGATTTTTGGAGGTAATATAATTATGGCAGTTTTAGAGAATTGTGAACCCAAAAGAGTGTTCCATTATTTTGAGGAGATATGCAAAATTCCTCATGGCTCAGGAAATACAAAGCAGATCAGCGACTATCTGGTTCAGTTTGCAAAGGATCATGATCTGAAATATGTTCAGGATGAGATGAATAATGTGGTTATTTATAAACCGGGCACAGCGGGATACGAGAATGCTCCTGTAGTGATCATTCAGGGACATATGGATATGGTATGTGAGAAACGTCCGGATGTAGAGCATGATTTTACAAAAGACGGATTAAATCTTTCTGTAGAAGGTGACTATGTATCTGCAAACGGAACAACCCTTGGTGGTGATGACGGAATTGCTGTTGCTTATGGTCTTGCACTTCTGGAAAGTGATACAATTGCTCATCCGCCGCTTGAAGTGTTTATTACTGTAGATGAGGAAATCGGTCTTCTGGGTGCAGTTGGATTTGACTGCAGTGTATTAAAAGGAAGAAGATTTATCAATCTGGATTCTGAAGCAGAAGGAAGCCTCTGGATCAGCTGTGCAGGCGGACTTTCCGGAGTCAGCCATATTCCAGTGACAAGACTGGATGCAGAGGGAGAGAAGCTGACAGTTAAGATCAGCGGATTGATGGGCGGTCATTCCGGAGCTGAGATTGACAAGAATCGTGCAAACGCAAATTCTCTTCTCGGAAAATTTCTCCATGGTCTGGATGAGAAAACAGATTTTGAACTGATCAGTGTGCAGGGCGGACAGAAAGATAATGCCATTACAAGGGAGGCTACAGCAGAAATCCTTGTTCTTGAAGAAAATGCAGATGCTGTCAGAGAATATGCGGCTTCTGTGCAGGGAGCATGGAGAGAAGAGTATGCAGGAACTGATGAGGGTATCACAGTAACTGTTGAAGATGAGGGAAAACAGGAAGTAAGGGTTCTTCATCCCACAAGTAAAGAAAAAGTAATTTTCTTCCTTGTAAATGTACCTTATGGTGTTCAGAAAATGAGCGGAACGATCAAAGGACTGGTAGAGACTTCTACGAATATCGGTATTCTGAAGACTTCTGAGAATGAGGTAATGGGAAGCTCCAGTATCAGAAGTTCTGTGGAGACAGCCAGAGATTCCCTTTCTGACAAGATTGCCTATCTGACGGAGTTCCTTGGCGGAGAGTATGAGAGACAGGGCGTTTATCCTGCGTGGGAGTATCGCAAGGATTCACCGCTTCGTGATAAGATGGTGGAAGTATATGAGGAAATGTATGGACAGAAACCGAATGTGGTGGCAATCCATGCAGGACTTGAGTGTGGACTTTTCTATAAGAAGATGGAAGGACTTGACTGTGTGTCTCTGGGACCTGATATGAAGGATATTCATACGTCTGAAGAGGTGCTTAGTATTTCTTCTACAGAGAGAGTCTGGAAGTATCTGGTGAAAGTTCTGGAGGCTCTTAAAGAGTGATGTTGGAAGCATCCCTGTTGCGCTTTGGCGGCAGGGGTGCTTTTTTGAATGTTCTATATGTCCGGTGCTTTGCATATACTGTATCAGAATGCGGAACTAGGCATTTCTGAAAAAAAACAGAAACTATTCATATTAGCGAGATATTTTTCAAAATCTATGCTATAATAACAAAATGTATGAAATGCAAGGAGCGAGTGAAAATGGAAATACAGTTATGGAGAAGCATTTTGTGCCCGTATGAACTGGCTGTGAGAGAGCTGGAAGTGAAATTCAATCACATTATTGATGAATGTAAAGAGAATGATGTTTACTGCCCGATTGAGCAGGTGGAGGGCAGGGTTAAGAGCGTGAGCAGTATTCTTGAGAAAATGCAGCGCAAGCATATTCCTATGGAGAGAATGGAAGAAGAACTGGAGGATATTGCCGGTGTTCGTATTATCTGCCAGTTTGAGGAGGATATAGAGACGGTTGCTTCCCTGATCCAGAAGAGAAGCGATATGGTTATAAAGAGTGAGAAGAATTATCTGAAGCATATTAAACAGAGTGGTTACAGAAGTTATCATCTGATTATTTATTATACAGTGGATACGATCAAAGGGCCAAAGAAGCTGCAGGCGGAGATACAGATCCGTACAATGGCTATGAACTTCTGGGCGACGATTGAGCATTCCCTGCAATATAAATATAAAGGGGATATGCCGGAGCATGTGGCAGAACGTCTGAGCAAGGCAGCAGATGCCATTAATGCTCTTGACCATGAGATGTCTTCTGTGCGGAATGAGATTATGGATGCACAGAATTCGTCACAGATGCAGTCTAATCTGGTGAAGGATATTCTGATCAACATTGAAAATCTGTACAAGATTGCAAATAAGCGGGAGATTATGAAGATTCAGGATGAGTTCCTGAGAGTATTTAAAACAAAAGATCTTCAGCAGCTGAAGCGGTTCCACAGACAGCTTGATATTATATCCGAAGGATACCGGGCACAGGCAGTGTATCATCATGTCTGATTATTATCCGGAAATGATAATTTGAAAGGTTTGCTGCAGATGTAGAACTGTGTGGCGGATGATCGTATCCGCATGACTATAATACATACGAGGAAAATATAAATGCAGGATTTTTTTACCGGTAACAAAGAAAGAAATGAAACAGAGAGGGTGGGAGCAGGTAGATTTTGCCTATATTACAGGTGATGCCTACGTGGACCATCCTTCCTTTGGTACTGCGATCATCAGCAGACTGTTGGAGAGTCGTGGGTATAAAGTGGGGATCATTCCTCAGCCTGACTGGAGAAAGAAGGAGAGTATTCAGGTATTTGGAGAGCCTCGACTGGGATTTCTGGTGTCTGCGGGAAATATGGACTCTATGGTAAATCACTATACAGTCTCTAAAAAGCACAGGCAGAAAGATTCCTATTCACCGGGAGGCCAGATGGGACTTCGTCCTGACCGCGCAGTGATCGTGTACAGCAATCTGATCCGTCAGACTTATAAAAAGACACCCATTATCCTGGGTGGGATTGAAGCCAGCCTGAGACGACTGGCACATTATGATTATTGGGAGAATAAAGTAAAACACAGTGTACTCCTTGATTCCGGGGCAGATATGATTTCCTATGGAATGGGTGAGCATTCGATCATAGAGATTGCAGATGCGCTGGCGAGTGGACTGCCGGTAGAGGAACTTACCTATATTGCAGGAACTGTATTTAAGTGCAGGGATTTGTCGAGAGTTTATGATCCGATTATTCTTCCTTCTTATGAGGAAGTAAAAGTAAATAAGAAGGTTTATGCAGACAGCTTTGCCATTCAGTATCAGAATACAGATCCATTCAGCGCCAGACCAATGGCAGAATCTTATGGGACAAAGGGATATATTATACAGAATCCTCCTGCTCTGCCCCTGACGCAGGAGGAAATGGATGATGTATATGCCCTGCCTTATACGGAGAAAGTTCATCCCATGTATGAGAAGCTGGGCGGAATTCCGGCACTGGAAGAAATCAAGTTCAGCCTGACAAGCAACAGAGGGTGTTTTGGCGGCTGTAATTTCTGCGCTCTGACTTTTCATCAGGGAAGAATTCTTCAGACCAGAAGTCATGAGTCTCTGATCGAAGAAGCTACCAGAATGACAAATGATCCTGAGTTCAAGGGTTATATTCACGATGTGGGTGGTCCCACAGCAGATTTCAGACAACCATCCTGTCAGAAACAGCTCACGAAAGGGGTCTGCAAGAATAAGCAGTGTCTGTTTCCCACGCCATGCAAAAACCTGACTGTAGATCATTCGGATTACGTTTCTCTGCTTCGGAAGCTGCGGAAGATCCCGGGAGTGAAGAAGGTATTCATCCGCTCCGGTGTACGCTTTGATTATGTGGTGGCAGACAGGGACAAGACTTTTTTGCGTGAACTGGTGGAACATCACGTAAGCGGGCAGCTGCGTGTGGCACCGGAACATGTGTCTGATCAGGTTCTGAAGTATATGGGAAAACCAAGTCACAGCGTTTATCAGCAGTTTCTTAAGGAATATGATGCGGCAAACAGGCAAACAGGAAAGCAGCAGTATGCTGTCCCGTATTTCATGTCCTCCCATCCGGGATGTACCATGAAAGAGGCAGTAAAACTTGCGGAATATGTCCGGGATCTTGGCTTTACCCCGGAACAGGTACAGGATTTCTATCCAACCCCGTCTACTCTTTCTACCTGTATGTACTATACGGGAATCCATCCTCTTACAGGTGAGAAGGTATATGTTCCGAAGAACCCCCATGAAAAAGCAATACAGAGAGCTTTGATGCAGTACAAGAATCCTGCAAACAGAGAACTGGTGCTGGAAGGCCTCAAAATGACCGGAAGAATGGACCTGGTAGGTTACGGCCCTAAATGTTTGATCCGGCCGCTTCGAGAGAATCATGGAGGCCAACAGCATACTCAGGGCAGCAGTCGGAATGCGAAAAACAGCAGAAATAGCAAAAATAACAAAAACAACAAAAACAGTTCAGCATCTGCAAAGAAGAACACTATCAGAAATATACATAAGAAAAATTCCGGAGGAGGACGTAAGTGACAGAAAAGAAAAACAGAAATAAAAAACAAAGTAAAGCGAAAACATCTTCAAGAGTATCCAAAGGGAATTTCGGATATTTCAGAAGTGAAAAGAGACGTCGCCTGATCATCACTGCAATTCTTTTTGCAGTACCCTTATTCATCTTTTTTTACATCCTGGTTCTATTTTAAGACAAGAATGACTGTCTGGACAGTTGTAACTGTAGTTGGCTGTCTTCCGGCATGTAAATCCATGGTGAATCTGATCATGATTCTGAAATGCAGACCAATGGATGCCGGATTATATCAGAAAATCCATGAGCATCAGGGCAGTCTGGATATGGCATATGAACTTTACATGACTTTTTATGAAAAAAGTGCCTATATTGATGCAGCAGCAGTATGTGGAAATACAGTAGTGGCTTACAGCAGTGATCCGAAAATCGATGCATCTTTCATGGAAACCAATTCCCAGAAGATCATCCGTAAAAACGGTTATAAAGTGACGGTGAAAATTTTTACAGATCTCCGTCCGTTCCTGGAACGTCTTGATTCCATGAACGATCACAGAGAAAGTCTGGAAGAAGGAATCAAATTTACCCCGGACGAAAAATATCCGGATCTTTCCAGAAATGAACTGATCCGGCAGACCATTCTGGCATTGTGTCTGTAGTCGCCGGAATTCAATTACAAAATATATCTATAGCAATGTGTTATTTCGGAGTTTGGTATAATTATACAGGAACAATTAAATATGAAAGAATTTATTATAGAAGAAAATGAAGCGGGCCAGCGCTTTGATAAATATCTGGCCAAGCTTCTCAGAGAAGCACCTAAAAGCTTTTTTTTACAAAATGCTCCGCAAAAAGAACATCACTCTAAATGGAAAGAAAGCCACAGGAAACGAAAAACTTCTCAAAGGCGACACCATCAAACTGTTTCTGAGTGATGAAACTTTCGATAAATTTGCAGGAAGCAGTCAGGCAGCAAGAGCATACTGCGAACTGGATATTGTTTACGAGGATCCTGATATCATTATCATCAATAAACCGGCAGGGATGCTTTCACAGCCGGCAGATGACGGGGAACCGTCCCTTGTAGAATATCTGACCGGCTACCTTTTAAAGAAAGGTGACCTTACAGAAGAACAGCTCAAAACCTTCAGACCTTCTGTATGTAACCGACTTGACCGTAATACCAGCGGAATGGTCTGTGCAGGTAAAAGCCTTGCCGGTCTGCAGTTTCTGTCCAGGATATTCCACGACAGAATACTTCACAAATACTACCTCTGCCTCACAAAAGGCAAAATAGAAAAACCGGATCATATCAGGGGTTATCTGCACAAAGATAAAAAAACAAACAAAGTAATCGTAAGCAGACAGGAATTCAAAGATTCCCTGCCGATTGAAACGAAATATCGTCCTCTTGGCAGCAACGGAAAAATAACTCTTCTGGAAGTTGAGCTGATCACAGGCCGTACTCACCAGATTCGTGCTCATCTTGCAGGAACAGGACATCCATTGCTTGGAGACACCAAATACGGAGATTCTGAATTTAATAAGCAATACATCCGCCATGGAGTCAGGCATCAGCTTCTCCATGCATACAGGTTAGTAATTCCGGAGACAGACCAGAACTTTGTGGCGCCGGCACCGGAGCTTTTCTGTAAAATCATCAAAGAGGAAAATCTTGAGGAGGCTTATCATGAGAATCTGGAAAGAAATATGGGATTACGCAAAAATGATCATCATAGTAGTAGTGATCGTAACGCTTGTGAATAGCGTAGTACTGATCAATGCCAAAATTCCTTCCGAATCAATGGAAAAAACCATTATGACAGGAGACCGTATTTTCGGATTCCGCCTTGCATATGGACTCAATCTGGATTTCTTCGGACATGAAATATCAAAAAAAATAAAAGATCCGGAACGCTTTGACATTGTTATTTTCAAATACCCGGATGACGAAAGCAAGCTTTTCATCAAACGAGTCATCGGACTTCCGGGAGAAAAAGTACAGATTAAGGACGGCAAAGTCTATATCAATGATTCAGAGATTCCTCTGGATGACAGTTTCGTTCCGGAAAAACCAAGAGGCAGCTTTGGCCCGTATGAAGTTCCCGAAAATAGCTATTTCGTCCTGGGTGATAACCGCAATCATTCCAAAGACTCCCGTTGCTGGAAAAGCACCAGTTTTGTGACCTTTGATGAGATTGTCGGAAAGGCAGTTATCAGGTATTATCCGTCGGTAAAATTATTGAAGTAGAAAATAAAATTTACGGAGAAATAAAGTGGCAACATGGAACAGCAGAGGTTTGCGGGGATCCACTCTGGAGGATCTTGTAAATCGTACAAATGAACAATACAGAGAAAAGGGACTGGCACTTATCCAGAAAATTCCCACTCCGATCACACCTGTCCGTATGGATAAGGAAAATCGTCATATTACGCTGGCATATTTCGAGCAACGAAGCACTGTAGACTATATCGGAGCAGTACAGGGCATCCCCGTCTGCTTTGATGCCAAAGAATGTGCGGCGGATACTTTTCCGCTTGCGAATATCCATCCTCATCAGGTGGAATTTATGCAGGCATTTGAAAAGCAGGGAGGGGTGGCTTTTTTTCTTATATTCTACAGCCATGAAAACCAGTTCTATTACCTTACACTGCGCAGTCTCCTTACTTTCTGGAACCGGATGCAGGAAGGCGGCCGCAAGAGCTTCCGGCGCGAAGAGCTGGAGCCTCAGTACTATTTGACTCACAGGCTGCCACGATGGACGCCCGGAAGCTCTGGGGCAGAAACCCCGCGTACTTGTCGGCAATGCCGGTCAGGTCCACCACGCCGCCTGCGGCCAGGCTGGCCGCGATCTGGGTGCGGAAACCACCGGCCAGCAGGTGCTCGAATACCCAGCCCGCACAGGCGGACGAAAGCTGATGGGGCCCCCCAGCAGGCTCAGGCCGTTGCCCAGCAGCTGGACCATGGAGGCCAGAAAGCCCTTGCGCGCATACCGCACGGTCAGGACGATCCACGCCGCCGTACATAGGATATCAAAAAGAAATGACGGATTCTTGAACATACCTTGTTTTCCCTGTTATTTTTTAGCACTCGGCTCATGCCGCTGCGATAAAGAGGCGTCTCAGGACACACTGGAGCTGTCCGGCTCCGGTGCCGTGACCTGCTGCACCGTATTTCCGCTGAACACCAGCAGCTGCCGACCATTGAGCACACCCGCCTGGGGCTTTGCATC
>ENA-OQBL01000708-OQBL01000708.1-human-gut-metagenome-genome-assembly--contig:-NODE-708-length-16151-cov-1.962307_pt1 | contig 16151 bp, 21 predicted proteins | sample MGYA00242747_ERZ504553 | MGnify/ENA primary metagenome ERZ504553 (study PRJEB26092, sample SAMD00036240) | human gut metagenome | host: Homo sapiens | study: EMG produced TPA metagenomics assembly of...
AGACTTGGAAGCAAAATATTCTGATATGATACATAGATTAACATTGATAACATAAACAAAATAATAGTTGCCTTTCTTCTCTCTTTAAAACAAAAAAAGCAAATCGGTATGAGCAAGATCAATGCATATAATCCATTATTCCGAAACATACACATTAATACTACATATAAAACAAACTTGACTAAATTCCACCGATTATCCCCAAAATCCTGATGTGCGATCCGCCATCTCGATCAAACTTAACTAACTAAAACTAAAAAAACCTGCCAAAGATACTGTCCTTTGTATCCCACACACTCATAATATAATGCAATGGGAAGCACAAATAAAAGCACATCGTAAACCAAAAAAGTCGATTATAACCTTTTTGCAACAAAAACCATGCAACTTTCATCGCCGCATATGCCAAAAACAATACCTGTAAAAGTGTAAATATCCCTAACCCAATTTCATAACTATGAAAAACAACATATCCGATTTTCATAAAACCGGACAATAATAATGAATGTAAAACCGGATGGTGGCCACTCACGTTCCCTGTAACCAAAAATTGCAATGTTTGATCTATTGAATCATAATCATAAATTCCCGGAAACATAGCAAGATAAGCAATGCCCCATATAACAATAATCGCTAAGAATATTTTTCCATTTTGATATATTTTTCACACAAGATTCCGCAGCTTTAAATCTACAATCATCTAAAATGTAAATCAATAATACAAAAAGTGGAAATAAAAAAATTGCCAAACAGAGAACTTTTATCCATGTAATCCATAACCAATTAATTGCTCTTAAATACTCTATCTGAGCAACCTATAATACAGATACATGCAAATAATAACGAAAGAATTCCTGCAAAAACCGCTTTCTTCTTTGTGATAACTTTACAGCAATAATACACTGAAAAAGCAGATGCCGCATAAATAAAATAATAGATTATATTATTTGCATAATTGGGAGATACATCCATTCCCGTTCCTATCTTAATATAATAAACGACACCGATCGTCCCCACAAAAGCCCATATTAAAGAAATTATTACACTTTGCTTTTTTAATTTTTCACTCATTATATCCTACTCCCGATTTAGCCCTGACACAAAACTCATTGCTAAATCTCTGGCAGCAATCATGCAATCTTCCATTGAACAGTATGTCCACGCTCCATATCTGCCAATCGTATAGATCCATTTTTTCTTCTTCCGCTTAAATTGCTGAACCATTTTCTCTGTCTCAGTATTGATATGCACGTAAGCCGGATCCATGATAATAGTCGAATGTTCTTCTAATTTTGTATCATCATCAATAATTCCCAACTTATGCAAATTTTCAAGAGTTAATTTTAACTGCATTTCTACATCTTGTTCTGTAATCTCATCTTCTTTTCCATATCCGATCTCAATATACATACTAAGTTTGTCTGCATCCAAAATATTATCGTAAAATCCAATTCTATAAAAATTACACTGCTTTATCCGGAATATACATCCAATGCTCTTCTGTGAATTTTGATTTTTTCGTTGAACCCCAAGATTAAATACGAGAACTTTTATTATATGACAATCGGTTCTTCAAAGCAGAAAACTTTCACCTTCAAAATATCCTAAAAAGTGATTTAACGGAGAGTATTGATCCAAATATTCATAATTTATTTTGCTGCCGTCATCCAATTGCGCAACTTTATGTTCATTATCCAATTTTAACAACTTCATGTTCCATCAAAATTTTAGAACTATCCATGCATCATACAGAATCTGGATAAAGGAACCCGCTCCGTTTCTTGGATAAAGAAAGCTATTGTTATATGAAGTGCTGTCTTTATTTGCTTTCATATTATCTATGATTGCCGGAATGTCTGCATACGGCAAAAAATCTGCCCATTGCATCTTTATCCAATGTCTTTAAATCAACCGCATACAACTTTTCATTATATGGTTTTAAGAACTTTTCAACGATTGACTTTCCAAATTTCCCATAGAGCATATCCAAAAAGCTGTCATAATCTTCCTTTTCTTCTTTATGGAATAAATCATAGAGACAATCTATAAACTCTTCTTTCTCTTCATCCAGAATAAAATTGTCTGCATATCTTCTCGCATATTCATCAAAATTTTCAGCCGGATGGGGATCTGTCTCCGCCAGCTGCCTGGCATTGGTATTCGCATCCAGTCTCAGTATTTCATATTTGCCGGAATTAAGCTCTATCCGGTATAAGGATACATACTCGGGCAATAATCTGCTTAAAACATATTGTTCTTTCACCGGATAATCATTTACATCCTGCCTTTGATCGTCTGTCTTTGTTTTTTCTCGTGAAAGCATAATACCGTTTTAAATTTATCCTTTCTTTTGCTGTTAACATTTGTTTTTGCATGCCAGGCATAAACCACCACGGACGTTTCTGGTGGAGCCGCATAACTTGCAAATCTCTGTTATTTCCGGCTTCCAATCGCTGTCCAGCCTCTTCAGGCCTCCGCTGACCTGATCCAATGCTTCATCATCCAACTCAACAACTGCCTGACTCACAGGCTTCATGCTCTCTTTTTTGGTCATTCGCTTCTTTCATAATAGTTTCCTCCTGTATATGATTTTAATATGATTTCACTTTTTACTATAGTCAATTATACAAGTTTTTACCTGTGTCTTCAACTATTTTTGGCATTTTAGCCAAAACGTTACTAGTCACACGCTTCGAAATAATATCTCTGTTTATTCACGCCTGCTTCGTCTGTACTCCATAGCAGTCATACCGCAAGATTTCCGAAAAACTCTGCGCCAGATAGCTCTGGGAAGAAAAGCCTGCAAGATGGGCAATGTCAGAAATATCATGATCTGTATTTTCCAGAAGATTTTTGCAAACCTCAATCCTGCGCCGGTTCAGATAATTAATGGGAGAAATCCCATAATATCGTGTAAACTCGTGGCTTAGATAATATTTGTTCAGATGACTTAATGCCGCCAGCTGATCCAGATTGATATCTTCCCCATAGTTAGAATCCAGATAGCGCTTGACCTGTGCACACTCCTTACTTGGATGAAAAGAAGGCACCAGCTGGAAGCCGGAATCTGTTATCCTGCGAAGCTGGGCAATAAGAATGGAGAGCGTATGTCTGCAAATCTCTTCATAACCCTCATTTTTTCTCATCTAATTCCTGAAAAAGGGAGTGGAAATAAAACAAAAGATCTGTATTAATCTTCCGGCAGTTGAAAATCTGGAATTCCTTCTGATCCCGGAAAGAAAAACTAATTCCATCCACTCCTACAGTATAATAAGAAAGGGGCGCAGCGCTCTGGGAAGTTTCCGTGTGCAGGATATGTGGATTGATAATGACCAGATCGTCCCTTGCAATGGAAAAGCGCTGATTTTCTATAAGAAATTCGCCGTTTCCTCTGGAAACATAAAAAAGCTCCGTAAAAGCATGGGTATGAGGAATGCTGGGCCAGTCCTCTTCGTATCTGGAGGATGAGGCATTCACCAGAACTGCTTCTGTAGAAAGTGGATTATCATTGGAAAAAGAAAAGGAACGTGTACTCATAGATTCTCCTTATGTATCATAAACTATAGTTTGTTGTCTGCGCTGTCGGCTCCCGATATTCCGAATACAGCGTTTTCAAACAACAGGGAATAAACACTCGCACACTTAGAGTACCATAGAACGGAAAATACAGCAATATTTCTAAAAACCTTAGCAACAACTCTGTTGAAAAACAGCTGTCAAAAACGTATTCTTATATTACAGAAAAAAACAACTATCAAACAATGTAACAACCCTTGTAAATAAAAAAAAGGAAAAGCGAGGTCGCAAAATGGAACAGAAAAAAGGCAGAGTTACCATTCCTACCAACCTGGATGTGGTAAAGGAAACACTGGATATTATGAATGAGTGGGGCGCAGATGCCATCCGTGACTGTGATGGAACCGAATTTCCACAGGAGCTGAAGGACACCGGTGCGAAAATCTACGCTACCTACTACACCACCCGAAAGGACAATGCCTGGGCAAAGGCTAATCCGGATGAGATCCAGCAAATGTACATTATGAGTTCTTTCCACACCGCAACATCAGACAAACTGGAGATCCACCTTATGGACCACCTGTACCCGGATATGCTGAAGGTGAACACACGCGATGATATCACAAAGTGGTGGGAAGTGATCGACCGTACCACAGGAGAAGTGGTTCCGGCAAGTCAGTGGCATTATGAAGAAGCGAGCGGAAATGTGGTAATTACACCTGTAAAACCGTTCCATGAGTATACCGTCAGCTTCCTGGCTTATATTATGTGGGATCCGGTACATATGTACAATGCAGTGGTAAACGACTGGAAAGATGTAGAGCCGCAGATCACCTTTGATGTGCGCCAGCCAAAAACAAGAGCTCATTCCCTGGAGCGCCTCCGCAGATTCCTTGATACCCACCAGTATGTGGATGTGGTACGCTTCACCACCTTTTTCCATCAGTTCACCCTGATCTTTGATGAGCTGGCAAGGGAGAAATATGTGGACTGGTTCGGTTATTCCGCATCTGTCAGTCCATATGTGCTGGAGCAGTTCGAAAAAGAGGTCGGCTATCCATTCCGCCCGGAATACATTATCGACCAGGGCTACATGAACAATACCTACCGCATTCCATCCAAGGAATTCAAGGACTTCCAGGCATTCCAGCGCCGCGAGGTCGCGAAGCTTGCAAAGGAAATGGTAGACATTGTCCATGAATATGGCAAAGAAGCCATGATGTTCATGGGTGACCACTGGATCGGCATGGAGCCATTTATGGATGAGTTTGCTTCCATCGGTCTTGATGCTGTGGTTGGAAGTGTAGGAAATGGTGCAACCCTGCGTCTGTTCAGCGATATTAAAAATGTAAAATACACGGAAGGACGATTTCTTCCATACTTTTTCCCGGACACCTTCCACGAAGGTGGAGACCCGGTGAAAGAGGCGAAGGTAAACTGGGTAACTGCAAGGCGTGCCATTCTCAGAAGCCCCAATCCAGAGAATTGGTTATGGCGGATATCTGAAGCTGGCTCTTCAGTTCCCGGATTTTGTCCAGTACATTAAAGAGGTCTGCCAGGAATTCCGCACCCTTTATGATAATATCCAGGGTGTGACTCCATACTGCGTGAAACGTGTTGCTGTGTTAAACTGCTGGGGCCGCATGCGCTCCTGGGGGTAATCATATGGTACATCACGCAATTTATTACAAACAGAATTACTCTTACTTTGGCATTATTGAGGCATTAAGCGGTGCACCCTTTGATGTATCCTTTATCAGTTTTGATGATATTCTGGCAGATAAGGATCTGCTGAAAAAATTTGATGTTGTGATCAATGTAGGGGATTCGGATACTGCACAAAGCGGCGGCGAGTACTGGGTAAATGAGACCATTATTACTGCTGTAAAGGAGTTCGTTTACAATGGCGGTGGTTTCATCGGAGTTGGCGAGCCTGCAGCCCATCAGTGGCAGGGAAAATTCTTCCAGCTGGATGATGTACTGGGTGTGGAAGAAGAAAGAGGCTTCAATTTAAATACCGATAAATACAACTGGGAGGAACACAGAGACCACTTTATTCTGGCTGACGCAGAAGGTGATGTGGACTTCGGCGAGGGCAAAAAGAATATTTTTGCACTTCCGGAAACCCAGATTCTGATCCAGAATGACCATGAGGTTCAGATGGCAGTAAAAACCTTTGGAAAAGGCCGCGGTGTTTACATCAGCGGACTTCCATACAGCTTCAGAAACAGCCGTGTGCTCTACCGTGCGGTTCTCTGGTCTGCATCTGCCGAGGACGAACTGAACCGATGGTATTCCACCAATTATAATGTAGAGGTCCACGCTTATGTCAAAGAATGGCAAGTACTGTGTCGTAAACAATACTTACGAGTCACAGGATACAGTCGTCTATAAAGGAGATGGCAGCAGCTTCCCGCTTCATATGGATGCAAACGAAATTAAATGGTACCAGATTTAATAGTCATAGGTTTATTATAATTAAACCACATCCTATTTCAATAATTCTGTCACGAAGTGTTGGAAAATGGCACGAATGGTATTATAATAAACCTATCACAAAACAAAGGAAACCATTATGAGAATTGCAATTGTTGATGACATTAAAGAAGAGCGTGACAAACTCGCAGACGTACTGACGAAACAGCTTTCCAGACGTGGGATTCACGTAAATTTATTTGAATTTGAAAATGGAGAAGATTTTCTTATTGCGGCAAAGGAACGTCCTTTCACCGTCGTTTTTCTGGACATCTACATGAGTGGTGCAAATGGGATCGAGACTGCCAGAGAGCTTCGGATATTTGACTCAGATGCACTTTTAATTTTTACTACCACTTCTACGGATCATGCTCTGGATGGGTTCAAGGTCCGTGCCATGCACTACCTTGTGAAGCCATATCCCGAAAATGAGATTTCAGACCTGATCGATGAGGTTCTTTCCCGGATCCCGGATTCCGGAAAATACATAGATATTAAAAGTAAATGGAAGCAATGTACAAGTTTCCGTTTCGACATATTATATACGCAGAACATTTTTCCCATATGATCCATATTCACACTACCGGCGGCAAAGAGCTGATCACCCGCCAGTCCTTCGAAGCCTTTTACTGCATCCCTGAAAATGGATTCAAGATTTTATCTTTGCAGCAGAGGCGTTGTGATCAATCTGGAGCATGCTGTTGATTTTGATGGAGCCCTGTTTATCCTGGACGATGAAACCCGGATTTCCGTCAGCCGGAAGCTGGTTAAAAATGCAAGACAGACTTTTATGGATTTTCTGTTTCAAAGGGGACATTGAATATGAATACTATATTAAGACCTGTTCTGGAGCTTACGGTAATGATTTCTGGTCTGTTCCTTGCCTATCTGCCGGTACAGACATATCTGAAACAACCGCCCGGCAGACTGGCTGCATGGCTTGCACCTCTTCTGGCAGGAATCTGTCTCCTGGAAGGAGGATTTGTTACTTTCTTAACATCCCTACCAGCTCAGTGCTTTTTCCCACTCTGCTGGTACTGATGCTGATCTATCACAAAAGCCTGACTATCTCTATCTGGAAATCCGGCAGCATTTTTCTGGCAGTATGTGCGGTCTTTGCCTGTGTAAACAGCCTTTCCAGAGCAGTAAATGCCATTGTGGCAGAAAGACTTGGACTTCCAGAAACAGAAATCTGGTTTCACACCAGTGCCGGTATTTTTTACAATGTAATATGTCTTCTGTTCGTTGCTGCCGCCTGGTACCCGGCCTCCCATGCAGCCCGCACTATGATTGATGACGAAAATTTAGCCCAGACCTGGTATGTTTTCTGGATACTGCCACTGATTTTTATAGGTCTGAATCTCTTTATGATTCCCAAATATGAGGGAACTCTGTATACTGGACGTATTTTGCAGGGCTACATTGTGATCAGCCTGATGCTTCTTGTAATTCTCATGCTGTTTTACACAATGTTTCTTATGATGGCCAACAGCCTGAATAAAAATGTAAGGCTTCAGCAGGAAAATCATTTTCTCTCCCTTCAGCAGGCACGATATGAGAACCTTTGCTCTGCCATAGAGGAGGCAAGGCAGGCACGACATGATATCCGCCATCACTTTTTGCAGCTTTCTTCCCTGGCTGAAAAGGGAGATCTGGAAAAAATAAAAGAATATCTTTCCAATGCAAACAGTAAAATCCCAGACTACAACCTGCATTTTTGTGAAAACCAGGCGGCTGACAGCGTGATCAGCCATTATGCCGCTCTGGCAAAACGGGAGAACATTCCTTTCCAGGCAAATGCAGCTCTGCCAGCCCACATTTCCATAGACCAGATCGATATGTGCCTGGTTCTCTCCAACCTTCTGGAAAATGCTCTGGAAGCCAGCCTGAAAGCAAAGCCTTTCAACAGGAGAATCCATGCAGAGGTTTACCTTCATCATAAGCACCTTCTCCTGATCCAGGTGGAAAATACCTTTGAAGGGAAAATACAGGAGAAAAATCATATTTTCCAGTCGTCCAAGCGTCCCGGAAACGGAGTGGGAATCCAGTCTGTCCGCCACATTGCAGAAAAAAATCGGAGGAGACAGCAGCTTCACTTATGAAAATGGTGTTTTTACTGCAAAAATTATGCTGCGCATACAGAAAACAGCCGTTTCTCATCCATAAGCAAAGCAGAGAGGTTTCATGCAGACACACTCTGGAGCGTATTTGAAAAATCATTCCCGCAATCTGCACGCCCCACTTTGCAGTATATTTTCCCTGAATCCACAAAAAAGAAAGCTGCAGAACAATATCAAAAATGATACTGTCTGAAGCTTTCTTTTCTGCATCAATAAACTACAAATGCCATGACCACATACACCAGTATGGATACCAGGCAATACAGAGAATTGGTGGTGGAAACATAAGCGCTTCCATCCTCACTCTTCAGGAAGGTCTGCATACTGAATGTGGCTGGAGCGGACATGTAGCTGATCACTGCAAGGTTCAAAAGAAGATGATCCCCTACTATGTAATGTATTGCCAGCAGCACTCCCCCGGATCATAACTGCCTGAAGAAGAACACGAAGTACGATGGTCCCTGATACATGGGGAAAGAAGTTTCTTATCAAATTCAATGCTGAATCCTACCACCAGCAGAATAACTGAGGTTATGGAAGTGGTGAGAATGTTCTCCACACTTGTATAGGTACCTGCAAACGGTCCGGCAAGAAGCTTCTGCACCACACCGGTAAGTCCGGCAATAATTCCCAGCACACTTGCAATAAACGCCGGTGTGCGTATTGCACTGGAAAACAGTTTCCCGGATCGATCTTTTCCCCGTTTTCCACCTGTCCGAGCATTCCCATATAGACGCTGAAGCCAAACAGAAGACCTGCAATATCCAGCACAGCGATCTGGGAAAGATTCTCCGCTCCGCAAAGGCTGGTATATAAAGGATAGGCCATGGAACCGCCTTCGTATACACTGACCATAAAGGGCAGATATTTCCGGTAACGCTCTGCCGGCATAAGCGGGCGGAGTGAAAAAACCGATGCTAAAGGAAACAACCAGCATTACAAACATGATTCCAACCAGAATTCCAGTTTCTTTATTATATTCTGCCGTAGCAAGGGCATGGAAAATTGCCACAGGAAGCATGATCTGGGTCACCAGAAGCTTCATATTGTTAATTCCATTCTGATCCAGCAGTTTCAGCCGCTTGCAGGCCATGCCCAGAAGGATCATCACCAGTACGGGCAAATAATTTCCAATACTTTCATTCTATGCACACTTTCTATGTATTTCTTAATATTGTATTTTGGTATTTCTTAATCCAGACTCTTCCTGATTTCTTACCTTACAGGATATTTCGTATGGCAAACTCTTCTGCCAGAGCGTGTCTGAATAGTTCTTTTATTCATCAAAATCAGTCTCAAATACTCCCTCAGGCGTACGCATGGTAAGAACCCCGAGATTAAAATCATCATCCATTACCGTGATATGATACTCAAAGATTACATCATCCTCAAACTTGGACAGCAGAATATAGCTTCCGTTCTCTTTTCCCTCGATCTGGTCGCAGATATCATCATACACATCTGCACCGGAAATCTCACGCGGATAACCGGAAGCTTTGATTTTTTTTACTCAATTGCAGCGTATAATTCTTCCATTTTATGTTCTGCAGCAGTGCATGCCCTCAGGGCTTACCCTCTCAGTTCTTTTTGACTGCCGCATACTCCTTTCCTGAATTTTTTTGCGATTAAATATGATTGTATAATATCCGCCCCTGAAATGTCAAACCACATTTTAACCAAATCCTGGTTATCGTAATTTCTTCGTGAGCAAAGAAATCCTGATTTGTATGATTTCGTACCATACTTCTCGTTTTTTGTATAATTTTTTTGATAAATTTATCTGTTATTTTCATTCTACTCTCTACATTTTTTTCCCATGGCTTTTGTGGTTTTTTCGTTTTTTCCTTTTGTGATTTCGTTGTGTTTTTCTTTGTTTTTTGATATTTTTCATTGTTTTTTTCACCAATTTCTGTTGACATCTGACTGTTTTTGTTGTATGCTATTTTCTACAGAGAGGCACTCCATTTGGTACAAGGATGTATCTATGGAATGCCTCAACTCGTATCTAAAGGGAGGTAATACTTATGAAAATGAAACAGGTTTTCAGCAACAGGCGTAGCTTTATCAATGGCTCTCTCCATGGCTCCGGTCACCGCATCCGCCGCAGACAAAGTAGACATAAATGTCATTGCTGCACAGTATGGCCAGCAGACTGCTGACTGGTGGGCGAACTTCGTGACAGAATTTAATAAAGCAAACCCGGACATTAACCTGAACGTAGAAGTTGTTTCTTGGAACGACATCTACACCGTAGTAAATACCCGTATCGCCAATGGCGAAGCTCCTGATGTCCTGAATATCGACGTATTCGCAGATTATCAGGCAGATGATCTCCTTCTTCCTATCCAGGACGTTGTTTCTGAAGAGACCTACAGCAAGATGTACGATGCATTCCTTGCACAGTCTGAAGTAGACGGAACTGTATGGGCTATCCCTGATCTTGCATCTGCACGTGCTATGTACTATAACAAAGACATCCTTGATGCAGCAGGCGTAGAAGTTCCTACTACATGGGATGAGCTGAAAGCTGCTTGTGAAGCCCTTAAAGCTTATGATGACAGCATTTATCCATGGGGTATCGATATGACTACTGACGAAGGTCAGGCAGCATTCGCATACTACACCTGGAACAACGGCGGCGGATTTGTTGACGATGAAGGTAACTGGACACTGAACAGTGAGCAGAACGTTGAAGCAATCCAGTACGCAATCGATCTTGTAAATTCCGGTTACACAAACACCGATCCTGCTAACGATACCCGTTACGATCTGCAGGATATGTTCGGCGCAGGTAAGGTTGCTATGCTCATCGCACCGAACAGCTTACCTACCTACATTGCTACAGGCGGAAATGAAGTAAACTACGGCGTTGCTTCCATTCCTTCCAATACAGGCGAGTCTGTATCTGCAGGTGTTATGGACCGCTTCATGTGCTTCGATAACGACTACTCAGATGATGAGAAAGCTGCTATCTCCACATTCTTTGATTATTTCTATGATGATGCCCGTTATACAGAGTGGGTTGACATGGAGGGATTCCTTCCGGCAACCAAGTCCGGCGGCGAGGCTCTCGCAGCAGCTAACGAAGATATGGCAAGCTGGATTGATATCTTAGACAGCTGTAAATTCTATCCAACAGCGAAAGCAGAATGGGCAGATGTAAACAGGGCGTTATCAACGTAGAGCAGAATGCTCTTCTTGGCGGCGACGTTCAGGAATTACTGGATGACCTTCAGGCAGAAATCGCTGGCTGATCTTAATCCACTGTTTTTCCCATTACGAGGAAGATAATGGGCCGGACTTACGGGTCCGGTCCATTTTTAAGTTTGCGAAGCAAACGCTACTTCTTGTGCCAGGCACAAGAAGGTTCCACCTTTTTGCGAAGCAAACACTACTTCTTGTATTTGTCACAAGAAGGTTCTGTTTTTCTGCGTAACAAACGCCGTTTTCTGTGCTTGTCTGCGCAGCGTCAACGCTATTTTTATAAAAAAGAGAGGTATCCCTGTGAAGAAAAAACTCAAAAAAGTGGAACCATATGTATGGATCCTGCCAAGTGTCCTTCTCATGGCAATTTTCATCCTGGTTCCTATTATCTTTGTATTCCGTATGGCCTTAAGCGACGTCAGCAAAGCTGGTCTGATCAAAGGCTTCGCCGGATTGGAAAATTTCCGCAAGGTAACAAGCAGCCCTGTTTTTGCCATGGTGCTGAAAAACACCCTTGTGTGGACCGTTGCCGTAGTCGGCATCTCCACACTCCTTGGATTTATCCTTGCGATCCTCCTCAACAATGAATTTAAAGGCCGTAAGCTTGCACGTGCCGTTGTTGTTTTCCCATGGGCCACAACCCTGATCGTTCAGGCAAGTATCTGGAAATTCATCATCGACACAGATTACGGTACCTTAAATACACTGTTGATGAAGCTTGGCATTATTGACCACGCTGTGAACTGGACTCCTACTGCCGGTGCTTATTTCGCCTGGGAAATTGCCTGCGGTATTTTTGTTACCATTCCATTTGTAACCTTTACCGTACTTTCCGGTCTGCAGAGTATTGATGCCAGCTACTATGAGGCAGCAGCCGTAGACGGAGCCAGTTACTGGCAGAAAATGTTCCAGATCACCATCCCGCTGGTACGTCCGAATCTTACCATCAGTACCATCCTGAACATTATCTACGTATTTAACTCTTTTCCGATCATATGGACCATAACCAAGGGTGACCCTGCTAACCGTACCGACACCCTGGTTACCTATCTGTACAAACTGGCCTTCTACAACGGCAAACAGGGACAGGCAGCAGCCGTATCTGTTATCGGCTTCCTGATTCTTCTTTTCTGCGCCAGCCTGTACATGGTTTCCGTACTGAAGAAAGGAGACGAATAATATGGCAAACACCAATGCTTCAGTTAAGAAAAAAAAGTACCAGAAACACAGTTTTGCGTGTATTGCTCTATGTAGTGATCATCGCCATCTGTCTGATAACTTTATACCCATATTTTGTAACTGTATGTACTGCTCTTAAAAGCCGCGCGGAAATCTTTTCCATGAATGGAACTATTTTCCCTGTTGAGGCCATCTGGTCCAACTTCACAGACGTATGGAAGCTGGCTCCCATGAGCAATTACATGATGAACTCCATTGTGATCGCAGGAGGCTCCACTCTTCTGGCTATGGTCTGCGGTATCCCAGCTGCTTATGCCCTGTCCAGAATGAAATTCAAAGGCCAGACTGCTTTTCTGGGATTTGTTATTGTCTCCCAGATGTTCGCACCGGTTGTACTTCTCATCGGTATCTACAAGGTTATGATGGCGTTCCATCTTACCAACAGCATTATCGGCCTGATCTTTATCAACGCAGCATTTAACCAGGCATTTGCTATCTGGCTGCTCCGCGGTACTTTCCTGAGCATCTCCCCTGAGATGGAGCAGGCTGCCACTATTGACGGCTGTAACCGCGTACATGCCCTTTTAAGGATCCTTCTGCCTGTTGCTGCACCTGGTATCGTTACAGCGCTTATTTTCGTATTTATCAACGCCTGGAACGAATATACAGTGGCACTGACACTGATCTCCACTGATACCTTCAAGCCTCTCACCGTTGGTATCAATATTTTCAACGGTTACAATATGATCGAGTGGCAGTATCTGTTTGCTGCTTCTCTCTATGCAATTGTTCCAGTTGTGATTCTGTTCGTCGGAATCGAAAAAAATCTGGTTGGAGGACTCACTTCTGGTGGTGTCAAGGGTTGATTTTTAATTTTTTTCCAAGTATAATAGAGGAAGATGCGGACGCGAGAAAAGGGTTGCCCAGGGCAGCCCTTTGTTCATGCCCCATAACTATTCAGAAGGCAGTATTCCGCCAGGTGTTTTTGTGAACATTGTTCACAGCTGCGGCGCGAAATCATACAAAGCATGTTACTGGTCATCCAGTAACTGTTTTATTGTGTACGGTAAAATTTCACATACGGAATAACCCCGATGATTCCGCACATTTCAGGAACTCTATACCGGAGATCACCGAATGATTCTTCTGTCCTGCTGACGAAAATTCAGCACATTTCACAGTTTTTTAAAATCAATGGTTTTGACCTTGACTTTTCTGTAGAATACTGTAATATTGATAGTGCACAACATCTAGTATGTAATCAAAGATTTAAACACAATATATGGAGGGATTTGAAAGAATGAGTACTGAGGTCAATGCAAACGTCATTAAACGAAATGGCGTGGAAGTTATTTTTGATAAGGCGAAGATCATCAACGCCGTTGAAAAAGCGAATGAGGAGGTTTCTAAGCTTCACAGGCTGAGTCATTACCAGATCACAGCGCTTGCTGATATGATTGCCACCCGTGCCCTTGAATCCTCCCACGCTGTCAATGTGGAAGATATTCAGGATATGGTAGAGACCGGCATTATGGAGATGCGCGGTTATGAGGTTGCACAGAAGTATGTGCGCTATCGCTACAAGAGAGAGCTTACCCGCAAGTCCAATACCACAGACGACAGCATCCTTGCTCTTCTTGACCAGATTAATGAGAATGCCAAGCAGGAGAACTCCAATAAGAACCCTACTATTAACTCTACCCAGCGTGATTACATGGCAGGCGAGGTCAGCAAGGACCTGACCATGCGTGTTCTTCTTCCTGAGGAGATCGTAAAGGCTCACGACGAGGGAATCATTCATTTCCATGATTCCGATTACTACGCACAGCGTGAGCATAACTGTGACCTGATCAATCTGCAGGATATGCTCCAGAACGGCACGGTTATCAGCCAGACACTGATTGAGAAGCCTCACAGCTTCTTTACCGCATGTAACGTTACCACACAGATCGTCGCACAGGTAGCCAGCAATCAGTACGGCGGACAGTCCTTCTCTCTCGCCCATCTGGCTCCTTTTGTAGACATCAGCCGCCAGAAGATCCGTAACAAGGTAATCGAGGAACGTAAGGCTTGCGGTGAGCCTCTTGATGATGAGATCATCCAGAAGGTATCGGAACGCAGACTGAAGGATGAGATCCAGAGTGGTATCCAGACGATCCAGTACCAGCTGATCACTCTTATGACCTGTAACGGACAGGCACCATTTGTAACGATTTTCATGTATCTTGATGAAGTTCCGGAGGGACGCACCCGTGATGACCTTGCACTGATCATCGAGGAAGTTATGAAGCAGCGTATGCAGGGTGTTAAGAACGAGCGCGGTGCGTGGATCACACCTGCATTCCCGAAGCTGATCTATGTGCTGGATGAGGATAACATCCACGAGGATTCCAAATATTGGTACCTCACAGAGCTTGCAGCGAAATGTACTGCCAAGCGTATGGTTCCGGATTACATCTCAGCCAAGATCATGCGCCAGTTAAAAAGCGGCAATGTTTACACCTGCATGGGATGCCGTTCCTTCCTTACCGTTGAGGAGAAACAGAAGAACCCGGACGGTTCCTACAAGTTCTACGGTCGTTTTAACCAGGGCTGTTGTTACCATTAACCCTTGTAGATGTAGCCTGCTCCTCAGACGGCGATTTTGATAAGTTCTGGGAGATTCTGGAGGAGCGCCTGGAGCTTTGCCACAGAGCACTCCGCTGCAGACATGAGCGTCTTCTTGGCACAGTTTCCGATGTTGCCCCGATCCTGTGGCAGTATGGTGCTCTTGCACGGCTTAAGAAGGGTGAGACCATTGACAAGCTTCTTTATGACGGCTATTCTACGATCTCACTTGGATATGCAGGTCTCCATGAGATGTGCATGAGAATGTACGGAAAGCCTCATACAGACCCTGAGGTTCGTCCGTTTGCGCTGAAGGTTATGCAGCGCCTCAATGACAAATGTGCCCAGTGGAAGGCAGCTGAGAACATCAGCTACTCTGTATATGGCACTCCGATGGAATCCACCACATACAAGTTTTCCAAATGTCTCCAGAAGCGTTTTGGCATCATTCCAGGAGTTACGGATAAGAATTATATTACAAACAGCTATCACGTTCACGTTACTGAGGAGATCGACGCATTCTCCAAGCTGAAATTCGAGTCTGAATTCCAGAAGCTTTCTCCAGGAGGAGCCATCAGCTACGTGGAAGTTCCGAATATGAAGCAGAATATTCCGGCAGTTCTCTCTGTTATGAAGTTTATCTATGATAACATCATGTATGCAGAGCTGAATACCAAGAGTGATTTCTGTGATGTCTGCGGATATGACGGAGAGATCCAGATCAAAGAAGACGAGAACGGCAAGCTGATCTGGGAATGCCCGAACTGCGGTAACCGCAATCAGGACAAGATGAGCGTTGCCAGAAGAACCTGCGGATACATCGGTACCCAGTTCTGGAACCAGGGACGTACCCAGGAGATCAAGGATCGTGTATTACATCTGTAATAAGTAATGGTTCCCGGTTTTCTGTGAACTACGTTTACAGAACCTTATATAACGTTACCACTGAACATAACACTCCGGACAGTTTTCTGAATTTCATAATTTTGATTTCTGTCCGGACTTTTTTTGCATAATGGTATTTTACTATGAAAGTCCTGAATCGTGTTT
>ENA-OQBL01000709-OQBL01000709.1-human-gut-metagenome-genome-assembly--contig:-NODE-709-length-16131-cov-1.882904_pt1 | contig 16131 bp, 22 predicted proteins | sample MGYA00242747_ERZ504553 | MGnify/ENA primary metagenome ERZ504553 (study PRJEB26092, sample SAMD00036240) | human gut metagenome | host: Homo sapiens | study: EMG produced TPA metagenomics assembly of...
GAAAGCAGAGAAGTGAAAATGCAGACAAAGCAAAAGAATTATTCTTGGGTCGGCTTCCCCGAGAAGGCGGGAGCTCCTTGAGCAGATCGGAATTTCATTTGAAGTAAGAGTCAGTGACAAAGAAGAAGTTTATCATAGTCTGATCCCCGAAGAGATTGTAAAAGAGCTTGCGCTTTCAAAGGCGGAAAATGTTGCGGATGATTTACGGGAAAAACAAGAGCAGGTGAAGCAGATAAGTTTTGATAAGAAAAATAATGTACTGTTGGATACGATTGTGATCGGAGCGGATACGATCGTTGTGTCAGACGGAAGTATTTTAGGGAAACCGAAAGATGAGGCAGATGCCGTCCGTATGATCCGAAGTCTGCAGGGAAGAAGTCACAAAGTGTATACAGGCGTGGCAATTTTGGATTATGACGATGAGGGAAAAAGAAAGTCGGTTGTTCATGCAGTTGAAACGGAAGTTTTTGTCAATCCTATGAGTGACGAAGAGATTCGGGAATATGCCGCAACAGGAGAACCTCTTGACAAAGCCGGAGCGTATGGTATACAGGGGCAGTTTGCAGCTTATATCGAACGGATCGACGGAGATTATTATAACGTGGTCGGACTCCCGGTATCTTATGTGTATCGACAGTTAAAAGAAATAGCGGAGAAGGACTGATGGGGGCACAGCGATGCCCATATAAAAGGCCGGACAGGATGATTGTTCAAATTTCTTGACATTTTTTGTCAAAGAGGTTATTATGGATACGGTCAAAGATGTAACAGTTTATCCCACGCCATTCGTAAAACCGCACTGCGTGCTTATTGTGGCTGACGCCACTGTTTTACTCATAAATAGGCGCTTAGCACATACAGATGTCCGCTTGCAAAAACATGCAGGCATGTTTTGTGCTTCACACACACTGTATGGCTAAACTGTTACTAAAAAATTACATATAGATTGATGACAAGGGGAGCTTGTGTTACAGGCTGAGAGGAAGTTGGGAACTTCGACCCATAACCTGATTTGGATAATGCCAACGTAGGGATTATGTTATGAGTGTTTATACCTTTTGTTTTCAATCTGAGAACAGGAGGTTTTTTTATGTTTGATTTACTTGTAAATGCAGAAGGCGGGCTGACAACTGCGGGATATGTTGTCACGATATCCGTCGGGATCGTACTTTTTCTGGCGGCAGTATTTTTCGCGGGAAAGAGATCTAAGCGTCAAAAAATGACGACAAAGCAGCTAGTATTTTGTGCGGCTGCAATGGCCCTGGCGTTTGTTACGTCTTATGTAAAGATTTTTCAGATGCCATGGGGAGGCAGTGTGACATTATGCAGCATGCTGTTTATTGTACTTGTGGCAAACTGGTACGGTGTCGGAACAGGAGTTTTGGTAGGTCTTGCTTATGGAATCCTGCAGTTTATACAGGAACCGTATGTACTTTCTTTTTTCCAAGTGTGCTGTGATTATATTCTGGCATTTGCAGCTCTTGGTGTGGCAGGATTTTTTCGCAAAAAAGGAAGCACGGACTGCTTAAAGGTTATATCGCGGCAGTTTTGGCAAGAGGTGCGTTTCACGCACTTGGGGGATATTTGTATTGGATGGATTACATGCCCGATAACTTCCCGAAATCATTGACAGCGATCTATCCGATTGCATATAATTATAGCTTTCTTTTGGCGGAAGCGGCGATCACGCTCGTGATCATTTGCATTCCTGCCGTGGCAAAGGGACTCGGTAAGGTAAAGCAGATTGCGGCGGAATAAAATAAAATTCACATGTGTAAAGATGACAGGCGGTTCGGAAATAAAGAAATTTCCGGATCGCCTGTTATCGTTTGTGGTATAATGATTGCACGTTGTGCAATCCAAGCCGATTGCCCGGCTTGCCGCCACAAAAAGTGGCGGATTATACCGGCGATCCACTGCTTGGAAAGGAAATGTATGAAAGGAAATTCCCGACGGCCTTTTATAAGAAAAATTTAAGAATTACATCGAGGTTTTTTTAACAGTGGAAGTGTACTGTTTATATCAGATAAAGGAAAACGAGAGGAGAGAATGATGGCAGAGGAAATGAATATGGGAGAGGTTGTCATGGTTGTTGATGACAACAAAGAAATTGTATATTCGATCAGTGAACTTTAAAATACGAAGGATACCGGGTGATTCCGGCGTATGATGGAATGGAAGCGTTAAACTTGCTTGAGCAGAATCCGGTAGATTTAATTCTGCTTGATGTTATGATGCCACGGTTAAATGGCTTGTCTGCTCTTATGAAGCTTCGGGAGAAATACAGGATTCCGGTTATTATTCTTTCGGCAAAGACGGAGGAAAGTGATAAGGTATCGGGACTTGTGCTTGGTGCGGACGATTATGTGGAAAAGCCCTATAATCCGGCGGAGTTGATGGCTCGCGTGAAAGCGCATTTGAGGAGATACAGGGCGTGGGGAGGCGAGCTTCCGAAGGAAAATGATGATCAGATCATAAACGGAGGCCTTGTACTTGACAAAAAATCAGCGGATCGTACTTGTGGAAGGGGAGGAAGTGAGGCTGACGGCTACGGAGTATAAAATTTTAGAACTTTTGATGGAACATCCGGGGCAGGTGTTTTCTTCGGAGCAGATTTATGAAAATGTCTGGCAGGAATCGGCAAACTATACAGTGGAAAACACGGTAATGGTTCATATCAGACACATTCGGGAGAAAATTGAGATTGATGCAAAGAAACCAAGATATGTAAAGGTGGTGTGGGGAATTGGATACAAAATGGAAAAATATTAAGTCAAAGGCGAAAAGTTTTTTAGAGAAATGCTGGCTTAGCAGTACAGGGATTGCAGTGAAACTATTTGTTTTGTGCTGGCAGGGTTTGGAATCGCATTCTGGTATAGTGTTGTAGTGTACCGTACGTACCATCCGACCGGAGAATCATTGTTTTTCGGGATATTGGGAAATGCTTTATTTGGAGCAGGGCAGATGATACTGACCGCATTTCTCATTATGAGGAAATTCCGTGAATGGGATCCGGGAGAAAAGGATGCGTATGTGAAATGGCAGAACAGGTGGAAAATCAGGAATCGCAGACTGCAGTGGATAGGCGGAACAGCTCTTTGATCGCTTTGTGGTATATGTCGTACTTAATGAACGGCGGAATGTATATAGGAACAGGATGGCAATACAATTATGCATCGGGTTATGTCATGATTTTATCGGCGCTCGTTCAGTTTGTGCTTGCCGGAGCGGTGATGAATCACTTTAAAAAGAAACAGTTAGACTGATCATGTGTAATTTTGAAAAGATAAATCAAAACAGGATCAAAGAAGACGTTAGAGATCGAGCGAAAGAGTCTTGAAAAAGTATCGCGCAGCGATCAGCTCAGAGTAGATCTTATTACAAATGTTTCCCATGATCTGAAAACGCCGCTTACGTCGATGGTCGGCTATATTGAACTGATCAAGAGGGAAGAATTAAGCGATATTGTCCGCGATTATGTGGATGTGATTTCAGAGCGGGCAGAGAAACTAAAAGAAATGATCAACAGTTTATTTAATCTTGCAAAAGCAAGCAGCGGAAATGTAGAGCTGCATCCGGAGCCGTTCGAGGTAAATCGGATGATCGAACAGATCTTTGCGGATATGGATGACAGGATAAAGAAAGTCATTTGGAATTTGTTACCGATCTGACAAAGAAGATACACAGCTTATATCGGACAATTCTTATTTTTACAGAATCTGCCAGAATCTGATTGAAAATGCGTTGAAATATTCTGCAAAGGGAACGCGTGTCTTTGTGAAAACGAAGCTTTTGCAGTCGGAAGGAAAAGAGGAAGTATGGCTGGAAGTAACAAACACATCGGGATATCCGATGGATTTTACAAAAGAAGATATTATCGAAAGGTTTGCAAGAGGAGATAAGGCAAGAACCGGAGACGGAAACGGACTTGGACTGGCGATCGTAAGTACTTATGCCAAAGCGCTCGGGGGAGAATTTGATATATTGATCGACTGCGATCAGTTTAAAGCCTGTTTGAAATTTCCGAAAAAGACAACATAATTTTGATTATTATGCAGAAGAATGCAGAAAAGCAAAAAATCACCCGTTTCTTATGTGAGTATATTACTTATGATGATTCGGGTAATTTTTTGCTTTTTTACTCTCGCAGCGCAGATAGTCCAAGTCCGGGTCTATCTAAGATTTTATCGGCTGCTTACAATTTTGGAACATGCTTTTTAGAACTTCCGGCGATAGTTTTATGGGTTATGTATATATAGTAGATGATAAATGCAAGCGCTGTGATAACCCATGTTACCGGATAGCTTAAAATAATCGCCGATATCGTCGGTGAGATTTTCAGCATGGCGGCAAGCCATGCGATGCGAAGGACGCAGACGCCAAGCAGAGTAATGGCTACCGGAACGACGACGTTTCCGACTCCGCGCAGCGCTCCGGCGATAACTTCGATAAAGACATATACAATGTACCATGGCGTGATCAGAACGAGCATGTCGCATCCGATTTCAATTACATGACTGTCGTTTGTAAATAACCGGAATAAAAGGAATCGTGCGGCGATCAGAAAGACAACAAGTACGGCGGAAACAATAAAATCCATAAGAAGGCATACGCGGGTACTTTTGCGTACGCGATCCATTTTTCCGGCGCCGTAGTTTTGCCCTACGAATGTTGTGATCGCAATTCCGAACGCAGTGCTGACCATCCAAAAAATTGCGTCCAGTTTTCCGTAGGCTGACCATGCGGCGGTTGTGTCCGTGCCGAAAGTGTTGACAGCAGATTGAATGGCAATATTTGTAATAGAGAACAGGATCGCTTCAAATCCGGTCGGCAGTCCGAGTTTTAACTGCATTTTCAAAATCGAACCGTGGAAACGGATCTGTTTGACGGAAAGTTTTAATATGCCTTCAGAGCGCATCAGTTTTAAAGTGACAAGTACGGCGCTTACAGCCTGTGCGATGAGGGTGGCAACGGCAACTCCCATAACACCCATATGGAATACGATAACGAATAAAACGTCAAGCACGATGTTGATGATGCAGCAGACGATCAAATAATAGAGCGGACGTTTGGAATCTCCGGTGGCGCGCAGTATTGCCGATCCCATGTTGTAAATGAGGACGAAAATGATTCCGGCAAAGTAGATCCTTAAGTAAACGGCGGAATCTGCTACAATATCGGCAGGCGTATTCATCATCTCTAAAAGAAACGGAGTCAGAATTATTCCTGATACGGTAAGGATCAAACCTCCGAAAGCGGCGATCGCGTAAGCTGTGTGAAGACCTTTATTTGCAGAGCGGGAAGTCTTTCGCACCGAAAAATTGTGCAATCGTTACGGATGCCCCGGAAGAAAGCCCGGTAAAAAATCCGACTACAAAAGCAACGATCTGAGCAGAAGAACCTCCTACTGCGGCGAGAGCTTCTTTTCCGACGAATTGACCGACGATAACACTGTCAAATCGTGTTGTATAGCTGTTGAAAGAAAGTCCCGAGTAAAATGGGAAAGAAGAAAAGTAGAAGCTGCCGCCAAATAATGCCTTCTGTAATCTGGTTTTTTCTGAATGTTGGTAGACATAGAACCATCTCCTTTCAATAATTTTCGGTATTAGGCGTTTGTGAAACGCCTAATATTATATATGAAAAGCGAGGTAAAACCAAGTGAAATTCAAACATATGTTGATTTTGCGGAGCTGTTTTCAAAGATGATAAAAATAAAATAAGAAAGAGCCGAGTCTTTAAGATTTTAAAGATTTTGGAAATCCGGAACAGCTCCGTTCACTTTGTCCGTCGTCTGTCGGATGAATATCATCTCTTACAGAAGCAAGAGTGCGATTAAACAAAGATTCGATCTCTTCGGATAAGGTTTTCATTGCTTCCATATATATCTGTGCTTTAAACTCACAAGTCTGTGAGGTACAAGTTTGTGGGTTGCATTGCTGATGATGCCGTTCTGCCTGATGTCTGCGGCGTTCTTGCCCGATTCGAAGATAGAGTGTCCGCAATAGCGTGGAGTTCTGTCTGTTTGTCAGATCCAGATAGCGGGATACCATATCAGGATCACCTTTTGTAAGTGCAATATCGAAAGCGTGTCGTATGGAACGCTCTACTCTTGATGGTGTTGTGTGATACTTTTTAGCGATATCGATATAGAGTGCTGATATCTTTCCGTCAGGATAGTATGGATCGGTATTAAATAATTCTATTGCGTCGCAAATATAAGTAAAACCTTTGATTCCTGCCGGAACTCCGATGTTCATCAGTACATCTATTACATAATCTTTCATCATGCCCCTCGATTCTAGTTGTTAATATTACCTAAGAAAATTGATTCATATTAAGAAAATATACCAATTTTACGGCTATTTCTACATCAGTTTACGACAGATTTAATAAAATGTCAATGAGAAACTACAATAATCTTGAAAAAGCGATTGCTTTTACAGGAAATTTGTAATATACTTTGAATAATATGTGGTGAAGAGAGGGTTAAAATCATGACGATGATCAGAAATAAGATTCGTAAGCGACGTCAGGAGTTAAACATGTCAAGAGTACAGCTTGCCGAAGCGGTGCAGGTTACACCGTCTGCTATTGCAAATTATGAGAATGGAATCAGCTATCCGAAACCGGATATTTTTGTTGCGCTGATGATCACGCTTGAAGTAGATGCGAATTACTTTTATGAAGAGTATGTAAGAAACAGAGAGATTGCCATCGCATGTAAAAGAGCGATCACACAGGATGAGATATATGCTCTTGAAAAGTACAGGCAGTTGACGAGCAGCGGGAAAAAAGCTTGTTCGTATGGTGATCGAAGAAGAGTATTCGAGAATGCAGCAGGAAGAATGGATTTCTTTTCCGTGTATGAAAGATATGGGAGGAGGGATTGATGCGATTTGTAAAAAAATGAGCAGAATATTTTGAATTCCGTGTACGCAAGGAGAATATGATAGACGGCATGGAATTTTGCCTGCAGCTTCAGACAGACAGATACGAGCCTGTTTTTACGGAACGGGGATGTGATCGCATTGACCGAAAAAAAAGCAGGTCAAAATGAAATAGGAATTTTCTTAGTAAATGAAGTTTATTATTGAGATTATTATATCAGGAAAAATTGAAGAGAAAAGCTGAAAGTCATTGAACGTATTGGAACAGGATGTAGTAGTAAAGCCGAAAGACCGGTTTATCTGCATGGGAACAGTTCTCGGGAAGGTACAAGGGATGCCTGATTTGTGATTCTCGTTTCCGTGCAGATAAATCCGATCAGAGAAGATATCGATCATAAGAAATTCGGCTGTAAAAATTTAATCATAAAAGTTTTGTCTATAAAGAGTTTTTAATAAAGTTGTCTATAAGAATCTTCGGAGCGGTTTGATAATTTTGTCTTAATGTTGCGTAGAATAATTTCTTTCCGGTGCTTAATTCTTTTGTTTTGTAATTTTCCCCGTAGGTATATTTTCCGTTTTCCATCGTTTTTGAAAAGGTTTTATCATGTTCGGCTTCTTTTCGTATAATTGCGTTTAATTCGGTTGAATCGACGGCAAGCATTAATTCGGTATCAAGATATGTGCTTCGCATGTCAAGATTGTAAGAACCGACGATACTCATGCGGTCATCTATGAGAACGGCTTTCGTATGGCAGGAATGGGGAGCCATATATTCGTAAACTTTCACACCGGTTCTCCATATCTTTTCTTTTTCATTTAAGTAATCTGTACAGCCCCACGGATTGGCGCCTTTTGCGACATCATTTGTAATGATCTCGACAGAGACGTTATTATCTGTGAGCTGAGAAAGATCGTCGTACATTTCCCTGCCGCATATAATGTAAGGGGTGTAGATCGTCGCCTGTTTTTCCGGACATCATAAGCCGGTGAAGAGAGTACCACATCCACGGTTCTTTGTTTTCTGATTCGATCGGATTGCTCAAAAGAGTGATCTTATTTGTCTCAAATGTCAGTTCTTCCCAGTTTTGTTTTTCGTATGCGGCAGGATATTTTTTCTGTAGCTCTTTGTAATGTTTTTTCAGAGCTTCTGTTTTTTCGACCGTCTTTTTTCCGTTTCTTGAGCCACGGCACGGTTTGCTGTCAGAAGAATCCCATATGGAATCAAAATAAGTCTGAAGCTGGGACATAGAAGTGTTTTGCATATTTTTGCCCGGATCTGTTTCGTAAACAAACAGCTCCTTGTCGATGTTTTTTCCTTTTGAATAATCTCCGAGAAACAGGTTTGTTGTGTTGCGTCCGCCAAGTGTATACATCTGGTCATCGATGATCAGATATTTGTCATGAAGGCGGGCCTGCATATCCCATGGTTTCAAAAAAATTCACAGGATTATAAATGCGGACCTGAGCGTTTTTATGAGCGTCTAAAGCAAGTAAACCACGGATTGTGCTGTACATCCATAAATCCGCTGATTCCATCGACGATAACACGGATATCGACGCCCCTGGTCCGCGGCGTTTAGTAAGGCGGAAAGAATATCCTGCCCCGCCTCATCATCGTTAAAATCAAAGGTCGTAAATGATGGATTTTTCTGCTTCTTCGATCATACCGAAGCCGATTACAAAAGAGCGTCGTTATTATCAGTGATGTAGGCGATGCGCTCTGTCCCGGATGTGTCGGAATAATATTCGGCTGCCGCATCTTTTTCTTTGTATTCTTCCGATACAGTTTTATGCGGCAGATAAGGAACAGTAAGGAGGATAATATAAATAAGGATTAAGATAAGTACAATGTATTTCCATGAAATATGTTTTGCTGAGAAAAGAAAAACTGATTTTTCATATTTTCGTAAAATCTCCTTTCTTTTGGAATAAGATAGCACATTTTTTTAAAAGGGGCAATTCATTAAGACAAAACGACAACGCGTTAGTAACATGGGGTGACACGGGATAAATGTATGCATTTTAATTCGATTTTTATTTTAACGAATTTTATTCACACTTTAAAGTGTTGAAGTAAACAAAAAGTTGTGATATACTGTATCCATATTTGCAGTGCGCCTGTTTTGAGAGCGCATGATCATGGAGGGAGAAAAGATGGAAAGAAGAATTAACGGACATACAAGGCTTTACGCGCTGATCGGTTCACCGGTAGGCCATTCGGGGTCTCCGGCTATGTACAACTACAGTTTTGAAAAGCTAGGGATCGATGCGGCGTATCTTGCGTTTGACATACCGCTGGAGAAAACAAAAGATGCGATTGACGCATTCCGCACATTAAACGTAGGCGGTTTTAACATAACGATGCCGAACAAAACCGCGGCGGCACAGCTTGTAGACAGATTGTCCCCTGCGGCGGAACTTGTCGGAGCGTGTAACACCGTCGTTGTGGAAGAGGACAAAACGATGACAGGGCATATTACAGACGGGATCGGATTTGTCCGCAATCTGAAGGAACAAGGAGTCGGGATAGAGGGAAAGAAGATCGTTTTGCTTGGTACAGGCGGAGCGGCGACTGCGATCGCAGTACAGGCGGCGCTTGATAAAGCGTCAGAGATTGCGATATTTAACCGGAAGGATGAATTTTTCGCAAACGGAGAAAAACGGTAGAAAAGATTAAAAAAGCAGTACCGTCGATGAAAAAAATCTATATTGAAGATATTGATGATGAGAAAAAATTAGGAGAAGCTATCGCCGGAAGCGATCTTTTGATCAATGCAACACGCGCCGGAATGAGTCCTTTGGAAAACGTGCTTCCCGTTCCGGAAGAATTACTTCATAAAGATCTGGCTGTTGCGGACGTCGTGTATAATCCGAGAGAGACGCTGCTTATAAAAAAAAGCAAAAGAGGCAGGCTGTAAAGCCGCAGTCGGAGGAATCGGGATGCTGCTCTGGCAGGGAGCTGCGGCGTTTGAACTGTTTACAGGAAAAGAAATGCCGGCACAGGAAGTGATGGAACTTTTCTTTTCCTGAAAAAGTATCGTGACAGCTCTTACAGATTGTATGTGTGAGCCGATATAAAAGATTTCTTTATCGCATAAACGTATCGATCACATGGAGTACGCCGTCTTCGTCATTGGAACGAGTGATGAAGTCGGCGGTTTCTTTTATGATCGGCTGTGCGTTTTCCATGGCGACTCCAAGACCGGCATATTCGATCATGGACAGATCGTTGAAGCCGTCGCCGCAGCAGATCATCTCATTAGCGGTCAGACCGATGCTGTTTAACAGCTTTTGGAGAGACTGCGCTTTGTCAATGTTTTTCGGCATGATCTCCAAGAAAAACGGTTCGGAAAGATAGATATTTAAAAGCCCGTGGTACTGCTTGCGGAGCGGTTCGATCATCGTTTCAAGTGTTTTCGGATCGCCGCAGATGAGCAGCTTATTTACCGGGAAATCAAGGGCGGATGGAAAGTCGTCCGTTGGAACAATTTCCATATTGTTTATTCCCGATTCTATTTCTACATATTTGTTCGGACAAATCCCTGAGAAAATATGAGTGTCATCGTAAGAGATGATATCCAGTCCCGGAAATGTCTTTACGTATTCCCAGACCGGACGGATGATTTCTTTTGGGATCGTTTTATTGTAAATGATCTCGCCTGTGGAACATTTTGTAATACGTGCGCCGTTAAAGGAGAGCATGTATCCGCCGAAAGTATCCATCTGAAGTTCTTTTGCAAGAGGCGCAACACCGTTGATCGGCCGCCCGCTGGCAAGAACGACAGTGCGGCCGGCTTCCTGAATCTCAAGAAGCGCCTGTTTTGTCGGCGCGGTAATTTCCTTTTTTAGAATTGGTCAAAGTGCCGTCCAGATCAAGGACGAGAACCTGATATTTCATAATCCTTCTCCTATGCTTTATCAAAATATAATATTATTGCTGTAAAAATTCGACGATTTCCGGAAACTCCATTCCGTGTGAAGCCTTTACAAGTACGGTATCGCCTTCTTTTAAAAGTTCTTTCGCCTCGCGCAGAAAAATCTGCCTTTGTGGCGAAATGGCAGATCTGAGTCGGAAAATGCGCAGAAGACGAAGGCGTCTCTTCGGTATGTTCTGCGTTTTTTTGCTGCTCAAGATATTCCAACGCTCCGTCTGCCGCCGACTTCATCAAACTGCCGATGCAGATCAAAACATCGATGCCTTTTCTGACGGCGTGAATGCCGACTTCGCGGTGCATCTGTTTTTCGTTTTCTCCGAGTTCAAACATATCTCCGAGTATTGCTGCTTTGCGAGTATCTGCAAAGGCAAGAACATCGAGAGACGCTTTCATAGAAGTAGGGTTTGCGTTGTAGCAGTCGTCGATGATCGTAAAATGGGGCGCACGGATCAGGTTATTGCGTCCGGCAATCGGAACATTTGCTTCGATTCCTGCGCAGATTTCCCTGTCTGTCATACCAAGAGCGTATCCGACTGCGGTAGCCGCAAGCGCGTTGTACACCATGTGAGCGCCCGGGATGTTGATATGTGCCGTAAAAGAAGAATTTGGTGTGAAAAACTGTGCGTCCGTTCCGTTTAAACCTTTGCCGGAAATATTTTCGGCGTGAAAACCGCAGCTTTCATCAAGACCGAAGTAGACAGGCGTGATTCCGTTTTCGGGAGAATATCCGCGCAGTTTGTCATCGTCTCCGTTTAAGATTATTGTTCCGTTTTCATTCATATAAGCAAACATTTCTGTTTTTGCTTTTAAGATCCCGTCTCTTGAACCTAGATTTTCCATATGGGCGACACCGATATTTGTGAGAACGCAGATGTCCGGCCGGGCAACTTTCGCAAGGCGCGTCATCTCTTCGAAGCCGCTGATCCCCATCTCAAGAACCGCGATTTCATGTTCCTTACGGAGGTTGAAAACAGTAAGAGGAAGCCCAATCTCATTGTTAAAGTTTCCTTCTGTTTTCAGAACCGAATATTTTTGTGACAGGACAGAGGCGATCATTTCTTTTGTGCTCGTTTTTCCGACGCTTCCCGAAATGCCTACAACTTTGATATCAAGGGAACGCCGATAGTGTTCTGCGATATCTTTTAAAGCCTGTTCACATGACGCCACTTTAATATAAGAATAAGGAACATCTCCGAGATCTTCTTCGGAAACGGCGCAGAGCGCTCCTTGTTCCATTACTTTCGGAATAAAGGAATGTCCGTCGACGCGTGCCCCCCGGATCGCGATAAACAGACTGTCTTTTTCTGCTTTACGGCTGTCGATGACGACGCTGCTTACTTCACGGGGGAGAAATTCAGATCCGCCGTAGTATGTACCGCCGCAGGCTGCGGCAATTTCCTGTAATGACATATATTTCATAAGATAGCTCCTGCCTTTCTTAAACAACATGTATTAATAACGCGCTTCTAACGATTTTTTGATGATCAGTTCACACAGATCGCCGTATTCGATTCCTGCCGCTTTCGCTTCTTTCGGCAGCAGGCTGGCTGCGGTCATGCCCGGCAGAGTGTTCATTTCCAGACAGTAAAGATTTCCTTTTTCATCCAGAAGAAAATCGGCGCGGCTGTATACGTTGAGTTTCAGCGCACGGAATGCTTTTACGGTAAGTTCCATCATCCGGGAAGCTGTCTCTTCGGGGAATGTCCGCAGGGCATACTTCTAAAGTCGCGTCCGCCTGATATTTATTCGCATAATCGAAAAATCCTGTTTTCGGTATGATTTCGATCGGAGGAAGCGCCTCGTTGTCAATTACGCCACATGCAAATTCACGTCCTTTTATATACTCTTCTACAACGACTTCATCCTCATAGAAAAAGGATTTTTCCAAAGCTTCTGCATATTCTTCTTCTGTACTGACGATATATACCCCGATGCTCGAACCTCCAGAACATGGTTTTATAACGACAGGAAGGGAAAGACCTGTTAAAGCAAGAGAGCGGTCTTTTGATTTCTTGTGAATGGTAACGCCTGCCGGCGTGTCGATGCCTGCCTGGAGAAAGACTTGTTTTGTCAGTCCTTTATCCATAGCGACGGCGCAGCCGAGAGAATCGGGACCTGTGTAGCGGATACCGAGCAGGTCAAAAGTAGCCTGAAGTTTTCCGTTTTCTCCTTCACCGCCGTGAAGTCCGAGAAATGTGATATCTGCCAGACGACATAATTCAATGACGTTTGGTCCTAAGAAACAGTCGGATTGATCAGGCCGGGATGCTTTTACAGCGGCAAGATCAGGTTCTTCACAACTGATGTTTTTCGCAATCTCAAGACCGTGACCGGGAAGGGTAAATACGTCTTCCAAATGTTCGGGAGCGTGTTCCAGCCCTAAAAATACGTCAAGAAGAAAAGCGTCATGACCTTTTTCGATTAATGTACGGCAGATGCCGGCGGCAGAAGCAAGAGAAACGTCTCTTTCAGTGCTTAGTCCTCCGGCGAGTACGATGATTTTCATAATTGTTTATACTCCTTTGATTTCGAGATATTCGTTTTTGTTTATTTGATTTTCAGATATTCGTTTAGTTTCATTAAATTATAATATGGAACGTTTCGGTTAAGTCGTCTAAGTCGTCGATCTGATATAGATTCATAAGAGAGTTGTTCCTATCGGTTTACGTTATTTAACAGTTCGGTTTTTGTATCATAAAGTCTTTGTGAAAGGTCTACATATACTTTGTGCGGGTTAAAGAGACGCTTTTGTCTCATCCCACAGAGTATTTTTCTCCTGTTCGCAGAAAGAGGCAATCTCTTTTACGGACGGAGAAGTGTATTTACATTCGCCACGGATAAAGATCGGTTTTAAAATCTCTTTCATTGTATATGTGCCGCCTTCAAGCCGTGTCTTTTTCCATGTGGAATTCGGATCAAAAAGAAGCAGATCTTCAGAAGTATCGTAAGTTTCATCTGCAAAACAGATTAGATCGGCGCGGATTTTTCCTGTATCTTTATCATAAATGCGATAGATCGTTTTGTTTCCGGGATTGGTGATTTTTTCTATATTTTCGGAAATCTTGATTTTCGGAACAAATTCCCCGTCTTATTTTGGATGGCGGCAAGTTTGTAAACCCCTCCGAATGACGGACAGTCTTTTGATGTGATCAGATTCGTTCCGACACCCCATGAAGTGATGGCAGCTCCCTGAATTTTCAGATCGTTGATCAAAAATTCGTCCAGATCATTTGACGCGGCGATAACTGCGTCAGGAAATCCGGCTTCATCGAGCATTTTCCGTGCCCTTTTTGGAAAGGTAGGCAAGATCGCCGGAATCAAGACGGATTCCGTAACTTTTCGGATGGATTCCGGCATCTTTCATTTTCTGAAATACACGGATCGCATTCGGAACACCTGATTTTAATGTGTCGTATGTGTCTACGAGAAGCGTACAGGCGTCAGGATACAGTCTGGCGTATTCTTTAAATGCCGTATATTCGTCAGGAAAACTCATGATCCAGCTGTGTGCATGTGTTCCGAGAACAGGAACGTCAAACATTTTTCCCGCGAGAACATTGGACGTTCCGACACAACCTCCGATCATGGCTGCCCTTGCCCCGTAAAGACCTGCATCAGGTCCCTGGGCGCGGCGCAGACCGAATTCCATCACGCCGTTTCCCTGTGCCGCGTGGACAACGCGGGAAGCCTTTGTTGCGATCAAAGACTGATGGTTGATAATGTTTAAGATCGCGGTTTCGACTAACTGCGCTTCCATGATAGGGGCGATCACTTTCACGAGCGGTTCCCGCGGAAAGATGACGCTGCCTTCAGGAATGGCATAAATATCGCCGCTGAAGTGGAATCCGCTCAAGTAGTGGAGGAAGTCCTCGCTGAACAGTCCGAGTCCCCTTAGATAATCTACGTCTTCATAAGAAAAATTCAAGTTTTTAATATATTCGATCACCTGCTCTAAACCGGCCATGACAGAGTATCCGCCCTTGTTTGGATTTTCGCGGAAAAACACGTCGAAAATGACCGTTTCGTTTGCCTGCGATTCAAAATATCCCTGCATCATTGTCAGTTCGTAAAGATCTGTCAGCAAGGTGAGATTTTGTGCGCTCATGGTTATTCCCTCTTTTCATTGCCATGCATAAGACGAAACGATGAAACTGCTTTCGTCTGTATCGTAAATTTGCAGAGGAAGCAGAAGTGGTTTTTACTGCGGCTTCCGTCTGCCAACGCTCATTATATCACAAGAAAATAAATTTAGAAACGAAAATCTCTTCTGTTATCCTGCTCGATCAGTTTCAGATTTTCCAAAACGACGGCACGCGCTTTCTCATTCGGAACATTGAGAACTTCTCTGTCGATCAGCCGGTCTCCGATTGCCTTTGTCTCAGGAGACGCATAATCCATCAAATATTCTTTCAGTGTCATGAGAGCGTTCGGATGACAGCAGTTTTGGATCTGTCCGCTTTTGCAAAGAGACATAAACCGATCTCCGGTTCTTCCTTCACGATAACATGCGGTACAAAAACTTGGGATGTAATCCATTTCCATAAGCCAGCGGACAACTTCGTCAAGTGTGCGGGTATCGCTGACGTCAAACTGTTCGGATTTGGCATCTTCAGGTTCCGGTTCACAGTACCCTCCTACGCTGGTTCGTGATCCGCCGCTGATCTGGGAGATTCCAAGATGAAGGACGCGCTCCCGTGTTTTCTGGTTTTCGCGGGTAGAGATAATCATTCCCGTATATGGAACGGCGATTCGGATGCAGGCAACGATCTTGGCAAAAGTATCGTCGTCGATTCCGTTGTCAAACTGATCGGGATCGATATCGTCGGCGTGTTTCAGACGAGGAACGCTGATCGTGTGCGGACCGACTCCGAACGCCGCTTCCAGATGCTCGGCATGCATGAGAAGCCCGGCAAATTCATAGCGGTATTTGTCCAGTCCGAAGAGAACACCCAGACCGACGTCGTCTATGCCGCCTTCCATGGCGCGGTCCATCGCTTCGGTGTGATAGTTGTAGTCGTGTTTTGGTCCGGTCGGATGCAGTTCAAGATAGCTTTCTTTATGGTATGTTTCCTGAAACAAGATGTACGTTCCGATGCCGGCTTCTTTGAGCAGGCGGTAATTATCGACTGTCGTAGCCGCAATATTAATATTGACACGGCGGATCGCGCCGTTTTTATGTTTGATGCTGTAAATCGTTTTGATCGATTCTAAGTAATAGTCCATCGTATTGCGGTACAGGATCTTCGCCTGCTTCCAAAGCAAGCCGTTTATGCCCCATGTCCTGAAGTGCGATGACTTCTCTTCGGATC
>ENA-OQBL01000710-OQBL01000710.1-human-gut-metagenome-genome-assembly--contig:-NODE-710-length-16123-cov-3.011628_pt1 | contig 16123 bp, 14 predicted proteins | sample MGYA00242747_ERZ504553 | MGnify/ENA primary metagenome ERZ504553 (study PRJEB26092, sample SAMD00036240) | human gut metagenome | host: Homo sapiens | study: EMG produced TPA metagenomics assembly of...
GCCTCCGCAATCATTCGCTTGCGGGCAGCTATCTTATCGCCCATCGCCTCCATCGTCTCGGCGGCGGGACCGATAAAGATAATCCCCTTCCTCCTTGCAACGGCGTGCAAACTCCGAGTTCTCCGACAAAAAGCCGTAACCCGGATGGATGGCATCGGCACCGCATCGCTTTGCCGTGGCAATCACTTTTTCAATATTCAGATAACTCTCTTTTGCCACGGCCGGTCCTATCGGATAAGCCTCATCGGCATATGCCACATGATGAGAAGTACGGTCGGCATCGGAAAAGACGGCAACCGTAAGCAGTCCCATCTCCCGGCACGAACGCATGACGCGCAAGGCAATCTCACCTCTGTTGGCAATCAATACTTTCTTAATCATTTTACTTTTTGCTTTAATATATAAAGGATATATATAGTCACACCACAATGCGGACATACCTTCAACAAAGGCATTCCATTTCTTGTTTAAATGTTCAACTAATATCTTCGTACTGTCTTCCTAACCCACGAGCAAAGGCAGCCTTTAATGAATGGCAGGTCTTCTGACTGACTCCTAATCCTGAAGCCTTCCCGATATTTCAATGCATATCAGTGGCAAGGGTGTTTTTCATGATATAAACGGAGCTTCACAGCAGCGGGACTGTCCGGGATTTACACCCGATTCCCTTTTAATCCAGATGATGGAAACATGCATCCGGAACCAATTCGCGGGCAAAGATAACAAAAATTATCAGGAGTATTCGCAAACCTAATAGTTTTTGTTATCTTTGTCCCAGTTTTGGTTTCACCTCTCCCGGTTCTGTTGGAGATGAGTGATGAAAAAGGGAATCAGGTGCAAATCCTGAACAGACCCGCTGCTGTAAGTCCTTCCAAAATCTTTGAATATTCTACAAGCCACTGTCCGCCCGGCGGATGGGAAGGCATTCAAAGAGGGATAAGTCAGAAGACCTGCCAAGACAACATAGTTTTAGTGCTTTCGGGGAATAAAGCAACAAAACATTGAGTCGAGGCATTCTTTATCCATATAAAGGAATCTTTCTCTTTGTTCATTTTTCCTTGAGGGCAAGTTACGAACGCTTATAAGGAACTGAAATGAGATTCATCACAGGACTGCTATTTACATTTATCTGCCTGCTTCCTGCAGGTAGTATGGCACAAAATAAGGTCACCTTATCCGGAAAAGTCATAGACCAGCACGGGACACCGATAGCCCAAGCCACCATCGCTGTGGAAAACACCACCTCCGGCACCTATACGGACGACCGGGGGAAGTATTCACTGCAAGTCGCTCCGGGTAAACATACCTTCATCGTCTCCTTCCTGGGCTACCAAACCGTGAAACAATCCCTCGACATCCGGCAGGATAAAAAACAGAACTTTACATTGCAGGAAAGTACCGTAACGCTAAGCTCTGTCGAGGTTTACGGAAAGACCCAAACGCAGAAAGTGAAGGAAGGGGCCTTTGCTGTCAATGCACTCGACATCAAGCCGATAGTAAACTCTCTGAATAACCTCAACGACCTGGTGAACCGTACAACGGGCATTAAGGTGAGAGAGGAAGGCGGAGTTGGCTCGGACTTCGACCTCTCCATCAACGGAATGTCCGGTAATTCCATACGTTATTTTCTGGACGGAATACCATTGGACACAAAAGGCAGCGGCGTTTCATTGGCAAATCTGCCGGTCAATATCATCGACCGGATTGAAATTTATAAAGGAGTAGTACCTGCCAGTCTGGGTACAGATGCATTGGGAGGCGCCATCAATATCATTACGAAGCAAGAGAAGAAGAACTATCTGGATGTCTCCTACGGTATCGGTTCCTTCCATACCCACAAGGCAGACTTGAATGCCCAGTTTGTAGAGCCTCGAACCGGACTGATCATTAAACCTACCTTTGGGGTCAATTACTCCAAAAACGATTATATGATGAGAGATGTCGAAGTCTGGGATGAAGACAGCCGCAAAATACATTCTGACTGACCGTAGACGCTTCCATGATGACTATTTTTCACTGTTCGGACAAATGGAAATCGGCTTTGCCAATAAGTCCTGGGCAGATGCTTTTTTTGTTTCCGCCTCTTACTCCAAAGTAGACAAGGAGTTGCAGACAGGCTCTGTACAGAGTAAGGTATATGGAATGGCAGAAAGAGGCTCCGATGCATGGAACATTTCAGCCCGCTATCAAAAGCATAATTTCATTTGGAAGAACATGCAGCTGAATGCCGCACTCTCGCACACTTGGGACCATTCATTGACCACAGATACAGCCTACCGTAAGTATGACTGGAACGGAGATTATATCGTAAGCTCACGTAACGAAATCACAGGACGGGGCCGTTCGATGCGCCATTACAAACGTCCCCTGACCATTGGCCGCGCCAATCTGGACTATCGGTTGAACAACCATCACTCCCTCAACCTAAACTATCTATTAAGCCGCATCGGCAATGACCGCTATGATGAAGCGGATACTGATTTTGAAGCCTCCAATGATATTCTGGCAAAACATGTGACAGGCTTCTCCTACAATCAGTCCCTTCTCGAAGAAAAAAGTGAGCAATACCTTTTTTGTAAAGAACTACATCAACCACCTGAATATCCGGCAAACGGATTTATCCAGCATCACCGGGTCGAAGGATGTAAAAGGGACAATAACCAAAAAGTATTGGGGCTACGGTATCGGTTCACGCTACACAGCCATAGAACCTTTATCCATTAAAATTTCCTATGAGCACAGCGTCCGGCTGCCCCTTGCCCGCGAATTATTGGGAAACGGTACCACCATATATGCCAATGTAGCCTTGAAACCCGAAAGCAGCGACAACATCAATCTGGGTATCTTCGGCACATGGCATCCTGCCCCCGGCCATACACTTTATTATGAAGCAAACGGTTTCCTGCGCTATGTGGACGACTATATCCAAGCCACCGTAGAAACCAAAGAAGGTATGATGCAATATAAGAATGTTCCGGCTGTACATATCAAGGGCATAGAAGGAGAAGTACGTTACGACTGGCAAAGCAAGTTACAGCTTGCCACCAATGTCAGTTTTCAAGAGGCACGCGACCAGAACAGATACAAGACTGACGGGAAGCCTTCGGCAACTTACAACAACCGGGTACCCAACCGCCCCTGGCTCTTCGGAAGTGCAGAAGCAAGCTATCTTTTCCACAATGTGGTTCTGCCCGAAAGCAAATTACGGCTGAGTTGCAGTTATCAGTGGGTGCACTGGTTTTTCCTGACATGGGAGGCCTATGGCTCTCGCGAAAGCAAGGCACGCATCCCGGCACAACACATTTGCAATGCCGACATCACCTATTCATGGAAACGAGGACGATACAATATTTCGCTGGAATGCTCGAACCTACTCGACAAATTGGCCTATGATAACTATAAACTGCAAAAGCCCGGACGAGCATTCTTCGCCAAATTCAGATTATTCATCAACTAACTAATTTTATTTAAAATGAAACGACTAAATCTTTTATCCGGTATCCTTATGGCCGTAGCCATGACCTTATCATTCAGTGCATGTTCCGACAACAACGATCCAGACCCACCCCGGATCCAGACCCGCAACCGGAACTTTCCGATTATCACTTTGATATTTTTATGACTATCGGCAAACACGGTGGTATGAACCAGGGTGACGGTACCATTGTAAAAAGTGTAAACAGCCTTACGGCAGATATGGGAGTCATTGACATAAAGAATGACGGCGTTGAGTTCAGAAGTGAAAACAACACTTATTCCATGGAAGCCATTGTCAAAGGGAAATACTATTATCAAGTGCCAAACTCAAACGACCGATTTACTAAATTGCAGGTAACCGGTAATTCCATCAAAATAGTCCAAGAACAAACATTTGTACAGAATACCTTCAAAGTACGCGGCTACACACATGCCTGGCTGGATGACCATACCCTGATTATCATGGCAGCCAATGGTAATGCGGACAAAGTTATCTGGACCAAGCTGAATGCTGACGACATGCGTATCCTTGCCGAAGGAACACTGGACCTTCCTTTGCCAGAAGGAGCAAAAGTATTCACAGCTTCCGGCATTCTGACCTACAACGAAAAGGCCGGTAAATTATATTACTTCTACTTCGGTAAAGACAAATCAGGCAGAGGTGGAAAGGCAACCTCAAACTTCCTGACAGCAGTTATCAATCCCTCGGACATGAAAGTGGAAAGTAACAAGGTCAATACCCTTGCCGGAGAAATGGCGGGAAGCGCTTACGGAGAACTGATGCAAAGTTGCGTGATGTATGATGCAGACGGTAACCTCTACTTGGCTGCATTCACTGATGCCAATGACATAGAACAAGGCCATCTGCTCCGCATCAAGAAAGGTGAAACAGACTTCGATGCAAGCTATGAGGGATATCCCAACGCCGACGGTAAACTGCTCACCATCCAAAACCTGGGTAACGGTAAAGCCCTCGTGTATGCACGTAATGATGCAGCCGGTACTGCCATCGACAGTTACAGCCACTATTATTCTATCATCAACATCAATACCGGAACACAAGAACGCTTGAGTTATAACGGACAAGAAATACCTTACAGTGGCGGACGATTTGCACAACGCTCCGTTATTATAGACGGTAAGGCATACATCGGCGTAAATACAGAAAAAGCCAATCCTTGTATCTACATCTATGACATAGCAACCGGTAAAGTAGAAAAAGGCGCAGAAATTGCCGAAGGTTATTATTTCGATATGCTTAGAGTGATTGAAAACGATAAATAATCTATGAACAAGATTCTTTCTTTATTACTTTTACTAAGCACCTCCCTCCTTTGCCATGCGCACGGGGGAGGCAATTACGAGCACAGCGATATGCTTGCAAGTATGAAACCCGGTGACAAGGCCGCCCTGCTCATGGTGCACTTCGGCACTACGCATGACGATACCCGTGCCCTCACCATTGATGCCATCAACGCCAAGGCACAAGCTGCCTTCCCGGAGTTGAAGTTCCAAGAAGCCTATACGTCGCGCATCATTATCCGCCGCTTGAAAGAGCGCGGCACCACGAAGCTGACTCCACTGGATGCCATGCTGAAACTGCGCAGCGAAGGTTACACACACCTCATCGTGCAGAGCACCAACATCATTGACGGAGTAGAAATGGAATCACTCCGCAGGGATGTGGAAAGTGCACTGCCCTTCTTCAAGGAAATACGTGTAGGTACTCCCCTGCTCTACTCTATAGAAGATGCAGAGAAGGTGGCAGATATTCTGGGCAACCGCTACAACGCCCCGGCACAAGGCAAGAAAGTTTCCAAAGAACACTTCGTCCTTGTGGGGCACGGTACCTATACCCCTAGTACCGCTATCTACAGTCAGATGGACTATATGCTGAAAGCAGGCGGACTGGCCAATTTCCATGTGGGCACCATCGAAGGTTATCCTACCTTTGACACCATGCTGGCACAACTGAAAGCCGGGAAAGCCAAACGTGTGACCCTCATCCCCTTCATGTTTGTTGCCGGAGACCATGCCAAAAACGACATTGCCGGAGAGTGGAAGGAGATGCTCGAGAAAGAAGGCTTCACCGTCAGTGCACAACTGGAAGGACTGGGACAAATTCCGGAAATTCAAGAAATATTCATTGACCATATCCGTTTCGGACTGAAGCACCGCATGCTGGACATCATGACGAAGAAGGCGGCCTATGCTGCCGGAAAAGACACTGAATAATATACCCATTAGTGGGTATTTAGTGTTCTTGAATCATCTTGTACTTTTGCAGGAAAAACGCGAACGACAATGAATGTTATCACCAAACTGATGTACTCTATTCATAGGATACTGGGCACTTTGCTCTGTATCCTATTTCTCATGTGGTTCCTCTCCGCCTTCGTGATGATGTACCACCGCTTTCCCCGTGTCAGCGCCAAGGAGAAAATGCAAAAGCTGGAAATGCTCTCCCAAGCCGGAGACTCACTTCCGGACATCTCCTCCGTCACAGCCCGCCTGCCCCGTGGCGTAAAGGTCAGGTCTACGATACTGAACCTCAATGCCGGACACCCCGAGTTCAGCTTTAGTACCACAAAAGGCACGTTTCATTTCCTTGCCGATTCCACCATCTCACGACCCTCTTTGGACAGCGAGCACCTGCACCGGACAGCAGCTTTGTGGTGTTCTTCTCCCATTACCCGCATCGACACCCTCCACTCTCTGGACCAATGGATTCCCTTCGCTGAACTGAAAAAGGAAATGCCCGTCTATAAAATATACTTTGCCGACGATGCCGGGACACAACTCTATCTCGGCTCGCAAAACGGCGAAGTCTTGCAGTTCTCCAACAAAAGCGAACGCTTCTGGGCATGGCTGGGAGCCATCCCCCACTGGGTGTACTTCACCTGGCTGCGGCAGGACACCGCCCTTTGGACTAAAACCGTCATCTGGCTCACAGCTCTGGGCTGCCTCATGGTTATTGCCGGCATCTGGGTAACTGTGGATGTATGGCGCAAGACACACCGCAACCGTCACTCCAAATTCTCTCCCTACCGAAAAAGGTGGTATCACTGGCACTACGTCAGCGGAATATTTTTCGGCATCTTCGTACTGACCTTCACCTTCAGCGGCATGATGTCTTTGGCAGACATTCCCGAATGGATTCATAAACCGGCACTGAAGAAAGGCAGCGCCACACGCACGCTCCATGCCCGTGCCCCACAACCGGAGGATTACCCCCTGGACTACCGCCGTATCATAGCCGCCTATCCCCAAGCTTTGCAGATAGAGTGGCGCAACTTCCGCGAACATCCCTACTACATCGTAAAAGACAGCAAAAACGAATATTACATCGATGCCACCGACAGCCTGCCGCGTCCGTTGCAACTCTCCGAAGAAGAAATTCTGAAAGGCGTGGAAAGCATTTATGCCTCCCGGCGTGATTCTTCACAACATATCCCCGGCATACGCATCTCCCGGCTCGAACATTTCGAGACCTACTATCGCGACATGAGCAATATGTATCGCGGACGCCCCCCAGCTTCCCGTGTGGAAGATTACGGTGGACGACCCGGACCGGAGCGTCTATTACATTCACCCGGAAACGGGAATCATCCGCCATACAGACACTTCCTCCCGCTGGAAATACTGGAGCTATACAGCCCTGCATCGCATGCGTCTGCCCGGTCTGAACTCCAATGCCACCCTACGCAAGACTGTGCTTTGGGTATTGCTGCTTGGAGGTACAGCCGTTTGCATCACGGGTGTGGCGTTAAGTGTGAATTATATAAGAAGAAAATGTTGCAAAAGACAAAAACTCTATTAACGAGAATAAACTTGTATGAATAAGAAAAGACTTGGAATATTCCTCGGCAGCATAGCCCTATTGATTGTCTGCAGCTTTGCGGCCTATCAATACTGGCTGGCTCCTACACGTATACTTATTATCAACGCAACCCTGGCACAAGCTGCCGACATTGCCCTGAACAATGACTGTGCCCGGATAGAAGTCAACTGCATCAAAAAAGAAGATGTGAAGGACCTTTCCGGCTATGACGCCATCGTGATGTACAGCAGGGGCTTGTATCTCGATGACAGCCAAGTTGCCGAAGTGGAACGGGTGGGTGCCGGCGGAGTACCGGTCTTTACCAATACGTTACGAAACTCCGCTTTCTCCATCAACTATAACATCACCAACGAGCAACAGCACACGTTGCGGGAGTACCTCAAGAACGGCAACAAACACAACTACCGGAATGCCTTACTCTACCTGCGCCACATTGCCACTCCCCACCGGTGGGGACACCAAGATTACGAGCCTCCCATCCCATTGCTAGAGAACATGTTCTACCACCGCGAATACGGCTGCTACTTCAGTACTCCGCAAGAGGTAACTGCCTATCTGAAAGAAAAAAATCTCTACCATGAGGACGGACGCAAACCTTGCCCTGATTTCCGGACGCAACTTTCCGATGGAAGGAAACCGTGCCCACGTAGATTCCCTCATCACACGCCTGACACAAGCAGGCTTCAATGTCTACCCTTTCACTGCCGGAGGCCAACCGCGTGCCGATATGATACGTACCCTCCATCCCGATGCAGTAGTCTACCTACCTATGGGACGGCTGGGCAATGACTCACTCATCAACTGGCTGCACCCACGGAAAACATTCCTTTATTCATGCCTTTCCCGCTGATTCAGCCCCACGAGGAATGGCTGAACCCCAATACCCCCGTCAGCGGCGGTACGCTGACTGCCCGTATAGTGGTGCCGGAGATAGACGGAGGCATGCTGCCCCTCTGCATCGCCACCCAAAACAAAAACAAGCAGGGATATTATCTGTACACCGCCGAGAATGAACGGATAGATGCTGTAGTGGACCATATTACCAAATATATGTCCCTGAGAAACATGTCCAACAAAGAAAAACGTGTTGCCATCTGCTACTTCAAGACTCCGGGAAAAGACGCTCTGCTGGCAAGCGGAATGGAAGTGATTCCTTCACTCTACAACTTCTTGAAACGCCTGCACTCGGAAGGGTACGACGTCGGCGGACTGCCTGCCACTGTAGAGGAGTTCGGCAAGCGGATACATCGTGACGGTGCCGTCATGGGTTCGTATGCCAAAGGAGCGCAAGAACAGTTTTTGAAAACAGCACACCCGGTATGGTTGTCTACCGAGCAATACGAACAATGGGCACACGAAGTACTCCTTCCCGAGAAATATCAGGAAGTGACGGACAGATATGGAGATGCGCCCGGCAATCTGCTGGCAACAGAAGATAGTATCGCCATTGCCTGCCTGCAATTCGGCAATATCCTGCTCTTCCCCCAGCCCCGCCCGGCATTGGGAGATGATGAGTTCAAACTGGTGCACGGTATGCCGGTGGCGCCGCCCCACAGTTATCTGGCTCCTTATCTGTATATGCAAAAAGGTTTCAAAGCAGATGCGGTGATTCACTTCGGCACCCACGGCAACCTGGAATATACTCCCGGAAAGAATGTGGCACAGTCGCAGGCCGACTGGTCGGATGTACTGATTGGTAACCTCCCCCACTTCTACTTCTATACCACCGGAAACGTAGGCGAGGGTATCATTGCCAAACGCCGAACACATGCCGTACTGGTCACCCATCTCACTCCGCCCTACGTGGAGAGCGGTATGCGCCAACGCTATTCGGCCTTGCTGGAAGATATTCACAAAGTGCTGGACGAAGGGACTGCCAAACACCGGGCTCTGGGAATGAACATCAAAAAAGAGGCCATGCGCCTGGGGCTGCACCGCGACCTCAATCTGGATTCCATATCCGGCGAACCCTATACAGCCGAGGAGTTGGAACGTCTGGATGCCTTCACCGAAGAGATAGCCAACGAAAAGATACTGGGTGCGTACTACACCATGAACGAGCCTTATTCTGACCGCGACCTGCTGACTACCACTCTCGCCGTCGCTGCCGACCCGCTGGCATACGAAACGGCCCGCAAGGACCGCGATAAAGGTAAAATCACCACAAAGCAGTTGCAAGACTTTACCTATATAGCCCACCACTACTTGCCTGCTGCCAGGAAAAGACTGACTGCCTTACTCCAGAATCCACCCAAAGATACTGCATCTGTAGCACCGGAGCTTCGCCCCGCCCTGCTCTATCGCGAACAGTTGCTGGCCTCCACCGCCAACGAGCAAAATGCCATGGTGCGTGCACTCAGCGGGGAGACCGTATTTCCCGCTCCAGGAGGTGACCCCGTACTGAACCCGAACGTTCTGCCCACCGGACGCAACATGTACAGCATCAACGCCGAGAATACTCCCAACCCAAGGGCTTGGGAAGATGGGAAGCGATTGGCAGAAGCGACTTTAAAACAGTACATCGGCAAGCACGGCAAATATCCCCGGAAAGTAAGCTATACCTTCTGGGCAGGCGAATTCATCAATACGGAAGGAGCCACACTCGCTCAAGTATTCTGGATGTTGGGAGTAGAACCCGTACGCGATGACCAAGGCAGAGTGGTCGACTTGAAACTGGTGCCCAGCGAAGAACTGGGACGTCCGCGCATCAATGTGCTGGTGCAAGTCTCCGGGCAACTGCGCGACATCGCCGGTTCCCGCCTGAAACTACTGACCGATGCCATACGTCTGGCATCGGAAGCCGGGAATGAGACCTATTCCAACTACGTGGCATCAGGTACATTGTTGCAGGAAAAATTTACTGGTAGAAAAGGGGAACTTCCCCCAAAACGTGCCCGTGAAATGTCTGTGATGCGTGTATTCGGACCGGTCAACAGCGGATACAGTACCGGTATGATGGCCTATACCGAGCACAGCGGTTCGTGGGAAAGCGAAAAGGAAATAGCGGAAGGATATCTCAACAATATGGGTGCCTCTTATGGGGACGACGAAAATTGGGGAGACGTCCAGGAAGGTTTGTTTGCCTCGGCACTGTCCGAAACGGATGTTGTCATCCAGCCCCGTCAAAGTAACACATGGGGCCCCATCTCTCTGGACCATGTATATGAATTTACGGGCGGACTCTCGCTCACCGTCAAAACCGTGACCGGCAAGGAACCGGATGCCTATATGGCAGACTACCGCAACCGGACCAACCGCCGCATGCAGGATGCCAAAGAGGCCATTGCCGTAGAGACACGTTCCACCGTCTTGAACCCTACCTTTATACAAGAGCGGATGAAAGGCGGGGAAGGTTCGGCGCAGATGTTCGGCGAAATCTTCCGCAACATCTTCGGCTGGCACGTTATGCGTCCGTCGGCCATAGACAAGGAACTGTTCAATGACTTATATAGAATATATATAAAGGATGAGAATAAGCTGGGCATTCACGAGTACTTCCTCCGTGTCAATCCCGCCGCATTCCAGGCCATGACAGCCGTCATGCTGGAAAGTGCCCGCAAAGGTTACTGGAAAGCATCTGATGAGCAACTGAAAACCACCGCCTCCTTGCATGCACAAATCACACGCGAGAAGGGTGCCGCCTGCACAGAGTTCGTTTGTGACAATACCAGGCTCCAATCGTTCGTTGCCGACCGGTTGAACAATAGTGAGAAGCAGACCTATACCCGAAACATGCAGGAGGTACACGAAGCATCCGTAACCAATGACAAGAATGTCGTACTGAAAGAACACAAACTGGCTTCCGAACAAACGGTACGTAAGAACAGAGTGAACGGAGTGATTGCAGGCAGTCTTGTCGTCATCACCTTCATCGGACTGGTCGTACTGTTGAAGAGAAGGAAAAAGAATAAATAGAAACAGAGTATTATGGAATATGTCATTCATCTGTTAGCCCTATTCATTGCCCTCAATTTTCTATTGAAGGTGGGGTTCTATCCCCGCTGGGGAATGTGGACGGTTGCCGCAGGCTGTGCCTTTTTTGCGTGGCTGGTGACTCCGTGGATGACGGAACAGTCCAAGACCGTGGTGGCATCTTTTTTTGCTTCCCGCCCGCAGATGTTGAACTTGTCGGTATGTGTCACCCTGGAAGCTGCCGTAATGATAGCTTTCTGTTTCGACTGTTTCGCAGAAATGCGTACCCGCAACACGGCCTTCAAACAAGCGGTCACCCTCTTGCTGAAGCTATACCCCGGCATACTGATAGGCGGAGTAATCTGCTACGTCCTGGCGCTACTGCTTTTCTCTTTTCCCAGGTCTTGATTTCGGCAGTCTCTCATGGATAGCAGCCGGTGTTACTTTCCTTGCAGTCGGTGCCGGTAGCCGTTTGCTGCGATATGCTATCGGTGACAAGCCGCTGCGCTTGGAAGTATTGTTCATTGTCAATATTTTCATTGTTATATTGAGCATCATTGCCACGGGCTATTGAAACGAATTAAAGAATTAAAAACTAAAAAGATATATGGAAACAATCTCAAACACACTGTTCTGGATTTCGAACGGGCTGCTGGTTCCCGTCATAGTCCTGCTGCTGCTATTCTTTCTACGTGCCATTCTCCTTGCGGGAGGTTTCTTCGGGGAGTTCTATCAACGGATGAAATTACAGAAGCAATTCGCTGAAACACTGGAGAACATCACCCCAGAGAATATAGACGGACTGGTGCAGCAACTCCCGTCGGCAGGTAACTCCCCTCTCCTCCGCAGCTTGTCCAAACTGTCCGCACACCGGGACGACGACGCCTACTGCGAACACCTGCTTGCCAATTATGAAGTGGAAGCCGAGAAGGAGTTGGGACGTTCGCGTACTTTCATCAAGCTGGGTCCTATGTTGGGACTGATGGGTACCCTCATCCCGATGGGTCCCGCACTGGTAGGTTTGGCACAAGGAGACATCTCCTCCATGGCCTACAATATGCAGGTGGCTTTTGCCACTACAGTGGTAGGACTGGTCATTGCTGCTGTCGGCATCATCACCCTGCAAGTGAAACAACGCTGGTATGCCCGCGAAATGAACGACTTGGAATATCTGTACAAAGTGATAAGCCGCCAAACGGCCGAAAAGGAATAACGGACTAACGATACGAAAACAATGAAGAGTAAGAGAAACAGATTACTGCACAGCGATTCGGACTCCGACCCCATGGGTACGGTAGCCAATCTTTTTGACGTAGCAATGGTCTTTGCCGTAGCCTTGATGGTGGCTCTCGTCTCCCGCTTCAATATGACGGAGATGTTTTCTAAAGAAGACTTCACCATGGTGAAGAATCCCGGAAAGGAAAATATGGAAATCATTACCAAAGAAGGGCAGGAAATCAAGAAATACACTCCCAGCGAAGACCCAAAGGACCTCCGGTAAAAGAGGAAAGAAAGTGGGAGTTGCCTATCAGCTTGAAAATGGAGAGATTATCTATGTGCCGGAATAAGGGAATACAGTACCTATTAATAGCTATTTGGCCATCGCAGTATAACAACTATTAAGTATTTCACCCTCCGATAATGGTATGTACCTTTGCAGCGTTATATAAAATAAAACAATATATGATAAAGAAAAGACTTCTCACAGTTCTCCTTATGGGAGGAATCATCGCCACCGGTGCCTATGCACAAGCAGAAAAAGGTGACAGCGACGATATGACCAAGAAAACTCACGAGTTGAACCCGGTTGTAGTAACGGGTACGGGTACACATCAGCGACTGAAGAACACTCCGTCTCCGGTATCGGTTATCACTGCCAACGAGATAAAGCGTGCCGGTATCACCGACTTCCAGCAGGCCTTGACCATGATGGTACCCTCGCTCTCCTTCCGTCCGAACGCGATGGGGTCCTATCTGATGATGAACGGACTCTCCAACAAGCACGTGCTGATATTGGTAAACGGACGCAAGGTCACGGGAGACATTACCGGTAACATCGACCTCAACCAAATAGACATGACCCGCGTCAAGCGCATCGAGGTGCTGAACGGAGCCGCTTCTTCCCTTTATGGTTCGGATGCCATCGGCGGTGTAATCAATATCATTACCAACGAGCCTAAAGATGTGGTAGCCTTCAGCAGCAATAGCAGCTATACGAGAAAGAATCAATTCTCCCAAGGCTTGAATCTGGACATCGCCCAAGGAAAAATAGGGTCCTACACTTCCTATAAATACGACCACTCCGACGGTTGGCAAAACAGCCATCTGACAGAAGACGGAGAAGACATCATCGAAACGATTGCCCCGCTCTCCCTGGGCTACAGCTCGAATAACTTTTCGCAGAAGTTTACCTATGATGCTACGGAACAGCTTTCCTTCTATGCCAACGGCGGATACTACAACCGCGGACTCGAACGTCCGGTAGAACGCGAGGATATCACCGGCGGAAGCAAGTACAACACTGCCTACGAAGGTTACAACTGGGGGGCAGGCGTCAAATACAAACTGAGTAAACGCAACGTTATCCAATTTGACTATTCAGGAAACAATTACGCATCACGCTATAAATACCTGATAGAAAACAGCGGATACCTGCCCGGACAGTATGCGCTTACCAAGCTTCAGAAATTCCATGATGCCGAGTTGAAAGGTATCTTCGGTTTTACAACCAACAGCACTACGGTGTTCGGTGTAGACTATCGCCGTGAAGTACTCCGCCGTCCCGACTCCGATTTGGACAAAAGTGTCTATACGACATCAGCCTACGGCCAGCATGAAGTGAAGCTATGGAACCATCTGACCGGTGTTGTGGGTGTACGCTACGACCATCACGAACAGACGGGCGGACGCTTCACCCCCCAAAATGTGGCAGCCATGTACAACATAGGCAACTTCAATATACGTGCCACCTATGCTGCCGGATTCCGTGCTCCGGGAATTGACGAGCTCTACTACCACATGTTCAAGAAACAATGGGTACACGAGCCACCATCTCATTGGGTGACGAGAACCTCGACCCCGAACGCAGCAACTATTACTCCATCAACATGGAATACCGTACCAACCGTTTCAGTGCTTCTGTCACCGGTTACCTGAACTATGTAAAGAACATGGTAACTTCCAAATCCACTAAATTCGATGACCTACCGGAAGCAGAGCAGAACCAGTTGCGTGAAGAGTTCCCCGAAATCGGTGACCTTTCATCCACAAAAAAACTAAGTGTCAAGAACTACTTCAACTTCGAGAAAGCTACCGTCAAAGGCTTTGAAGTGAACTTGAACGGCAATCTGTTCCCGGGCTTCACCCTGACCGGAAACTATACCTACGCCTATGGACGCGGTCTGAACGAAGGAGGCGAATGGCAAAACATCGAGCGCAGCATACGCCATACAGCCACCATCACCGGAAACTATACACACAACTGGAGCGACTATACCTTGAACCTCAACCTGAACGGTCGTCTGCAAAGCAAAGTCTACTATCCGGGCGACGCGGACGGCAATGCTCCGGGCTACGGCATCTGGAACCTCAATACCCGCCATACCTTCGACGGCTTCCGCAACTTTGTCATCGAACCGGGCATCGGTATAGACAATATCTTCAACAAGAAAGACAACCGCCCGCTGAACAAGAACTTCGCCTTGTATTCTCCGGGACGTTCGGTAGTAATCAGCCTGGCACTCAGACTAAAATAATCTCTCCATAACGCATTTAGAAACAACAACAATTATGAAACATTTTTTCATCACTCTCTATTTACTCGGCATCAGCCTCTTCTCCTCCGCACAACAAGAGGAGAAGGCGGCTCTGCTCATCACCCATTATGGCAGTTCGGACCCTCAGACACGTGCCTTGACGCTCGACGTCGTGACCCGTGAGGCACAAGAAGCCTTTCCGCAGTTTACAGTGCGCGAAGCATACATCTCGCCGATTGTACGAAAAAGACTTGCCAAGGAGGGTGTGTACAAAGACAGCCCTACGGATGCACTGCTGAAACTTCGCGCCGAAGGCTACCGGACCATCTACGTCCAGAGCACCACCTTGATAGAAGGCAGTGAGATGACCTCCGTCCGCAGGGATGCAGACAAGCTCCGTCCCTTCTTCAAGGAGATAAAAGTGGGAAATCCCCTGCTCTACTCCGTCGAAGACTGCGAGAAGGTAATCGGTATACTGACCGCCGAACAGCCGGAAAAGAAAGAAGACATTGTCTATGTGGGGCACGGCAACCAGCTACCCAGCACGGCTACTTACGCCATGCTCGACTTCATGATGAAAGCCCATGGACTGAAGAACTTCCACGTCAGCACCATTGAAGGATATCCTACCCTGGACGCAACCCTGCTGCAACTGAAAGAGACACGCCCCAAGAGCGTGACATTGGTTCCGTTGCTGTTGGTATGCGGCAACCATACCAAGGAAGACATTGCCGGCGTGTGGAAGACGGAACTTGAAAAGCAAGGCTATCAAGTGAATGTACGCATGCAGGGACTGGGCGAAAACAAAGCCATCCGCCAGCTCTATATGGAACACATCAAAGCTATGCTAAAAGATTGATAACCAGCAAGCGTAAAAGGGCTACACCTTTTACATACCAAGGCTACACCCTTTGCTCCGGATGGCTACACCATTCCGGACAAAGGGTGTAGCTCTTTTCAATGTACACAGATTACGGACATTTGTAACCATATTACGGATTCCTCCTCCTGCAATATGGAACTTTCCGGATTATTCTCTACATTTGTACAAAATCTAACAGGAACGTTTATGGAAGAAGTAATCAAGCTCAATGCTGTAGACCAATACAACAAGATGTTCGGTCTCGAAACCCTGCAT
>ENA-OQBL01000711-OQBL01000711.1-human-gut-metagenome-genome-assembly--contig:-NODE-711-length-16090-cov-3.557226_pt1 | contig 16090 bp, 24 predicted proteins | sample MGYA00242747_ERZ504553 | MGnify/ENA primary metagenome ERZ504553 (study PRJEB26092, sample SAMD00036240) | human gut metagenome | host: Homo sapiens | study: EMG produced TPA metagenomics assembly of...
AAGCTTCTTCACATCAACTTCCTGTTCTTCGTCCTCATCCGGATTCACAAAATTGTATCCAAATTGCATTCAAAGATTGCCACACCTTCGGATATTTCTTCTGTCTTTTTATCATTTGTAATCATTAGTCCCTTCGGCAGTCCGGTAGATGCTGATCCAAGAATGTTCATTGCCCTGTCAGCAAAATATATGATCACAAGAACACCTCCCTGTACTTCATTTTAAACGTTGGTTTCTTCGCCCAGCTGGAGCACAAGCATTGAACCTGATTAACTCCCGGCTTCAAGCAAAATGTTTCCCAGTCATTTCCAAGAGCTCCCAGATCCGGCTTTGGCAGACCATTCATCCGAATTGATCCATCTGAACAATTTGCAATCAAACTGCAGTCCTGCGCAAATTTATTCGGTACGTCTCTCCATTTTTTACATGTAACTTCTGAAAATAAAAGCATTGATCCCGTTGTATGTAAGATACTTATTCCCTGATCTTGTTCCTCTCTGCTTAATCGCAATCTGAATCTTGGCACATTTCATATCCGCTATTTTCCGGAATATTGAAGCTCGGATAACTGCCATTATAGAAAATGTAAGTTTACTGCCTTCATTTTCTAAGATCACAATGTCCCCAGTTCCAGTACCACGGATTTTGCTTCCGCAGATGACTTGTCATATAAGTGTACGTTTTCAGCACACGTCCCGCCTGCTGATCGGTACTCTTCTTGTTCGGATTGTAGCAGACTAGATCATAATGTCCTGTATTTCCGCTCATATCCGATTTATACCAGTTCACACCGGCAATAAGCTTATCGTCCGCTGTCAGGTAGTTAATACACATTTCTCCGGTCTGTCCCATCAATCCGGCATAAAACAGGATGTGGAAATAAGAATAAAAGTTCTGACACCCTTCCTGATCACCGGTTGAGTCCGCCGGAAGAATGATGGTTCTGAGTCCACCGTTTGCGCGACCAACCTGTTGCCCTGCAGACTTCAAAGAGAGGAACTTGGTATTAAACCATGTTGATGTTCCGAGGGATCCTTTTGCTCCGTAGAAAGGATGCATAAAATCCGTTCCAGATGTATCATCCGGTGCATTGAAAAAGTCCTGAAGCGTAGCCAATGTCTCATTTTCTTTGTACGTCTCCCCATCTTCCTCTTCGATGTTTCCGAACTGTAAAATATGTTTATCCTGATCAACGAATCCGACAAATCCATTCTCTCCATTTTCCATCACTGCTTCGAACGTTGGATGTGCTTTATACGTTCCTTTATAATCAACAACAAATGTTGTCCCGTCATCTGCAGTTGGCGCAACCTCGTACTCTTCTACGGAATATTTAAATGGATCTGAGCAATAGAACTCAATTTCTGCAGTTACCGCATTTCTGCCATGCGGCACATCGCCGGCATTTACCTTTGTTCCGACATAATACTTATCCGGTTCATCCAGGAAGATCAGCTTCGCTTCTGCCACATCCAGCAGCGAATTCAATTTGTTATAAGCATTCCGGAATTCCGCATTACTCTTAGCGATCAGCTGATACCCGACAGTGATCGTTCTCGGCTTATATCGTTTTCTTCGATATCTGGATCCATCCATAATCTCCGTATCCAAATCTGTAATTTCTGTTTCGATCATCTCCCGGCCGGACACATATAGTGTCCGATATCCGGGGATTACATTTTCAAAATAGACTCCGTTAAAATTGAGAGCTTCGGAGGGCAGTATCTGCTCTTCCTGTCTCTCTGTAGTGTCTACAAATTTATACATATCTGCCCTCCTTATCTCATGCCTTTCTTTCGAAGATCTCTTTTCTGCTGCTGTTCAATTTCTTCTTTGGTGTATTTCGCTGTTGCCTTCGCCACCTGCCTGCCGTCTACTTCAACAGGGACGTAAATGGTATAGGTTTCGTTTCTGGTGTAGTCATAATCATCATTCAGATCTTCGATGCCGATTCTTAATCCAGCTCCAATTTCCGGAACAGGAACTAAATCCGGAATGTCTACCAGTTTCCATGCTGCCTTTTTCGCATCTGTGACCCTATCAGAAATTCCATTTACCCATCCTTCACCGAAATAGCCGCCCAGTTTATGAGTAACCTTGGACGGACTTCCAATCTTAGCTTTTGCTACAATTGCCGCCTCTGCTGCAGCTGCCAACTGCGCTGCGACAGATCTTACACGTCCGACCTGACTTGCCATACCATTTGCAAGACCAGCGCCTATATACACACCACAGCTGTATGAACCAGATCCGGCTGATCGCATTGCCACTACCGTGGATGCAGACATGGATCTTGCTGTGGATACTGCCCGGTTCATTCCATTGCGGACTCCGTTATTGAAGTTGTTTCCAACAGCATTCCCGGAGCTTTTTGCCTTTCCTTCTGCATTTGTAAATTGACTGATCAGCGCATTGATAGCAGATTTTGCCTTACTTCCCAACGCATCCAGTCCGGAATTTACCACATTTACACTGGCTCGCATACTCGTGAGCGAGCTTTGAGCGCTTTTGGCATTACCGGCTATGGATTTCATGCTTGAATTGACAGACTTTAATGCTACCACCATTGCAAGGGTGCCAACTGCGCCACCTGCCATAGCTACTCCAAACGCAACCACTACAACAGCCGATGTTCCCATTCCGGCCGCAAGACCTAATGATAATGCTGTTAAGGCTGTCAGTGCTCCTACTGTTGCTAAAGCTCCGGATGATACGGCAGGGAATGCAGCTCCCATCAACAGAAGTCCGGCACCAGCTACTGTAAGACCGGCACCAAGGGCCAGTGTGCCTGCTGCCAGAAGCAACACACCCGCTGCCGCTATCAGGACAGCTGCGCCAACTAATACAAGTCCTGCACCTACCACTACAAGTCCGGCACCAAGAACAATGCATCCTGCTCCGGCTACTGCAGCCCCAGCGCCAAATACGATCATGCCTGCTCCGAGAGTTGCGATGCAAGCCGCTCCCTGAATTCCATATTGCACAATGGTCGGAAGCACACCTGCTACTATGGCAAGCCCAACACTTGCCAGCAGTGCTCCGGTTGAAACCAGTAATATAGCTACACCAAAGGCAACGAGACCTACTGCTCCGGCTGTCAATGCCGGTCCTAGTGCTGCTGCGCCAAGGGCAAGTCCGGCAATTGCCGCAACCATACCAACCATACAGCCTATAGCAAGCGGTCCCGCATTCGCCAGATTAACAGCCGCCAGTGATAATACAGCAATCCCCGCTGCTGCAATCAGGACAGCTGCACCAAAGGCAATGAATCCTGTTGCTCCGGCCGTCATAGCCGGCGCCACATTTTTGGCAACGACCATTAATCCTGCCACTGCTCCTGTCATGCCGATCAGTACTCCTGCTGCCAGTGGTCCAGCTTGTGCGATTTGCACGGCTGAATATGCCAAAAGGGAAAACCCTGCCGCTATCAATGCTACTCCCGCTCCGATCGCTACAAATGCTTTTGCTGATTCTAGGATAGTTCCTGATGATTCTTTACTTGCAGTGCCTACCGCTTTTTCGCCCGCTGCTACGCCAAATAACTTACCTGCCAGTGTCGCTATTCCTTTTCCTGTCATGCTTACAATTGCGCCCGCAAAAGTTTTGACACCAGGGGCAACTGCACTGACTATTTTAAAGCCTTTAAAAGCAACATATAATTTCGGTAACAGTGTAATCGCTTTTGCCACTTCTTTATCATGATCTTTTAGAAAATCCGCAAATGTAGTCAATGCACCTGTTGCTGTTCCCATGCTTTCAGAGAAATTATCCACACTTTCCTTTTTTCCAAATGCTCCGGTAAGTTCCTGTACTTCGTCAATAATCGCACCCGCTGCCTCTCCAAAGGCTGTCCCTACCTCTTTTGCATCTGTTTTCAACACGTTCCAGTATGGAGATATAAGTTCGATTGCTTTTGGAATTCCAACGGACAATTTGTCAAATCCCGCCTCCACCTTACCGGTCATCCCATTGATTGCATCAATCACTTTAGACTTTGCGAAAGTATCATAAAGCTTCATCATTCCGCTTACTGCAGATGCTTCCAAGTTGCCCATAGCGCCTTCAAATGTTGTTACGGATGTGGCTGCTTCTTTCGCCATGTCAGTCATACCAATGTTATTGATAGCCTGTCCGAGCATGTCTGCGGTAATTGCACCCTTTTCCATTGCTCCTTTGAAGTCGTTACCTAATGTTGGATTCAGCTTAATCAGCTCTTTCCGCAAGCCTCCAGCAAGCTGCGGACTGGCATTAATGATCTGGTTCCAATCCTGAGCATGTAAAGCTCCTGCTGCCATTGCCTGTGAAAACGCAAGTGCTACCGAGGAATATTCCTTTGCACCTCCGCCAAATACAGCAACTGCATTACCGACCGCTTCCGTCAACTTGTCTGCGTCTTTGATTCCATTTGCCGAAAATGCGCCGAATGTACTCATAACATCCTGCAGGGAGAATACTGTTTTATCCGCATATGTTTTTAATGTACCTGTTGCTCCGGCTATTCTTTGTATCTCCGCTTCGGAATACCCGGAAAATCTCATAGCTGCCTGCAACTTATACATGGAATCCGATGTTTCTATCGTCTCTTTCGACAAATCACTGACTGAATTTGTCACCAGCGACATCGCCTTTCCACCGATTGCAGCCATTGCACCAAATCCAAGACCACCGGTGAGAGTGGTTTTCAGATTATTCGCATATCCCTGGCATGATTTCATAATGGATGAAAAGTTTTTGTCCTGCGCTGATAATATTGCTTTTACACTATACGACTCTGCCATCCTCTCACTCCTCTCTATCCAGCAGTTTAGTTATTCCAGCAAATCTGGATGGTTTCCTTCGATTCTTCATTTTTTTCAGTTCTTTATCGAAATCAAAGAACTGCCGGAATCTCTTGTAAACTGGTTTGGTCTTGCCTTTACCGGCTTTCTTTTCTGCCTTTACCGCAAAATTCAAAAATGCCTGACGATGTTCATGTAAACTTTCGTCAAGCATCCGAAGTTCTAAAGCCTCCATCATAAGTTCATATTCTGCCAATGTCAGCTGATCCACCTGTTTAAATGACGTGAAGCCAAAATACCGGAAGCAATTCCTTGCTACGGTTGTATATAGGTCTTCCTCTTCTACTGCTCCTAAGCCTTCTTCTTCGCCATCTGTTCCTCGTACTCTTTCAAAATCTCTTTCACTGCTTTCTTGGTAGCATTTGCTTTCGATAAAAAATCTTTTGTTTTCTCCATGAGTTCATCGATGTCTACCTCTTCCGAATCAATGTAAGAATCTAACATTGCCTTTGTTACTCTTGGATTCTCTCCCTTATTTGCCAAATCTAGCAGATCTACCAGCGCGTTCGGTTCCTGGTCAACCACAACACTAGCGATCAGATACCTTGCTCCTATTTCTTTTGTGGTTCCCGGCATTCCCTGAACCGGAACTACGGTAAGCTTATTTGCTTCTCTTAAGAATCCCATTCCGAATTTAAACTGATATACTGTTCCATTGATTGTAAGTTCCATCATATTGTTTTATCTCCCTTCTGTGCGATGTCGCACATCAAAAAGAGGACGATTCTTCTCGCCCTCTTAAGCTCCTGTCTTCTGAGTATCTGCAAATGCATATGCTGCTACTTCCTGCTGTTCTGCAGTAACCGTTGCATAGCCATCTACGCCTTTTCCTTCCCAGTCCAAATGTCAATGATAACTCAACATTATCCTCTGCATTGGATGTCTTATCGATTTCCGTAAGATATCCCTGAAAGTATTTTGCCTTAAATTTATCAGTCGAGCTCGCCTGCGGCTCTGCTAAGTTTACTTCCCAGATCTCCATCTTTTCGTCATCATCGAGTGCTGCTTCCAGCTCATCGATGAACTTATCTCCTTTTTTTAAAAGGCTTGATGCTGTGATTTCTCCTTCTGCTGCTCCCGGTGTACGTACTGTGCCGTCTTTTGTCACTGTCGAATCAGCGTCCTTCGACTTTGTACGTTCATTTTCTGTCGTAAATGCAAGTGCTGTTGCATCATGATCTTTCTCTGTACTCAGGATACGGTACAGATATACGATCTTTTTTCCTGCTACTGCTTCTGCAAATAACTGCAGTCCAAATAACTTTCCGTTCTTCACTATTGTCATCTCCTAACTAAATTTATATCCCACTTCCAAAATTCCCATAAGAAGCGACTGTTTCGTTGTATTATCCGGCGTAATTCTTTGTGTCGGTCTCTGCATATTCCAGGCATAGTGCGCTGTATGTTCGATAGACCTGCAGATCTTTTTGATGTCTGCTAAGATACCAGATACCGTTCCTCTCTGCCGTATATTATCATGCCAGACTTTCAACGTCAGATTAGTCTCGCCGATAATCTCATTTTTTGTAGCCTGATCACTCTCGGAGCAATCCGCCAGGTAAACAAAAGGATACGGCGTGTCCTCAGGCGGTAAATCCGTGTCATACACACCAACTCCCGTATCCTCATATTTTTCTTTCAATGCCATCAAAACAGCACTGAACAATTCCTGCTGTGGATCCATCTTATCACCTCACAAGCTCCTTCATATCTGCCTTGAATTTTTCCTTCTGTTCTTCAAATGCAGGCTTTAAATATGGTTGAGCCTTCATAAATCTTGTACCTAATTCTACATACGCCCCATACTCTGCTGTTGACTCGACTTCTGCCGTTTTCCCACCATCTGTAATTTCCAAAGCAATTTTTTGCCTCAAATTTCCTGTATCAATTGGTGCATTCTTTTGTGCCGTTTTCTGCAACTGCGCACCGTTTTTTTTCACAGTTGCTTTTACTTTCGATAAATCCATATTCTTAGTCAGTTTAGCCTCCAACTTTTCAAAGCCTATCAGCTTTACTCCCATCACACCACCTCCGACACAACATATACCTGCTTCGTCCGGAGCTTCCTGCTGAAGTCTACACCGTATGTTTTATTCCCTACGCGAATCCTGTCAAATGGCCAGTCGTAATGATTCTGCAGGTGAATGATAAGGCTGCCTTCCTTAATTCCGGAATAGACAAGCATCATCGTATTCGTACCGGTATCCATGACTGAGGCAGACTTCATATCTTCCGATATCGTGTCTTCCCCGTAATTACCGGTAGCCGGATCATACTCTCCAGGGGTGAGTTTCTGGAAGTATATTGGTGTGTCATATCTCATAGGAATCTCACCTTACCTTTCTTTGATTCTTTCTGATCATCCAGATATGCCCGGATATCATCCATGTATCCCGCAAAATCATTTTCTGACCAAGAAAGGCTTTCTCCCTCAACACTGTGAGAGGAAAGTCCTTCTGAACCGATTCTGTTGAATCGTATGATTGACACATCCAGGATGATATAATTCATCTCTTCCGGAGGCTCCAATCCCCCGAGAAGAAAGCGCAGTCTTTGTTTGGTGGCCTTTAAAATCAGCAGTAATTTATTTTCTAAGGCTCCGTCTATTTCTTCCGGCAGTCCCAACAAGGCTTTCAGATCTTCAATCATACGCTCCTCCTATTCTGCCGGCTCTTTATTTTCGGGTACTTATTCTCAGGTTTCTTCTTCCCGGCTTTTGATGTTTTTTCTGCAGTATCTGCACCAGCTGTATTGTCCGGATCTTCTTCCACAAGTTCAATCAGTGGAGTGTGCTGCTTATTGTCGCTACCTGCCAGCTCCTTAAGCCTTTCTTCGCTGACATCTACTCCCTCACGAGGGAAGATATCTCCCTCGTTATAGGAATGATCGTTGTCATGAAGATCGATAAAATGTTTGATTACCTTATACATGCTTCCTTACCTCCTATGCTCCTGGATTGACAGTTACAGCTACATCACCAGAACGAACAGCTTTGTAGTTCTGATCACATTCAACCAGTGTGATATGGTGCCCTGCTGTCGAAGCAATCTCTGATTCACCATCCCACTTAGACCAGTTCTTAACGTCCATGCCGTAAGTTACTGAAGTTGCGGCTGCAGCATCTTTGTATTTCCAGCAGTTTCTTGGTGACAGCAGCTGCTCTTTCACTGTCAGCTTTGTATCCCCTGCTTCTGATCCAGCCTCTGACGTTACGCTTAATGTTCCTAAGGTCTGTGTATCAGATTCGCCTACAGAAATGTATGCGATTGCATCTAAATATTCACAGAACAGACGTAAGCCCATGATTGCGTAGTTATCGGAAATCATACGGCTGTATGTTCCTTCTGAGTGGAATCCGATAAATCCTGTCTCTGAATCTGTTGTGAATCCAAGTCCAGCTTTAGCAAACTCTGAATCTCCCGGATCAACATAATATGCAATCATGTTGTTGAGCGGTGTTGCAATTACGACGTTCTGTGGAATCTCAGAAGTAACAAATACCACATCCGCTCCAAGGAAATTTGTCAGATACTTAAATCCGAATGCAGTCTGCAGTGTAATATCTGCTGCACCGAGATACTTGTACACATCCAGTGTGTTTACCCAAACAGCTACTCCGGTTGCCGTTCTCTTCATCTTCTGGAATTTAGCTACAACCATTCCGATTGCCATCGCAACAGCCATCTGCCAAGTTGTTTCATGTCCTGTAAGAGATCCGGCTTTTAACTGTGCGTAGAATTTATCAGTCACTACATTCTGCAGATCGGACTTGAACTCATCATCCGTATCCTGTACTGCCGCCTCATAACCTTTTTCCGAAATGGCTTCAAGAGATACGCCTTTACGATATTTTTCAATCTTGATCGTATCAAAAGGCTTTTCTTCTACTGTGTATCTGGACATCGGGATTTCTTCGCCTTCTCCAACATCTCCTGACTGCAGTTCACCTTTTACCGTTTTGGTCTTTAATACCGAATTGTTTTCCTTCCTGATCATTCTGGTAATTCCCAGAATATCTAACAGTGCCTTCAGGTTCTTACCAAAGGATGTGACAAAGTCAATCTCTCTGGCTTTTACCTCGATCTGCACTTCTCCTGTCAGGTTATTCGGTGCTGCAAATACCTGCAGACCTAATCTTCTAATATCATGCATGTTTCATACTTCCTTTCTTACTGAAATAATGTAATATTCTCAGCAATCAGCTTCTGTCTTTCTGACGGATTCTTCACTGCTAAGATCTGTCCTTTTGTCATTGGTGGTTTATCTCCACCGTTACCGGCTTTTGGAGGTTTTCCTTTTAAGGCATCTTTCACTGCTTTCTGGACAGCTTCTTTGTACATAGTAGAAAAGGCTTCCACTGCCGCCTTGGTTCCATCTGCATCTTCTGCTACAAGGTTCATAACCAGTTCATCTGGAATGTTGATATCCTCATCTGCCAGCATCTTACGGGCTTCTTTCGCCATGTCTGACCGGGCATTCTGACGTTTCATCTCTTTCAGTGCATCCTCCGCTTTCTTCGCCCGGTAGTTTGCTTTTTCCTCATTGGTCATCTGAGCAAGCTTTTCTGCTTCTGATACCTTATCATCCGTCAGTGTCTTCCATTTGGTCTGTGCATTTGTCACAGCCGTATTAACAGCCTTCTGGACGCGCCGGTCGAACTCTGACTGATTGCCTTCCAGTGCCAAAAACTCATCAAATGACATTGTTGTGTTGTTGTTATTTCCAGGATTTCCCCCAGCTCCGGCACCGTCCCCTCCTTCGGATCCGCCGCCGTCTCCTCCAGGCTCTGTAAATAACTGCAGGTTGCTCATTGGAATTCTCCAGTGATTATTCATGTGTTTCATCTTATCTATCCTTTCCGCCCCGCCCTATTCATTTAAGCCCAGGTCGTTGCATCTTGAATATGTAGTTTAACGACATCCCGGTCACATTAAGTTACATGATCCGGACATACTCCGGAAACTCCTCGGCAATCATACAGATGCCAATGAAAAAGGAATCCACCAGAGTTTTCGACTTCTCTGATAGATTCCCATACTTTATATCCACCCTCCCGGGAGATATCTCATATTCAATTTTATCGTCTGTCAGGTCCTTTATGGACTTGATCAGTGTCTGTGCAAGTGCTGTTACACCGGCACAGACGATATCTGATCCGGAAACAGCATAATTTGCATGTCCGGATGTCTTTATTTCATCCTTGCGGACGGTTACTTCAATCAAATTGCATCTATCCTTTCCGAGAAAAATGAGTATAAAAATACCACCAATCATTATGATCAGTGGCTTTTCTAAATAAACGGTATCATATCTTTTACATCTTTCAATGTTTTCTTGGCTTTCTCAATCAATGAATTTTCAAATAAATACTCTATTCCCTTTGGAGTGATAATAGCTTCTTGCAAATCACCAAAAATTACTCCTTCTTTTGTATGATTAACCCTAATCCCTTTAATATACTCTTCGTTAATCAAGCTTAAAAGAATGTATATCCAATAATTTTCCGGGATATTGTACGTCGATGCAACTAAATACTCAGCTTCTGGTTTTTCGCCTTTTTTCAGGCAATCATAAAGGTACTTTAAAACTCGGTATACAATCACAAAATAATCATTTTGAGCCATTTATCTCACTTCCTTACTCTTGAAGTAATTTACACTTATTCTACAAACTCTGGCAATTCTTTTTTCAGCTTTAATGATTTTTTAATATCTCTCACATATGCTTTATATGAGCCTTCTCCGTATTCCAGCTCCATATATCCATCAGGAGTACGGTCAAACATTTTGTAGTAATCGTCATATAGCTTTTCCAGCTCTTGTGTCATTTTTTCCATACCACATTACTTCATATCCATTCTACTCATTTTAACTAGTGACACTTATTTCTGATATAAATATCCGTTTTCATACAGATAATCATTTTCTTCTACAGTTAAAACCGAGAATGGATTTACCCAAGTATCGTCTTCTTCTATCGGTCCATCATATTTATACTCTGATGGAATGAATCCCAGTTTTTTGCATATTCTTTCATATTCTTTATCAACTGCCATATCAAAGCACCTCCAAAGATATTCCAGCATCGCTACTTTTGAATTGGTTCAATTCCTGGCAGGCAGCCGTGATTCACTATATAATTCATTTCTTCATTAGTCAGTACTTTAAAAGGGCTTTCCCATGAATCATCCTCTGTATCAAACTCCGGAATTGCAATATCTTTAGGTTCACAACCCAATTTATCGCATATTCTTTTATACACTTCATCCATGCTACCACACCTCCATATACACTCCTGCTTGCTCCAACCATGTTCTTACTTCTTTATCATACCCTTGCGTTTCCATCCGGTCAAGGGCAAATCCAGCATTCACAGAATTGAATTTATTCTTATCTACCCAATATTTGTACACCTTACCGTCATGACAAGCTACCAGTCCAAAATAGTACCCTCGGTTCACACAAGTCATCAAATCCGCAAGACTCGGCACACTGCTACCTGGATGGTTATGTATTGCGATAATCGTTTCTGGCTCCGATTCTTCCAGCAACTGCTTCATTTGTTTATTCATATTTGCCTTGCTCTCTACATCATAGTCTTTGTTCACTGCATATTTCCCATTGACTACATTGATAAATGCCAAATCTTCAAACTTTGTACCAGATCTATGACTTAGCATATCCTTGGAAATGTTCCATGCTCTACGATTCACCTTTGAATTGCCGGATACCTGATTGAATTTCTTTCGGTACTCCGAAGACGTAAGAAGTGATTTCTTCACAACTGTATCAGCATATTTATATTTCTTTTTACTTTCTTCGCTTTCCCTTGAAACCTTCCAATCTTCGAAATTCAATCCATGTTCCTGATAGCTGTTTATCCACTCCTCATAAGCCTCATTATCCATATATGCGGCTGTGCTGCAATGACAGTTCGGATGCATTGGTGGAGCATTCTCTCCCGGCATCATATCATCTACCTTAAAATGCTTGTCGTCCAGCCCTTTGCAAATCGGACATACATCGCCTTTTGTGCATGCAACATACACATACTCATCAAAGCCGTTACGGATAAAAGACTGCTTCTGAGCCTCTGTCTGCACTCTTGCAAGCTCTGTCGTCATGAGCCTCTGCGCATTATAAGCACTGACACCGAATCTCTTCTCCAGATGCTTTGCAAGTTTCTTCGGATTCTGTCCTCTGATCAGTCCTGATGCAAGTAATCCTTCCAGCTCTGCTTTGAGCATTCCCTGATACATCCAAATACGATCCGAATATGTCGCATTCTTAAACGATGCATTCACAATTGCATGAGCGTATTTTTCATTCTTAAGAACGGACTTGCCAAGGATACCAGCTTGTCTCTGGAACTCTTTCAGTGTTCTGTCGGTCAGCTTCTTATCGAAATATTTCTGCATCTCATCAAATCCTGATACCATCTCAAGACCAATATTTGCCTTCAGGAGTTCCAACCGGTTCACCTTCATGGTCAGATTATAGATCCGCATCTCTTCATTTGCCCGATTGGAAAAATCTTTTGTTTCAACATATTTCTTTGCTTTCCGTTCATATGCTGCAATATCCAGCTTGCTTACTCTCTTCTTTGCCTCAGCCATCGTAATGCCTTCTTTAGCAGCATACTTGGTATAGAATCCGTTGATCTCTTTATTGATCTCGTCCATCATATTGGCATAGATCTCTTTGATCTTACGATTATACTCAGCTTCTTCCTGAATATTATGTTTCTTTGCTTCCTTTTCCCGGTTCTTCCAGTACTCCTGACTTGCCATCACCTGCACCTCCGAACATCTGCATCATAACAGGATCTGTCTTGGCTTTCTCTTGTTCATTTTCGATTTTTTTCCATCTCATTCTGCACATTGTCCACGACAGACAGTACACCAAGCTGTGTCTCCTGTGAAACAATTCCTTCGAGGTTGCCGGCGATCTGACTCTCCTCCAGTACATTCGATGGAATATTCGGGGTGAAATGGTAATGCAGCTTCACCCAGTCATCTTCCTTCATTCCTGATACTGGATTCGAAAAGATCAACTTGTATCGCCGGTTCATTCCGGATGTAAACTTTCTCTCCTTCGTCTTTGCCAGATTGCTCATTCCCTGCAGCTTGTACTTCATGGCAATGCCCGAGCTTGTACCGAAATTCTCGTCTGAGATGTTCGCAACCATGCTGATCTGGAATATTAATTTCTCCAAGCGATCAATTAAATTTTCCTGTGTGGTGTCTCCGTTTGGTTTCTGCAGGAAATCAACTATAACCTCTGTTGCGTCTCCTTCCAGATTAATGATTCTGTTATCGCGGATATGCTCCAAATCTTCATCTTCCAACTTACTTCCAAGTACTTTCATGTATGCGTCTGCAAAATAATCTACATCGTTTGCCTTCTCGCTGATCGCTTTGTTATAAGCATCAATCATCGAGATTGCCGGTTCAAAGATACATGTGCGCTCCTTGTTCTCCACATACTCTGTAGCTGGCACCCCGTCAAATCCATGTATCTTTTCTTCTTCCTCCCAGATAAGCTTTCCCTTCTGGGTAAACCACCGTACCTTCTCCGCATCGGATACACTACCGTGCAAAACGTCATTCGAATCTATGTACAGTCGAACAAAGTATCGTTCTCTGCACAATACCGAATCATCATAGATCATAAAAGCATCAAATGGTGTCAGATATGTAATCCCGATATTTCCCAGTTCATCCACGTAATACATCTCGTATCCTTTGCCATAAATGCAACAGATCTTCGACAGCTCCGCGTTGTTATCGTCCTGATCATTGTACTGATCCAGGAACTCTACATATTTTTTAATATTATCTGTAGCGTCATCATCCACAGATATTTTAATTGGGTTTCCGATAAAGAATCCGTTGAATGTATCTACCGTATACTTTGCAAAGTTCACAGCAATACGATTGTCCGGTTTATAATTCGGCTTTGGTTTCTGGTGGAAAATCTGGTAGTCTGTTTCGTATGCATCTTTCAAACGTTTAAACCGAAAGGCACACTCTGCATCATGCTTTGCTATGAATTCATTCAGTTTGTTATCTGTCAGCTCTTCCTCTGACGGTAATCGAAATAACACTTTACAGTCCTCCTTTCAAGTTTCTGTTTAGTTTCGGCTTAGCCTTACGCTCTTCCTCGATGGAATAACGCAGCATAGCCATTGCATCATCAAAAAATGGAACTGGTTCTTCCAGATAAGTATTAGTACGCTCATCCTTCTTCCACTTCCATTGTTGTATTTCTTTTATGGTATTCACACAGGACGGATGTATGTGAATCATGTGTTGCTTCAAATAGTCTATCTGCGCATGAACACTGTTTGTCTCTTTATTGACTCCTTTTGCCCTGTATCCGGCTTTCTGCCACATCTTGATACGGTCCGGCTCAGCAGAGTCGCACCACATCCTCAGTTTCTTGTTGAATCTTCCGGCGGCCAGCTTAATAATCTCCTCTGTGTCCATCTCATACACATACAGTTCCTGGAACAAATACAGATCTCCATCCTTGAAGCCTACCTCGCCGATACAGTTGGCATGGTTAAATCCAAAGTCCTGTGAGTTCACAATGTAATCATAGTTCTCCGGATTCTGGTCAAATTCCTCTATGACATAATTCTTAAGGATAAGACCGGCAACCTCTCCCCATTCACCCAGACCATACACCCGATAACCTTCCGGATCTACTTCCTTACGCCGGAGCATACGTCTGTGATACGCTTCATCAATGAACCGGTTGTTCTCGTAGGTTGACTGATGCGTCAGTACATCCGGATCGGCACGATCAAAGAACACTTTCTTAATCCAGTGATGTGATGACACCGGATTGAATGTTAACCTGATCTGGTAGAATAATCCCTTCGGCAATATACCTCGAAGTCGGTCATCGATGATTTCAAAATCTGACTGTGTAATCTCTGTGGCTTCCTCTACCCAAACATCGGTAAGCTTCCCGCGCTTAAATGTAATTGACTTAAGTTTCTCACGTTGCTTCTCGTCATTTACCCCGCGGAAGATGATCTGGTTATGATTGTTCTTACATTCCAGGAGCATATTTGAAGTATTAATGTACCAATACTTCTTATAGCTTTCTCCGAACATACGAAAAATAGCACTCTGCAATTCTGCAAAAGTGCTATCTCTATTCGTTACATCAGCTTTTCGAACGCACAAAAGATTACGTCCCGGATCGTTCATCAACCGAATGATATAATTCTGCGCTGAGTCCATGCTCTTTCCGGATCCGGCAGAACCTTTCATCACGATATATCGCTTTTTTACTGTGATCAACCTCTTTGAAACAAGCATTCGCTTCTACCTTTATTTTCATCCGGTATCTTCCTCACCGTAATCGATCGTGATGTTTAGGTCCATATCTACATCTGTTTCAACTTTATCAGTGAACAATGCGTATCTCTTGCCCAGGTAGCTCCGCAGCCTTGTTTAGATCACTCACCTTTGTCGGCACCTGCTACTAACTGTGGAACTTCTTCTCGATGGTCACCTTTTTGCCTTTTTCGTCGTACTTACTACTCCGCTCTTTACAAGTTACGACTACCGTATCCATCTCCTGCCGCCGTAAAACTCTGGTCAGTGTCCGAAGGATCTCATCCTGATCAGCAATAAGTTCCGCCTCTTTCTCAGCCAGTCTTTTATTGATATATTCTTGAATGTCAAGTTTAGTCAAGTTCTGTTGTCCAATCTGTTTTGCTGTCTTAGCTGAATACCCTGATCGGATTGCTGCCTGAGTGGCATTTAAATCAATCAAATACTCATCACAAAATCTTTTCTGTTTTTCAGTCACTCAGACTCACCTCCTGTTTATTTTTGCATTAAAAAGCACCCTTTTAAAAGTGCTTAAAATTCCATTTTTTCTTCATGATCGTATTTAATTCCAACAAGTTTTTTGTAGTTCATCTCGCCTTTCTCCCAATACATTTGTATAGCAACTATTCTCATATTTTTTTAGGTATTGTAATAAATCTTCTATTCTTTCATTGAGTTCTTCATCATCAATTATATCAAATTCGCATTTTATTATCAGCCTTTTCAGAGCCTCTATCTTAACATAAAGCTCAATGAGCATATCCATAACTTTCTTATTTGCATTAACCAATCTTCCTCTTTGAAAAAATTGGATGAAATTCTATTGGACGCAAATGTATGTAGTCCCTCAACATATCGCATGCTGACTCTATTATTTCGATTTGTTTTTGCGAGTCAAAATTTT
>ENA-OQBL01000713-OQBL01000713.1-human-gut-metagenome-genome-assembly--contig:-NODE-713-length-16085-cov-4.832122_pt1 | contig 16085 bp, 17 predicted proteins | sample MGYA00242747_ERZ504553 | MGnify/ENA primary metagenome ERZ504553 (study PRJEB26092, sample SAMD00036240) | human gut metagenome | host: Homo sapiens | study: EMG produced TPA metagenomics assembly of...
GTAAGGGTGTATTTTTCCCATACGGGAATATCGTTGTTATTCATCAGATACCCCCTTTCCCATGTTTCGTGTCATACTGGATATAGGGGATAAGGTCGGTGCGGTTTATCCTCTGTAAATGGGCGGTTAATTTACTGGAAAGGGAATTGCTGTATCTTGCCTTATCAAGCATAGTTCCCACTTTTTCCAGTCCACCTAATGCGTCATGTTCTTCCAAGAAGTAAAAACTTTTGACAGCGGAAATCACGCCACCCTCTGTGAGCCATTGCTGTGTTTCCTCAAGAGAATTATGTAGTTTCGGTACTTGCAGTTTCAAGACTTCCACAGCCCCTAAAAAGCGTTCCCAAAACCGACACGTTTTCCATCTGCTCTTATTACTTTCATTTCTGTTTGGCACGACAAAGCGTAGGTTGTTTGCCAATAGCCCGAAAGCCAGTTCCCCAAGTTCCAGCGGTCTGTCTTTGAATGTCATGGCAAAAGCATGAGCCTTATCATCACGCAGTTGCATTTCTGTCCGTTTCCAACTGCCGACTTCATCAAGTGTCTTATTATGTTTTGAACAGACTTCCTTATCCTTATCATAAAAGCGGTAGGACAATCCCGATTTACCAGCACCGATATAAACAGTCTTTGCGGTGTCGAAATCATCAAACTTGCTTTCGTCAAAGTGGTAGCCCTCACTATTCGAGATAAATTCCTCTTTTTCGCATTTCTTCTTTATCTGCTCTATGGTAAAGAATGGCTTTTCGTTCTTATCATCAATGGCAATATCAAGTCTTGTGAAATGGAAGTTATCCAGTCCGTATCTTCGCTCACAGCGTCGGAACATATCCCCAAAGGTATAATTCCTACTGTCGAGAATACGGAAAATATCATCACAACCTCTGCCAGTCATAACAAGATAACAGCCTAGCCCCTGTGGGTTATCCTCTGTCTTTCTTGCGTCCCCCGATACATAAATATCTCCAATCTGCCAGCGTGCTTGATAAGTCTTGAATTTTATCGTTGCTGGATAAACATTGAAAATGTCAGTCGGTAAACCTAAAATGTGCATGATTACATCTTCAGCGGTTGCCGTTTCAAATACAATGCTGATGTAATCAATCTTAACGGATAAATTTTTGTGTGTAGTTATAGTGCATTACTCCTTTCGTACTTCCCGTTTTTTTGCGGGGTAAAAATCGTGTTTTTTCCTTTATTTATCACAGTTTCTAGGTACTATGACATGTATGCGCAGGGCGGTGTTACATATACGCCCTTTACGAACGCCTAAAGGCGTTCCCTTTCTTCCTGTGTCTGATCCGTTCTTAACGCTCACGAGCCTTGTAAGGCTCGTGGCTAAACGGAACAGCCCCAGTCAGAAACCTTATTTTCGGTCTGATAGTCCATGTTTATTCATGCTATCAAAGTGAAAATATATCTTTTCTATGCTTACTCAAGCGTGTGATTGACCCTAGCGTGCTTAATCACTCTATCTGATACGATAATAACGCCATTAGAATTACTTGTCAAGAAGTTTTTGTTGACTTTTAGATACATATTAAGTATGATATGCTTATAAACACCGAGAAAAGCAACGAAAGGAGCGGTTATACTAAGTTATGGAGCATTATGAAAAGAAAATCAGTTTCTTAGGAGAGAACATACAGACCATAAGAAAACATAGAGGAATGAAACAGCAGGAACTTGCGGATAAAATCGGTATCAATATGCAGAGCCTTTCCAAGATTGAACGAGGTGTGAATTATCCTACCTTTGATACGCTGGAAAAGATAATGGACGTGCTGGGTGTAACGCCCAATGAATTATTGTCGGGAGAATGGAAGTATATCGACCACACCGAGCCATATATCATGGATATTATCAAACGGGAACAGGACTTCAATGTTTCTTTAGATTATCTGTCTGAAAATGAATTTTTCGATAATGAAAACGAATACAGATTTTACATGGAAACCATATTGATTAGATACATCAGCAATTATCTTTCTAATGAGGTTGTAGAAATTGAAGAACTTATGGAAATCAAACAGTTGATACAGCGTCAAAAAATTAGAACGCATGATGAAAGTACATAAGGAAATGCGAGGGTTAGACCGATACAGAGAACAGCCGAAAGAATACAAATATCACAACCCTTATGATGACTGGATATTCCGTCAACTTGCAGATATAGATAACAGAAAAAATATTCCTAATACTTCTCCACAAGTAGACTTTAATGAGGGAGATTATGAAGATTATCTAAAGGCGAAATGGAACAGAGGTCTTTAATTTCCTCTTGCATGGAAGATACAGCAAACAAAAAGCCCAGTAAAGAGTGCAAAGCACCACCAATGGTGGCAAGGCTCTTGACAGGGCTTTTTCTTTTCTGTGGTGGGTAATCAAGAGGAAGAAAGAAAAAGTGTGTATGTTCAATGCAGAAAATATTTAAAGGGTATGTTGATTTTTATTGTGGCAGATATATGGAACTGTTATAATATGGATATGGAGAAACAAGCAAATTAGAAGTTGAGGTGATGAAACAAAGCGGGAAAAGTTATAGATACTACAAAGGTTGTAGCAGATACGACGGCGTTTGTTTGTAATATTGCTAGTTTGGGAAATGTAAAAGACTATAGGGTGACAACCAGAAACGATAACATTAATTTTAGATACAATAAAGATAAATGGTATAAAGGTTACAGCTTTACATGGTCAAACATAAAAAGAAATATATTGCATGACATGGGAAGAACTGCGACTACAGGTGAATTCAAGGATGGTTCTTTTAAAAATAAAAACTTACAAACTTCTGATAAGGTTAGTAAGTATTCTGTATTTTTTAAAGATAAAAAATTTGAATTAGGAAAATTTACATTCAATTTTAGTAGGGAAACCTATAGTATTCCTGAAAAGTTAGTGAAGTTTTTTAATGTTACGAAAACGACAGATAAGACAATGAATTTCTTGAAAAATGTTGATGGGCTATATGATTTTTATACAGAGTCAGATAAGAATGTTGATGGTTCAATAAAGGCTTTGAAAAATGTTACTGGAATTGGTAAAAATTCGAAAGTCTTTTCAATTTTTGACAAGTATGGAACAAAAACTGTAAAAACAATTGAAGACGTTGTTGGTTTGATTGGAGGTTAATATGAGTATTTCGGTTGACAGTGGTCTAAAAAAGAAAATTCAAATAGAGAATCGTAAGAATAGAAGAGGCATTTATTATTTGTGGCTCTTTGAGAAGATTTCTTTTGCATTGGTTATTGCTTATGCGATATTATTTCCAATTTATTGTATAGTAACAGGTAATTTAGTTTCAACAAATATGAGAACTGGAAAGCTTAGTTATTTTTTAGTGGCAAGTGAAACATCTATTTACACATCAATGGGGTTGACGGCTGTGTTATTAATCTACGTACTTAGAATGCGACTTGAACACACGTTTATAGGTGGTCGTATTGACGAGATGATAGAAATTGTTGATGATAAATTATTTTACATATTTAGAATAAAATATCAAACACCTGCAGATAAAAGAAATATTGTTGTGATTGACTTGAACAGAATAAATAATTTGAGTTATGATGATAAGCTGTTCGAAATAAGCATTGATGGAATGATGGTTGAGAAAAATTGTTAATACATCTACTGATATTCACAAAATAAATATAACTGAGATGGTGGATAGTAATATAAGATAAATGATTATTTTACACCTTCATTGTACGAGGTATTAAAATCAAAGATTAACTAGGAGGATGTTTTTATGGATACTGAAATGATAAATGACAAAGTGAGTCAGGGAATTATGCTTATTTCTGCTGAAAAATATGATGCCGCAAAGCTGTTGCTCGAGGATATTATTGCGGAAGCACCACGAACAATGGAAGCATATATTCATCTTGGAAATGCATGTGCAAATCTTGGAAAGTACGATGAAGCGATTGAATCATTTAAAAAAGCATTATTAGTGGACCCTAATTATGTTGAAGCATATTTTTCTATCGGAAGTATTTATGTGTTGATGAATGAAAAAGTTAAGGCTATAGAGTTCTATAATAAGGCTGAAGAAAATGGATTTATATCCTGGTATATTGTAATTGACCCATCTAACTGGTCATCTACAATATACTTCCATGATGTTTATCATAATGGGGACAGTAACAATACTCTCGAGTGTACTGGTATTCTTTTTGATGCAGTTATAAATTGCAAAAGATAATTGCTAATCAGACAACTTCCAGTTTGACAATTTCATATCCATACACACAAAGCAGTTAGTCTTAGGATTGACTGCTTTTAAAAAGACACCATTTAGGTGTAATGGTGTCTTTTGGGTGTTATTATAATGGTCATATCAAGGCTCATTCAATCGTGGTAAATTCGTGGTAAAATGAATGATTTTCTATACTGCAAAATACTTGAAAGTATAGTGTTTATGCGGATAATCAAAAATTAGATATAAAATTTATATTAAATAATATAGAAGCTATACACAAAAATCCTGAAGTTCTAATCAAGAAAAACTTCAGGATTTTTATTTTGCTATACAGTGAACTTGCCACCTACCGGATCTACCACCGGCAGTTCCTTACGGGCGCTTTGGCAACCGGCAACTTCTCTTGCATACTTTGGTATCAAAAAAGACACTGCCTGCAACTGGCAATGTCTCTGCAAATGCGGATAACAGGACTTGAACCTGCACGTCGTGGACACTAGATCCTAAGTCTAGCGCGTCTGCCAATTCCGCCATATCCGCGTGTAAACAAAATGCAGATTCTTCATTTTGAAAAACCTGCATTCGTACTGAGCGTGCGGGGATTCGAACCCCGGACAACTTGATTAAAAGTCAAGTGCTCTACCACCTGAGCTACACGCCCATAATAAACTGGGCTAGTTGGATTCGAACCAACGAATGCAGGAGTCAAAGTCCTGTGCCTTACCGCTTGGCGATAGCCCAATAAAAAAGAAAAAGGGTGGGTAATGGGACTCGAACCCATGATATCCAGAACCACAATCTGGCGCGCTAACCAACTGCACCATACCCACCATATTACTTATCGAACTGTCTTTTGTCCAACTAAGTATCACCATATTAAATTTAGTGGTTTAAACGAGCCTGGGGGGATTCGAACCCTCGACCTACGGCTTAGAAGGCCGTTGCTCTATCCAGCTGAGCTACAGACTCATATCTCTTAACCACAACCCGAAACAATTGTTTCAGGAGAGCGGGTGATGGGAATCGAACCCACGTATCCAGCTTGGAAGGCTGGTGTTCTACCATTGAACTACACCCGCATAGCGTATCGGGGTGACAGGATTCGAACCTGCGACCTCCTGGTCCCAAACCAGGCGCTCTAGCCAAGCTGAGCCACACCCCGATGGTGTTTCTTTTGTGTCACATTTTGTATCAGCTCCGTGACACAAGACATATTATATATGACCTCATACTAATTGTCAACAACTTTTTTGTTTTTTTATATTTTTTTCAAAAGTGCGGATTTTCTTGAAAAATCAATGGTTTCCGCACTTTTTATTATATTCTAATTTAAATATTTCTGCGTAATTTCAAGTTTTCCGTTACTGTCAATCTGCATGATCATATAACTAGGCTTTCTCCCCGGCTGTCTTGGATAACAAAGGCTTCCCGGATTCAATGTAATAAGCCCTTCTTCCTTTTCATAAAACGGACGATGCGTATGGCCATACATCACAATATCCGCTCCTCGCCCTCTTGCCTCCTGTTTCAACCGCGTTTCTCCCATAGATACATAATACCCGTGTCCGTGCGTTGTAAATATATGATATCCCTCTACCATGAATTCTTCTTCTCCAGGCAGATCTGCAAAAAAAGTCATTATTTCCACGCACCATATGTACCGGACAATCTGCAACAGCCGGAATATAATCCTCATCCCCCTCTACATCTCCAAGATGGATCAGCATATCTAAGGGCCGTTCTTTCTCTATTACACGGTCAAAATTCTTATGAGAGCCATGTGTGTCACTTATGATCAATATTTTCATATCTATATCTTCACCCTAACTTTTATTTATGCTCAAGAATCTTACGAATCTTTCTTAGTCCCTCGCCTCTGTGGCTCAGTTCATTTTTCTTTTCCGGTGAAAGTTCTGCGCTTGTACAGCCATACTCCGGAAGGAAGAATATCGGATCATACCCAAATCCGTTTTCTCCCGCGATCTCATGGCCAATAATTCCCTCCATAGTACCTCTTACCACTTCACAGGAACCATCCGGCATGGCCGCTGCAATCGCACATACGAATCTTGCCGTACGTTTTTCATCAGGGACTCCCTCAAGACGATCCAGCAATGTCTGATTCTTAATGTCATAGGAAGTATCTTCTCCCATATAACGTGCAGAATAAATCCCCGGTTCCTTGTTCAGATAATCAATTTCAAGTCCGGAGTCATCTGCCAGAACCACTGCATTCTTATATTCTGGCATCTGATTTGCAATCTTTGCAATCTCTGTAGCTTTGATCATGGCATTTTCTTCAAAAGTTGCCCCGTCTTCTACTACATCAGCCTTAATCCCCGCTTCTTTCTGTGACAGGATCTCTGCTCCCAGATCACTCAGGATTGCACGGATCTCTATCATTTTATGTTCATTTCCCGTCGCAAATATAATTTTTTCCATCTTATCTTTTCTCCTGTTTTTCTCCCGGACGCTTTGCCTTAGGTGGTTTTGGTCCCAGGAACTGGTAAAAATATGTCTTCAACATTCCATTGTAAATTTTCCGGTTACGATCTGCTTTTCGTCCGAAATAGCGTTCTGCATCCTCATAAGAAGTAATCATGTATGCTGACCACGAATCCAGATTTTTAAAACTCTCGCCAAATGTTTTATATAATGCCGGCAGGTCTTTCTTATCTTCCAGCCTCTCCCCATATGGCGGGTTCGTAATAATAAATCCATATTTCTTCGGGTGGCTCAAATCTTTTACATCTCTTTCCTGAAAATGTATCAGATGATCTACTCCTGCTTCTCTTGCATTGCGTCTTGCAATCTTAATTACAGAACCATCCGCATCATACCCTTGAATGTCAACTTCTATGTCATCATCGATCAGTTCATTTGCCTCATTCACCGTATCATACCAAAGCTTCTTGGGAATCAGATTCGTCCATTCTTCCGCTGTAAATGACCGGTTCATTCCGGGTGCGATATTTGCTGCGATCATCGCTGCTTCTATAGGAAATGTTCCACTTCCGCAAAACGGATCTACAAGAATCCTGTCTTTGTGCCATGGCGTCAGCATGATCAGTGCCGCTGCAAGTGTCTCTGTGATCGGAGCTTTTCCCGCAACTTCACGATACCCTCTCTTATGCAGTGATACTCCCGATGTATCGATACCGACCGTTACCACATCTTTTTTCAGAAAAACTCTTACCGGATAAGCCGCACCGTCTTCTTCAAACCACTCTACATGATATTTCTGTTGAAGTCTTCTTACCATTGCCTTTTTCATTACTGACTGGATATCCGATGGACTGAATAATTTACTTTTTACGGATGCTGCTTTCGCAATCCAGAATTTTCCATTTTCCGGTATATAATTTTCCCCAGTCGAGTGCCTTTGTATTCTCAAATAATTCTTCATAACTGGTAGCCTTAAAGCTTCCTACTTTTAAGAGCACCCTTTCTGCAGTTCTCAGGAATATATTAGCACGGCAGATTGCTTCCGCATCTCCCCAAAATCCAACTCTTCCATCTTCTACTTCTGAGATATCATATCCCAGATCCAGTATCTCTCTTTTTAATACTGCTTCCAATCCAAAATGACAGGGAGCGATCAATTCCATTTTTTTCATCTATTTCTCCATATAATAAATATTAATTTCTACTTCTTTATCTTACTGACAAGTAATAGTTTTTGTCAATATGTTTTGCTATATCGCATGTAAACCCCAAAACAGGACGTGCGTTTGCACGTCCTGTCCGGAAAGCTTTTTCCTAATACTGACTGTTTTCATTTCCGTAATTATAAGAATTCTTGTCTTTCGCATCTTTATCATATGCGTTTTTGTTCGATGCATTCTTATCGTATGCATTTTTTTCCATATGAATTCTTATTTGATGTGTTTCTGGATGCATTTTTTGTTTGATGTGTTCTTGTCTGATGCGTTTATGACAGTTTTCGATGAGTTGTAATTTTTAGCCATTTTGAATTCCTCCTAATCATTTTTGCTACGAGATTAGTATATCCTGTCATTCACTGAATTATACATTCCGGCAATATATTAAGAATTTTTTAATATTTTTCTTGATTTTTACATTTTACTATATTATACTGTTGTTGTAGAAAGAATACTTTCTACAACCCCTTATTAATTATTTATACTCCCCTCAAAAGACCGATGGCTCCCCCATCGGTCTTTTATTTTTTGCATATATCAAATTTTTCAAAAAAATCAACGAGTCTTTCCGCTCTCTCACCTTCTGGAATCCTTCACCAGCTTTAAGATCAGACACAGGATCAACAGCGGAATAAATATCGGTGCCAGAATACTGATGATTCCTCCAATTACAGCCACAACTAATACGATAACACCAATGATTCCAAGAAGAAGCACCAGTTTCTTCCACCATGTATCAAGTCCGAAGACATGCACTCCTCTGTGTCCTGATTCCTCGTCATAGCCCTGTTCATACGTCTGGCTTCTCTGTCTTTCCGGCTCATAGCTGTCATATGTTTCCCCCGTATTTCCCTTGATTTCTTCCGAGGTAATGATATTCTTCGCAATTGCCCATGGATCGCCAAGCTCTTCTATTACTTCTGACTCTTTTCTGCCTTTTCGCACTTCTTCTGTAATATAATCATTATAATAATCCACATTATCCCGAATTACATTTCCCGAAAGGTCATTCGCAAGCGCTTTTTTTTAATTTATCTAAAAATTCCCGTTTTGTCATGATTGCCCTCCTTACAGGATTTTACATACTTTGGTATAAAAAATCCCTGAACTTAGAATAGCACAATCATGTGTCCATTCCAAGTCCAGGGTTCTTAAATTTTTCTAATGTATTTCTAAAATAATTTCTTCGTCTAACGAATGACCTGCTCTTTTTTTGTTTATACTTCAAATATCAGATCTCCGTAAGAAGGCATCGGCCATGCTTCTTTATCAACAATCATTTCCAGTTTATCAACCGGTGCACGGAGTGCTTCCATAGCAGGTACTACATCGGAGTGATAGAATCTTGCCTGATCTTCTCCCTCTTCCATAGCTGCTGCCTGATCTGTTACAACCTTCAGTGCTTCCAACGCTTTCTTAGACTCTGCTAATAATCCGGATACTTCTGTCAGAAGTTCTGCCTGAACAGATGCATCTGCGCCGGCTTCTTTTACTGCAACTACTGTATCTGCAAGTTCTTTCGTATATTTAATAATTGCAGGAATAATCTGTTTGCTTGCCATATCGATCATAGTACGTGCTTCAATATTGATTGCCTTTGCATAGCTTTCAAATTTGATCTCTGCACGGGATTCCAGCTCAGCTTTTGTAAATACTTTGAATTTTTCAAACATATTGATAGCCTTGTCTGTAGTCAGGGCAGGTATTGCTTCTACCATAGATCTGATATTTGGAAGTCCACGTCTTTCAGCTTCCTCTACCCATGCATCTGAGTATCCATTACCGTCGAATACCACTCTCTGATGCTCTGTCGCATATTTCTTGATCAGGTCATGAACTGCTTCATCAAAGTTATCTGCTTTTTCAAGGACATCACAAGCCTCTGAGAATTGCTTCTGCAACGATTGTATTCAGTACTACGTTTGGTCCTGCGATTGAATCACGGGAACCTACCATACGGAATTCAAATTTATTTCCTGTGAAAGCAAATGGTGATGTTCTGTTACGGTCTGTTGCATCTTTTGCAAGATCCGGAAGTGTGTCAACTCCTGTCTGAAGTTTTCCACCTTTCAGACTGTGTGTAGCTTCTCCTGTACTGATCAGCTGTTCCAGCACATCTTCTAACTGTTCTCCAAGGAATACAGAAATGATTGCCGGTGGTGCCTCATTGGCTCCAAGTCTATGATCATTTCCCGGGTCTGCAGCAGATTCACGAAGAAGATCTGCATGTGTATCTACAGCTTTCAGGATACATGTAAGTACCAGTAAGAACTGAATATTTTCATGAGGAGTTTTTCCTGGCTCTAACAGATTCTTTCCGTCGTCTGTTGTAAGAGACCAGTTATCATGTTTACCAGAACCATTGACTCCTGCAAATGGTTTCTCATGAAGTAAGCACTTCATACCATGCTGGCATGCAACTCTCTTCAGAGTCTGCATTACGATATGGTTATGATCCAGTGCTACGTTACACTCTGCATAGATTGGTGCAAGTTCATGCTGAGCAGGTGCAACTTCGTTGTGCTGTGTCTTAGATGTTACACCAACTTTCCAGAGTTCTTCGTTAACATCTTTCATGAATCCTGCGATTCTCTGGCGGATGGTTCCGAAGTAGTGGTCATCTAATTCCTGTCCTTTTGGAGGCATTGCTCCGAACAGTGTACGTCCTGTATAGATCAAGTCTTTTCTCTGTAAGAATTTATCTGCATCTACAAGGAAATATTCCTGCTCTGGTCCTACAGAAGGAGTTACTTTCTTAGATGTTGTATTTCCAAACAATCTTAACAGTCTCAGCGACTGCTCATTGATTGCCTGCATAGAACGAAGAAGTGGAGTTTTCTGATCAAGTGCCTCTCCTTTGTATGAACAGAATGCTGTCGGGATACAAAGTGTTGCGCCTGCTGCATCATGTCTTACGAATGCTGGTGATGTACAATCCCATGCTGTATATCCTCTTGCTTCGAATGTTGCACGAAGTCCGCCTGATGGGAATGAAGATGCATCCGGCTCACCTTTGATCAGTTCTTTTCCTGAAAAGCTCATCAGTACTTTTCCATTTGGAAGTGGTGCTGAAATAAATGAATCATGCTTTTCAGCAGTTACACCTGTCAGAGGCTGAAACCAGTGAGTATAATGTGTAGCCCCTTTCTCAATTGCCCATTCTTTCATCTCATGTGCAATTACATCTGCTGTAGCAAGGTCTAATTCCTTACCTTCTTCAATTGTTTTCTTCAGATCCTTATAGACTTTCTTTGGAAGACGTTCCTGCATTACAGTATCATTGAATACGTCTTCGCCAAATATCTTGGCTACGTTAATTGCTTCACTCATGTCTCCTCGTTTCCTTTCTCATTGTTATTTATAGTATAAGTTTCACACTATGGTATACATAAAATCTGTTGTATGTACTTTCTGTGCATACCATGATATGAAAAAAGGCACTCCAACTTCCGTTGGAACGCCTTTGTTCTTCCTATGCCAGTTAGTATAACTCAACCAGTCAAAAAAAGGCAAGTGAAAATTTTTAATTATTCAGCTTTTCCTACTGAACCAAATAATTCCATCTTCTCTTTAACTGTTGCCTGGATAGCTTCAGCACCTGGTTTCAGGAGTTTACGAGGATCGTATCCTTTTCCTTCCAGATCTTTTCCTGCTTCAATATATTTACGTGTAGCATCAGCAAATGACAGCTGGCACTCTGTATTAACATTAATCTTAGCAACTCCGAGACTGATTGCTTTCTTAATCATATCGTCCGGAATTCCTGTACCACCGTGAAGAACTAATGGCATTTTTCCTGTCAGCTGCTGAACAGCATCCAGAGTCTCAAAGCTTAATCCTTCCCAGTTAGCCGGGTATTTTCCATGAATATTACCGATACCAGCTGCAAGCATGTCAACACCGAGATCAGCAATCATCTTACACTCGTTAGGATCAGCACATTCACCTCTACCGATAACTCCGTCTTCTTCTCCACCGATAGATCCTACTTCGGCTTCGATAGACATTCCTTTTTCTCTGCAGATAGCGATAAGTTCTCTTGTCTTCTCTACGTTCTCTTCAATTGGATATTTAGATCCGTCGAACATGATTGAAGAGAATCCTGCATCAATACATTTTTTACATCCTTCGTATGTTCCGTGGTCAAGGTGTAATGCTACAGGAACTGTGATGTTAAGTTCTTCCATCATAGCTTTAACCATAGCTGCTACCGTCTTGAATCCTGTCATGTATTTTCCAGCCCCCTCAGATACACCTAAGATAACTGGTGACTTTAACTCTTCTGCTGTAAGGAGAATAGATTTTGTCCACTCTAAGTTGTTGATGTTAAACTGTCCTACTGCGTAATGACCTTCTACTGCCTTATCGAGCATTTCTTTTGCTGATACTAACATATGTTATTCCTCCAATTCTTGATGCCATAAGTATTACTACTTTCACTATGACAAATTTGTTTCACTTGCATTATATATCATAACTTCTAAAAAAATCAAGAAACTTATCCGGCCAATTATGAAAACAGCAAGATATATCAAGATAACAATGTATCCTGCCCTGTCTTCTTTTTTGATATGTCAACGGATACATTCTTGAAGTTTCTGTGCTTCCGGTATATCCCCGCGCTTCCATCGCCATAGCCAGATCCGATGATCTCCTGACCGTCATCAGAAACAGCGGAAACAATAACGTCATAACCCCTTTACATTTTTCGACAACATTTCCCTCTTCAAACCTTGCACCTCTTGCCGCCTGTGCATCCATCAACACATTTAACTCTTCCAGCATAATCGGGATAAAACGGAATGCTATCATCACGATCACTGCCATCTCATGTACCGGGACTCCAATCTTCCCCAATCCCGAGAAAGCCTTCTCCAGACCATCTGCCAGTTCTTTCGGCGTTGAAGTGTAAGAAAGCAGAGACGCACCTGTGATCATCAAAGCTATCCTTGCTGTCATCTGCACTGCTTTACATATTCCCTGTTTTGTTATGGTAAATATCCAGACAGATGCGACCGCATCTCCCGGTGTATACAGCATACGGAACAGAAAAGTAAAGCAAAGCAGAACAAGAATTCCTCTTAATCCTTTTAACAAATATCCCACTGGAACTCTTGCAAGCCTATAAAGAACCAGCATTACAATCAGACATCCGAGATACCACCAGACATTTTTTACAAGAAATAAAGAAATAATATAAACCAGAACTCCCATCAGTTTTGTTCTCGGATCCATCCGGTGAATCACAGATTCCGAATCATAATATCTTCCAATCGTAATATCCCGAATCATCTTTCCTTCTCTCCTTTAAATATTCTCACCAGCATCTCTTCAGCATCCGCTACATTGATTGCCGGCCTCGGCAAAGGCAGACCTTCCTGTATCAGCGAATATGTCAAATGCGTAATCTGCGGGATTCCTATATGCATTTCTTCTAACTCTTCCACTCTTCCATATACTTCTTCCGGAGTGCCATCCATTGCGATCTTTCCTTCATGCATCACCCATACCCGATTAGCAAATTGAGCTACATCTTCCATATGGTGCGAAACCAATATAATTGCATTATTTCGTTCTTTCCTTATCCTGCACAACAACTCGAATATTTCATTTTTTGTTTCAGGATCAAGTCCTGCTGCCGGTTCGTCTAACACCAATATCTCCGGCTGCATCGCCAGTACTCCCGCAATCGCAACGCATCGTTTCTGACCTCCCGAAAGTTCCATCGGACTCAAATGATAATACTCTTTTGAGATTCCGACTAGCTCCAGACTTTCTACTGCAGACTTTTCAGCCTCTTCTTCACTCATTCCAAGATTCAGCGGCCCATACATAACATCTTTCAGAATCGTCCTGCCAAATAATTGCTGCTCCGGATACTGAAATACAAGACCAACTTCTTTTCTTAATTTTGAAATCGGATATTTTTTACTATATATATTTTCCCCATTGAAAAAGATCTCTCCCGATTCCGCCTTCAGCAGACCATTCAGATGCTTGATCAATGTTGTCTTTCCCGACCCGGATGTACCAATCAGTCCTATAAAATCATGTTCTCTAATCTCAAATGAGACATCTTTCAAAACATCTATCTTCCCTTTTGCCGAATCTGAATAAGAAAATGTGATATGTTTACCTTGCAGCATCCTTTTTGCCTCCACATTTACTTCTGTATAATTTCACGATTTTTTCGATCATTTCCTGTTCCTGTAAAACCGGACCCTCTAATCCAATTTGCTGTTTTTCTAATCTCATTCCCAACTCTACAACCGGCGGAATATCCATTTTTGCCTTTTTTAACAATTCGTAATCCGCAAATATTTTCTTCGGAATGTCATCCCCGATGATTTTCCCATCCTTCATCAATACAATACGGTCTGCATCTACTACTTCATCCGTGTGATGCGTAATCAGAATAATCGTCATTCCTTCTTTTCGATTCAATTCTTTCACGATATTTATTACTTCTTTTCTTGAATCCGGATCAAGCATAGCTGTCGGTTCATCTAACACCAGACATGCCGGAAGTCCTGCCAGCGCATCGGCCGTTGCCAGTCTCTGTTTTTGTCCGCCGGATAATCTGGAAGGTAACGCCTTTCTCCGATCCCACAGCTTCACTTTTCGCAAAACAGTTTCTACAATTTTTCTTATTTTTTCCGGTTCTATATTTTTGTTTTCCGGACCAAATGCAACATCTTCTTCTACACTCGTCCCAATGATCTGGTTATCCGGATTCTGAAATACCATGCCAACCTGACTTCTGATTTCCCAGAGCCTTTCTTTTGCATGTGTATCTTTCCCGTCAATCCATACCGTTCCTTCATTCGGAAGCAGCAGTACATTTAAATGTTTTGCCAATGTAGACTTTCCGGAACCATTCGGTCCTAAAATTGCCACAAACTGACCAGACGGAATATCTAATGATATTCCGTCCAATACTGTCTTCTCACTTTTTGTATTTTCATCTTTCCATATCGTATACTTATGTACCAGATTTTCAATCTTTATCATATGAGATTTATGCCTCTTTCTTAAAATTATCCATGAATCTCATCGGCATTGCCTTAATGAGCAGGCATCCAATAATACATGTTCCGATCTTATCGATTAAGTTTGATGCAACATTTCTAAGGAATGAAGCCTGGAAAATTGTTTTTCCGCCCTGTACCAGTGACATTACCAGCATATCAGATACAGATCCATTCAGTCCACCATATACATAGATTCCGATTGGTGTTCCAATTGCCGGGCAGATAAAGCTAAGCGCAATACCTGTAATCACTGCTGGTACGATTCCAAATTTCCATTTTTTTGCCACAAGACCTACGATCAGACCGACTGCCATATTTACCAGACAGAATGGGATATCTGACACACTGTAGATCAGCCCCGTAATAATATTGCTCAATGCTCCTACAATGATTCCCGGTACCGGACCAAGAATTGCTGCGGAAAGCACAGTTCCCAGTGTATCCAGATATAACGGGATTCCCAGTGCCGATGTGATAATTCCAAGCACGATGTTCATTGCTACTGCAACACCGCAAAAAGTTGTTACATAGACTTTTCTGTTTTTCATTTTGTTCTCCTCTTTTCTCTCTAACCTTTAGTTGTTCAGCAGTTGCACTGCTTCTTTCATCGTCACAATAGGAATTTTCATATTTCTTTTTTCGAAGTTCTTTTTCCAGTACTTCCATATACACACCCGGATTTTCTGTCATTTTCAGAGATTTCTGAATGTCCTGTATTCTTTTTTCATCCGTACCAATCTCACCTTTCCATTCTCCTTCACAAGTCAGATGATATCCACAGTTCGGACTGCCCTCTACAGAAACAATCCCCAGAACATGGAATTTTTCCACATGTTGTGCGTATTCCTGCAACTGAAGCAGAACCGGTTCAAGAATTTTACGGCATTGTTCCATGTAAAATGGATGTTGAAACTGGTTCTTCACATGTCCCCATCTCTGAGATCCATACATAATAAATTCCGGACAAGGCAATTGAAGCAGCTGTACATCTTTTTTCAAAATAAGCTGCATCAGTTCTTCACGGATTTTATATTCTTCAGCCAGCTCAGCTTCATCCTGTTCTACTTTTGCCGCATTATTCAAAATACAATGAGTACTATCAAAAGATTTTTCATAATTCCTATTCCTTTCTGACTGCTTCAATAGTAGCATTTATTGTCTGTTTGTTGAAATTGTTTTTTCTTT
>ENA-OQBL01000714-OQBL01000714.1-human-gut-metagenome-genome-assembly--contig:-NODE-714-length-15987-cov-4.486633_pt1 | contig 15987 bp, 22 predicted proteins | sample MGYA00242747_ERZ504553 | MGnify/ENA primary metagenome ERZ504553 (study PRJEB26092, sample SAMD00036240) | human gut metagenome | host: Homo sapiens | study: EMG produced TPA metagenomics assembly of...
AAAAAAACATCCGACGGAGAGTGCGGCGACAGACGCTTGCCTCTCTTGGATACGGAACACATGCATTACATGATAACACAGGAAATTTCTACAGCCGTGCCAATGTATTTATAACATGGGAGTTTGATACATTTACCAGTAAGGAGTTTATGAATGTCCTGCAGACGACAGAGAATGGATGGGCAAAAGATGAGATTCTGACACATCATATTATGGAAGCCATGGATACAACAAAACAGGAAGATTTTGTATTTACTGTCAGTGTACAGGGACATGGAAACTATCCGGAGACACAGGTGATCGAGAATCCGAAGATCAAGGTTGAAGGAATCGAAGACGAAGCGCTGAAAAATAAATGGGAATATTATGTTAACCAGGTCTATGAGATGGATCAGTTTGTAGGTGATCTGATCAAGGCAGTGGAAGAAAGAAATGAACCATCTGTTGTCGTATTCTACGGAGATCATCTTCCGACTATGGGACTGAAGGCAGAAGACTTAAAGAGCCGTTACTTATATAATACGAACTATGTAATCTGGGATAATATCGGACTTCAGAAGCATGATAAGAATATCCCGGCATATCAGCTGATGTCAGAGGTACTGAACAGACTGGATATCCATTCCGGTACCGTATTCAATTATCATCAGCAGAGAAAGGGAACAAAGAATTACCTTTCAGATCTGGAACTCCTGCAGTATGATATCCTGTATGGAAAGCAGTATGTATATAACGGAAAAGCACCAATCACCGAAGGTCATATGGTGATGGGAATCCGTAATGTGTCACTGAGCAGTATTGTTCCGCAGTTGAACAGTGGATATAGTCTGTACGGTGAGAACTTCACAAAATACAGCCGCGTATATGTCAATGGTGAAAAGCAGAAGAGCAGCTTCCTGAATAATACGCGTATTAATCTGTCGGAGACAGAATTAAAAGACGGTGATGTGATTCAGGTTGGACAGGTTGGTTCCAGTGATACGATATTCCGGATGTCGGATAAGTACACATATCAGAACGGACAGCTTGTAAAACAGGAAGGCACAGCAACCGATAAGAGCAAATCTTGGGTGGATCAGGATTATGATGTTAACTAAAAAAGAACCGGAAACGTTCACATAATGAAGAGGCAGCAGCGTATATCGAAGAAATTCCGAAATTTACAAAGAAACATACGCTGGAGCACACAAAAACGTTTTTTAAAAAAGATTGGGTAATCCGGCGGCGGACAGAAAAAATTGTCCACGTCGCCGGTACAAATGGAAAAGGGTCTGTATGTGCATACTTACAGGCCATACTTATGGCAGAGGGGAAGAGAACAGGGTTCTTTACATCCCCTCATCTTGTATCTGTAAATGAGCGGATACGGGTAGATAATATACAGATTGATAATGAGACATTTCTGAAGGTGTTTCGAAAAGTTTTAAAGATAGTACGTCAGATGGTGGAAGACGGGATCGAACATCCTTCGTATTTCGAATTTCTATTTGGAATGGGTATGACAGCATTTGCAGAGACAGATGTAGAATATATCATTCTGGAGACGGGACTTGGCGGACGGCTGGATGCGACAAACGCAATAGACAATCCGGCACTTGCCATCATAACATCAATCAGTCTGGATCATACGGCGATCCTCGGTGATACGATCGAGAAGATTGCGGGTGAGAAAGCCGGAATTATTAAGCCGGGTGTTCCGGTGCTCTTTGACGGAAGCAGTAAAAAAGCAGCGGAAGTCATTAAGGCAAAAGCTTCGGAACTGGGCGTATCTTGTAGAGAAGTTACGAAAAATGCGTATGAAATTCAGGAAGTTCACCGCAAATATATTGCATTTTCCAGACGGAGTGCGTATGATAAAGATGTTATCTTTCAGGTACCGATGTGCGGATGTTACCAGGCGATGAATGCAGAGCTTGCACTGGAGGCGTTGGAATATCTGCTCGCGGGAGAAGAGATACATATGGACCGGTGGAAGGAAGCACTTGCAGAACTTCACTGGGAAGGAAGAATGGAACGGGTAGGAGCACATATTACCGTAGACGGTGCACATAACCCGGGCGCAATGGAAGCGTTTGTAGAAAGCGTAAAAGCACTGGATGAGTCCGAACGCGGAGAAATGGTATTACTATTTTCAGCAGTATCGGATAAAAAGTACGATCAGATGATAGAATATCTGTGTGAGAATCTGGATGTGAAAGCTTATGTTGTCACACAGATCGAGGACGAAAGAGGTGTTCCGGCAGAGAAACTTGCTGATGTCTTCCGAAGATACACAGACAGACCGGTGTACTGTAAAGAACGATTAGAAGATGCCGTGAGAACGGCAATGAATGAACGGGGAGAGACGGGAGAGATATACTGTCTTGGCTCTTTGTACCTCGTAGGAATGATGAAGAAGTTACTGGCAGGAGGTGCCATAGATGCTTGATTTTGAAGAAGAATTAAAGAAGTTCCAGCCAAGTCTGGAAGTAGAGGAACTGGGAGATGCGATTTACCAGGATGATCTGACAGACATGACAGATCTTTTAAGAGAAGTAATCGAACAGACAAAGCAGGATGATCCACAGTAAACTGCGGTAGAGAGAATATAGAGGGAAGTATATGGATTACACAACAAAACTGGCGTATCAGTCGAATTACTGGTATAATGACGGACTTAACAAAGCGAATATCCGGGATCTGACCGGTGCCATTACATCGCTTAAGAAGAGTTTACAATATAACAGAGATAATATTGCGTCAAGAAATCTTCTGGGACTTGTTTATTATGGACGAGGCGATGTGGTAGAAGCGCTGGCAGAATGGGTCTTAAGCAAGAATCTTCAGCCTAAGGAGAATATTGCGAATTATTATATCCAGAAAGTAAAAGAAAAAAGAGATGATCTGGACAGAATCAATCAGGCTATAAAAAGATATAATCAGGCTTTGGATTACTGTTATCAGAGATGTGAAGATCTGGCGGTTATGCAGCTTAAGAAAGCAATCGAGATGCATCCGACGTATGTGAAAGCATACCAGCTTCTGGCGCTCCTTTACATTATGGAAGAACAGTATGCAGAAGCGAGAAAGAATATCCGGATCGCTCACAAACTGGATAAGACCGACGATATCACGATGCGTTACATGCATGAGTTGAATCAGGTACGGAAGTCAAGAAACATCCGCCTGATAGACGATAAAGATACCGGAAAGAAGAAAAAGGGCAGACAGACAGTTACTTATAATATCGGAAATGAGACGATCATTCAACCGGTTGCTTCAGGATTAAAAGATAATGTCGGCCTGCATACAATGGTTAATATTGCAATCGGTGTTATTGTAGGTGTGGCAGTTATGGGATTCTTAATCATGCCGGCTGTGTCTGCATCAAGACAGAGTAAGCTGAATAAGCAGACCGTTAAGTTCAGTGATCAGATCGCAACTCAGAAATCACAGATCAGTGCACTGAAAAAAGAGCTGGATAATTACCGGAGCAGCAGTAAAGAAGCAGAGAATCAGCAGCAGACAGCAGAGATCACAAAGACAAGCTATGAATCACTGATGACCGTTATATCTCATTATTCAACCGGAGATATGAGTAATTCGGCACTGGCAGAGGAACTTCTGAAGATTAATTCAGAGACACTTGGAGCATCTGGAAAAGAAGAGTATGATACACTGACAGGAAAGATATATCCAAGAGTCTGTGAGAGTCTGTATGTAACATCACAGAAGAATTATCAGGTGGCAAATTATGATACGGCAGTGACGAATCTGGAGCAAGTCGTACAGATGGACGAAGGATATCAGGATGGTGCGGCTATGCTTCTTCTTGCACAGTCCTATGAAAAACAGGGTAAGCAGGATAAGGCGAATACGTATTATCAGAAGATCATCGAAAAATATAACGGGACAGAGGCAGCAACAGAGGCACAGAATGCTCTTGATGTACAAAATGCCAAAAAGACCAAAGACAATAATAATTAGAAAATGTACGAAAGAAAAGGATATACACGGTAAAGTGTATGTCCTTTTCTTTTATACTTAAGTATGTAAGGGGAGTATATAACATGAAATATCAGGTACAGGAAAATTGTCTTACTATATTTTTACCGGGGGAGCTGGATCATCATAATGCAGAAGAGATACGAAAAGAATCAGATCATCTGATTGAACACAATCACATACGTTATGTGATCTTTGATTTTGCGGATACAAAATTCTGTGACAGTTCCGGAATCGGAGTGATCATGGGTCGTTACAGAAAGATCTATATGCTGGGCGGTGAAGTGTGTGCGGTACATACAAGCGAGAGGATCAGGAAGATTCTTATGATGTCAGGAGTAACAAAGATTATGCAGATTTATGAGGAGGAGAAATAAATGGAAAATACCAATGAAATGACGATTATTTTTGACAGTTATTCATCCAATGAAGCATTTGCAAGAGTGGCGGTTGCTGCATTTATGACATCGCTGAATCCGACAGTGGAGGAAGTAGCAGATGTAAAGACTGCGGTATCAGAGGCTGTAACCAATGCGATCATCCACGGATACGAAAGCCGGATAGAGAAGATCACGCTTCGTTGTAAGACATGCGGGGATACTTTGTATATCGAGATAGAAGATCATGGAAAAGGAATGGAAGATGTAAAGAAGGCGATGGAACCGTTATTTACTACAAGACCGGAGCTTGACCGGTCCGGGATGGGATTTTCTTTTATGGAAGCTTTCATGGATCAGGTAGAAGTAAGTTCAAAGCCGGGAAAAGGAACTATTGTGAAAATGCAGAAAACAATTGGAAAAGGACGAAAGGTATGGACCACACAATCGCTTTAATTCAGAAGTCTCACGAAGGGGATGAAGAAGCAAGAGCTCAGATTGTGGAGGAAAATACAGGACTGGTCTGGTGTATTGTAAGAAGATTTACGGGAAGGGGAACAGAGCTGGAAGATCTGTTTCAGATCGGAACGATTGGATTACTGAAAGCAATCGACAAGTTTGATCTGAGTTATGAAGTGAAATTCTCAACTTATGCTGTTCCGATGATCAGTGGAGAAATCAAGCGCTTCTTAAGAGATGATGGGATGATAAAGGTAAGCCGGTCGTTAAAAGAACTGTCTTATAAAGGATATCAGGCCCAGGAAGTACTCGGAAGAAAGCTTGGAAGGGAGCCGTCGGTCACAGAACTTGCAGAGTATCTTGATGTGTCACCGGAAGAACTTACGATGGCGATGGATGCATGTACGGATGTAGAATCACTACACCGGCCGGTATACAAAAAAGAAGGACAGGAGATTTCACTGATGGAAAAAGTAGGAAAGGAGGACGGTGCGGAAGAAAGAGTACTGGATCATCTGCTGTTAAAAGAGCTTCTGACAAGTCTGGATAAAGAAGAAAGAAAACTGATCTATCTGCGATATTTTGCCGAAAAGACACAGACTCAGGTAGGAAAGGAAATGGGAATTTCCCAGGTTCAGGTTTCCAGAATGGAAAAGAAAATATTAAAAAATCTAAGAGAACGTATCTGACAGGCACATCATGAATATATTCTGGAAAATCAGCCATACTAACTCATGAAACTTGGATGGAAAGGGTGAGTAAGATGGAGGATGCCAGAAGAAAGATCAGGATGTGCCTGATCTTTGTTGTGACATTGGCAGTGATCATCGGGCTGATTTATTACTTCCATGATGTAAGAGGCAATCACGGAGTCAATGAAGGAACACTGATAAAAAGAATGGAAATAACTGCAAAAAATGATGAGATAAACAGGAGGTGAAGAAGATGGCCGCGAATTCTGATGATATATATATAAAAGCAGACCGGAATATAGAGGTCGCAAAAAAGTCGGTAACGCTTGGAGATGTATTGAAGATTGAATGCGCCAATCCTGTAATGCTGGCTAGAATCAGAAGTACGCATCTTCTGACATTTCATCACCCGGATAATAAAAGGGAAAGACGAGTGGTCATGTCGGTCTTAAAAGTGATACAGAAGATCCATGAAATCTATCCGGAGGCTTCTGTGGAAAATATCGGGGAGACGGATTTCATCGTGACATATGAAGAACAGGATGGGAAAGGCGGAGCTATTCACGTGGCGAAGATTGTCATGGTGGTGCTGATCAGTTTTTTCGGAGCGGCATTTTCAACAATGGCATTCAATAATGATGTAGGCGTGACAAAAATGTTCGGACAGATATACGAACTTCTGACCGGAACAAAGTCGAATGGATTTACGATTCTGGAATTTATGTATTGTATTGGTATTATCATCGGAATTCTGACATTCTTTAATCATTTCGGTAAAAAACGGCTGTCGGTAGATCCGACACCAATGGAGGTAGAGATGCGACTGTATGAAAATGATATACAGACGACGCTTGTGGAAACGTACTCCAGAAAGGAGAAAGAATTGGATGTGGATGAAAAACATATTACTGGCAATTCTGGGACTTAGTGCCGGAATTACGGCGGCCGGAGGTTTATTTTCTTTTATTATCGGACTGGGGGTGGTGTCGGATTTTGCGGACAGGACACATACAGGTGAGCATGTTATGCTCTATGAAGATGCCATTGCAGTGGGCGGCAGTATCGGAGCAATCATCTCTGTCTATCATCCCACGATACCATACGGAAGCTGGCTGGTTCCGCTGGCGGGACTTTTCGGTGGAATCTTTGTAGGATGCTGGGCGATGGCTCTTACTGAGATGCTGGATCTCTTCCCGATCTTCATCAGGAGAATCCGGCTTGTGAGAGGGATTGGAGCGATTATTATAGGAATCGCTTTTGGAAAAGGATTAGGAGCATTACTGTTTTTTTGGAAAAGGTGGTAAAAAATGGATAAAAAAGACAGCAGCAGGCTTATGAAAATTATGTAAAGCAAAAAACACCGGTGCATAATCTGCCTGCTAATATGACAAAAGCATTCGTAACAGGAGGCGCAATCTGCGTGCTGGGACAGGGGATTTTGAATATCTGTGAGAAGGCAGGATTAGATAAAGATATAAGTGGCGGCTGGTGTTCTATGCTTCTGGTATTTCTGAGTGTAGTACTGACGGGATTCAATGTCTATCCAAGGATTGCAAAATGGGGCGGAGCCGGAGCGCTGGTTCCGATCACCGGATTTGCCAATTCGGTGGCAGCACCGGCGATCGAATACAAAAAAGAAGGACAGGTTATGGGAATCGGCTGTAAGATATTTACGATTGCAGGTCCGGTGATTCTGTATGGAATCTTTACAAGCTGGGTTCTGGGACTGTTCTACTGGCTGTTAAGAATTGTCGGAGTATTATGACGGCAGAGGATCTCAGATATGTAAATATGTCGGGAAAGGATAAGATGAATGATAAAGGGAAAGCAAAGTATAGCCTTTGAGGTATCTCCGTACCTTGAAGAGAGTGCTTCGGTTGTTGGGAAAAAAGAAGGAGAAGGACCTTTGGGCGGTATGTTCGATATGGTGGCAGAGGAAGATCTTTTCGGGGAGAATACCTGGGAAGAAGCAGAAAGCACCATGCAGAAGGAAGCATGTCTTCTGGCTCTTGGTAAAGCACATTTGGCACCGGAGAGTATCCGTTATCTGTTCGGTGGAGATCTGTTAAGGCAGGGAGTGGCAACTTCAATGGGAGTAGAGACACTTCAGATCCCGATGTTCGGATTATATGGAGCATGTTCGACTTCCGGAGAAGCACTTGCCCTGGCTTCGATGAGTGTAGCTGCGGGATATGGAGAACGGATGCTGGCGGTAACATCCAGTCATTTCGGAAGTGCTGAGAAAGAATTCCGTTTTCCTCTCGGATATGCGAATCAGAGACCATTATCGGCACACTGGACAGTGACCGGAAGCGGAGCATTTATCGTGGGGAAAAATAGAAGTCATGTGAGGATAACCGGGGTGACAGTAGGAAAAATTGTGGATTACGGTCTGAAAGACTCACAGAATATGGGAGCATGTATGGCTCCGGCCGCATGTGATACGATCATTCAGAATCTGGAGGATTTTGAAAGAAAAGAAACAGATTACGACAGGATCATTACCGGAGATCTTGGCTATGTGGGGCAGAGTATTTTATTCGACCTTATGAGGGGAAAAGAACATGATATCAAGATAAATCATATGGATTGCGGAATGACAATCTTTGATCAGAATCTGCAGGATACACATGCCGGAGGAAGTGGCTGTGGTTGTGCGGCCGCAACATTATCCGCTTATATCCTGCCAAAGATATCAAGAGGAGAGTGGAAACGTGTACTCTTTGTACCGACGGGAGCGCTTATGTCAACCGTCAGTTATAATGAAGGAGCCAGTGTACCGGGGATCGCACATGGAATTGTCTTAGAACATTGCTAGGAGGAAAAGATTATGGATTATATCAATGCATTCTGGGTAGGGGGACTGATCTGTGCTCTGACGCAGATACTGCTGGACAGGACGAAGCTGATGCCCGGAAGAATCATGGTGCTTCTGGTCTGCAGCGGTTCTGTACTGGGAGCATTTAAGATATATCCGGTTATTCAGGATTTTGCCGGAGCAGGAGCCAGTGTACCGTTACTGGGGTTTGGAAATCTCCTGTGGAAAGGTGTAAAAGAAGCCGTAGAAAAAGAAGGATTTATCGGAATCTTTATGGGAGGATTTAAAGCCAGTGCAGTAGGTATATCAGCGGCTCTCATCTTTGGCTATCTGGCGTCCCTGATCTTTGAGCCAAAGATGAAGAAATAGCTGTGAACCCGGATTAAGAGATCATTAAGATTCGTTCATACCGGAAAGTACTGCCATCGGCTGTTTGAAGAAATGATTAAATGCGGCGATAGCACGTCCGACCCCGATCACGGCAAGGACCGTTCCGATTCCGATGCCTACCAGGTGATGCGCAAAGATAAGACCAACAGAGATTGTCAGACAGATATTAAAAAGGTCGAAACAAATTTTGGTAAATCCTACGCTTTTGTGGATGAAATCGGAGATTGCCTGAACAATTCCATCTCCGGGATTGGGGATGATACGCATGTTCAAAGACATGGCGGCACCGACGCCTGTCAGAATGATGGCAATGATCAGAAAGAGGATCCTTCCGGGAAAACTTCCGGCAAAAGAATCCGGATAAGTTGTCCAAAGATCAGGGATCATACCGGAAAATATATTCAGGAACCGGGTGAAAATCAGGCTTAGCGGGAATTGTAAAATGTCCATAAAAAGGACCAGTTTCAGGTTCATCTGATTAGCGTGTTCCAGAGGAAGACCTTCCGATTGTCTGGCATGGAGACTTCGGATCGTATGTAGGATCATCTCTACGACAACAAAAAGAGCATAAAGAACCAGTGTAGTATTTCCAAAATTAAAATGCCAGATCGTAGAGATACTGAATGACACTGAGATGATAGGAGATACACCGAGGCCGGTTTTTGTGTTCAGCGTGATTCCCAGAGCGAGAATAAGAAGTCCCATGAGATAGAAAAGTCCACGGTAAAAATATGTTTTTTGCATATATAAAGCCACTTCTTTCTATAGAATTTTGTATAAAAATGTAAAAACTGTCATCGGCAGATCCTGTAGATATCCAAATATACAAGAGACGTTGTCGATGGCAAGTTCTGTAAATATAATAAAACTCCCGTCAGAAACTGTCAATGAGACAGTTGCCGACGGGAGTATGTATCGCTACCTAATCAGATATCTGAGAGAACCGCAAGGAGTTTGATTCTCTGGATACAGGAAAATTAAGCAAGTTCTTCGCCTGTGATCATCTTGTAGCACTGAAGATATTTGTCGATTGTTTTCTGAACTACGTCATCCGGAAGAGTCCAGTCGTTATCCGGGTGAGAAGTCAGCCAGTCACGTGCAAACTGTTTGTCGAATGATGGCTGTCCATGTCCCGGTTCATAACCTTCTACTGGCCAGAAACGAGAACTGTCAGGTGTAAGCATCTCATCACCGATCACCATGTTACCATTCTCATCAAGACCGAATTCGAATTTTGTATCGGCGATGATAATACCACGGCTCAATGCGTAGTCTGCACATTTTTTATAGAGAGCGATTGTACAGTCACGAAGTTTGGCTGCGTATTCTTCGCCTTTGCCAGGGAAATATTTCTCAAGGTGGGCAATGCTCTGCTCGTAAGAAATATTTTCATCATGATCTCCGATCTCAGCTTTTGTAGATGGTGTATAGATTGGCTCTGGAAGCTTATCCGATTCTTTTAATCCTTCCGGAAGCTTGATGCCGCATACAGTACCATTTTCCTGATAACTCTTCCATCCGCTTCCTGTGATGTAACCACGTACGATACATTCGATTGGAAGCATCTCAAGCTTTTTGCACATCATGCTGTTACCGTCATATTCTGGTTTCTGGAAGAATTCAGGCATATCTTTCACATCAGTAGAGATCATGTGGTTTGGAAGAATGTCTTTTGTCAGGTCGAACCAGAATTTAGACATCTGCGTCAGAACAGTTCCTTTCTTGGAAACAATATTCTTAAGAATTACGTCAAAACAACTGATACGATCAGTGGCAACCATAATCAGGCTGTCTCCGTTATCATAAATTTCACGGACTTTACCTTCTTTTATTGGTTTCATAACAATACCTCGCTTATTTATTATTTTTTGAATATGTCCTCACTAATAGTCAAACAGATTTTTCCAGGAAAAAGCAATAGTAAATTGCAAAATTATGAAAAAAGTACAAATATAAATTATGATGTATAATAAGAATATCGTAAAAAATGAATACTGATAAGTAATGGTAATAGTGACTGATAACGACAGATAATAAGGAAAGAAATTATGAAACATATTACAATTGGAATCCTGGCTCACGTAGATGCCGGGAAAAACAACATTATCGGAATGTATGCTTTACTTAAGTGGGCAGATCAGAAAACTTGGACGGGTAGATCATAAAGATGCATTTTTAGATACATACGAGCTGGAACGGGAAAGAGGAATCACGATCTTTTCCAAGCAGGCAGAATTAAAGATGGGAAATCTGGGGATAACGCTCCTGGATACACCGGGGCATGTGGATTTCTCTGCAGAAATGGAACGTACCTTACAGGTACTGGATTATGCGATCCTGGTGATCAATGGTGCCGATGGTGTGCAGGGACACACGCGTACGCTTTGGAGACTGCTCAAAAGATATCAGATACCGACGTTCATATTCATCAATAAGATGGATCAGGTGGGAACGGATAAGGCAAAGGTACTGGCAGATCTGCAGAACAGACTGGATGAAGGGTGTATCGACTTTTTTCGGAGATAACGGAAGAAACGTATGACAGTCTTGCCATGTGTGATGAGAAAGCGATGGAAGAGTATCTGGAGTCGGAGAAAATAGAAGAGGATACAATTGCTGAGATAATCGGTAACAGGAAAGCATATCCGTGTTATTTTTGGTTCGGCGCTGAAAGATGGAAGGCGTACAGGAATTCATGGATGGGATGACTGGTTATGTTGAAAAGAATGAACAGATAAATAGCACAGATACTAATACAAGTAATTTTGGCGCGAAAGTTTTCAAGATATCCAGAGATCCAGCTGGCAGCCGGTTGACGTATCTGAAAGTGACATCCGGAACTTTGAAGGTAAAAGATACATTGACCGGAATAGCAGGAAAGCAGCAGAGTAAGAAGGAATCCGACCTTGCACAAGATAGATCTGAGACAGTTATGAACAGCTGGGAAGAAAAGGTCAATCAGATCCGCATTTATTCCGGTGAAAAATATGAGATGGTACAGGAAGCGAAAAGCGGCATGGTATGTGCAGTAACCGGATTGAATTATACTTATCCAGGTGAAGGCCTTGGCATAGAATGCGATTCCGAAGCACCGGCACTGGAGCCTGTCTTAAGCTACAAGATCGAACTCCCGGAGGGGTGTGACGTCCACAAAATGCTCGGAAATTTACGTATACTCGAAGAAGAGGACCCAATGCTTAAGATCGTATGGAATGAAGAACTGGGAGAGATTCATGCAAAACTTATGGGAGCAGTCCAGATCGAGATATTAAAAAGGTCTGATCAAAGACAGGTTTGGTGTAGATGTGGAATTCGATACGGGAAATATCGTATATAAAGAGACCATCCAGAATACAGTGGAAGGTGTGGGGCATTTCGAACCGCTCCGGCATTATGCGGAAGTACATCTGAAGATGGAACCGGGAGAAAGAGGCAGCGGTATTGTGATCGGAACGGATTGTAGTGAGGATATGTTAGACAAGAACTGGCAGCGTCTGATCCTTACCCATCTTCTGGAAAAAGAACACAGGGGTGTGCTGACAGGTTCTGTGATCACGGATATGAAGATCACACTGACGGCAGGACGGGCACATCTGAAACATACCGAAGGCGGGGATTTCCGGCAGGCAACCTACCGTGCGGTGCGCCAAGGACTGATGCAGGCCGAAAGTATGCTGCTGGAACCGTATTATGATTTTTCAGCTGGAAAATTCCATCGGGGAATGATCCGGACGGGCACTTACAGATATTCAGCGGATGAATGGGGAGACCGGTACACCGCAGACAGAAGGAGAGATGACGACGATCGAGGGATATGCACCGGTTACAGGTATGCGGGATTATCAGATGGGAAGTGAATTCTTATACAAGAGGACAGGGACATCTGACCTGTACGTTCCGCGGCTATGAACCTTGCGGAACGCAGAGGCAGTGATCGAAGAGATTGGTTATGATCCGGAGCGCGATATCGAGAATCCGACAGGATCCGTCTTCTGTTCCCATGGTGCAGGATTTAACGTTCCATGGAATCAAGTGCCAGAGTACATGCATTTGGAGAATCAGCTTGAAAAAGAACAGGCATTAGAAGAAGCAAAGAGGCAGTCAGAGCAGGCAGCAAGACAGGTACCGAGAGCGGCCAGAACACCGGGAGTCTATTCTAAAGCAGCAGAAAAAGAACTGGAAGAAATCTTTATCCGCACATATGGAAAAGTAGAAAGAAAAGGTGGACTGACACCAAAAACTTACGAAAGTGAGTATGCAAAAAAAGCAGCGCAAAAAAGAAGAGGCTATGCAGGAATACCTGCTGGTTGACGGATACAATGTTATTTTTGCATGGCAAGAGCTGAAAGAACTGGCAAAAGTCAGCATCGAGGCTGCCAGAGATAAACTGATGGATATCCTGTGTAATTATCAGGGGTATAAGAAATGTGTCCTGATTCTGGTATTTGACGCATACAAGGTAGAAGGCTATGCACTGGAGATCCAGAAGTATCATAATATCCATGTCGTATATACCAAAGAAGCCGAAACTGCCGATCAGTACATTGAAAAGGTCGTTCATCATATCGGAAGAAAGTATCATGTGACGGTCGTGACTTCCGATGGGGTAGAGCAGGTAATCACGATGGGGCAGGGTGGAACCCGTATTTCTTCCAGAGATTTCTTAGAAGAGATTGAATATACAAAGAAATTGATTGAAGAAGATAATGAAAAACAACGGGTCAGTGACAGGAACTATCTGTTTGACCATGCGGATGAGGAATTTGTGAAGAAAATGGAAAAAATCAGGCTTGGAAAAGAAACTGAATAAGGATAAGTAAAAAATAAGCATATAGAAAAATCTTAAAGATCCGATTTTTCTGTGTGCTTTGTATTGTTATCCGGTAAAAGCAGGGACTTGATGAAAGTATGCATATATAGAAATAATATATAAATGATGAAAACATATCAATAAACACAATTAGACAGATAGATTATTTATTGGTAAAATAATATTTAATGATAGCATGCAAGTCATGAATGAAGGGGGAATATATGAAAAAGAAAAATGATTGGATTAAAAAAGGGAATCTTGATCATAGTTTTACTGGTATGCATTGCTGCATATTTATGGGTACCGGGGATACATAAGACAATGAACCGGATATTTAAGATGTTTGCAAGCGGAGACTTTACAGTTGTAAGAGATTTTGTTGCGTCATATGGGGTATATGCGGCACTGATGTCTTTCTTGTTGATGATTTTTCAGTCAATCGCAGCACCTCTTCCGGCATTTTTAATTACATTTGCCAATGCCAGCCTGTTTGGATGGTGGAAAGGTGCGATTCTTTCATGGAGCAGTGCAATGGCGGGAGCAGCCATATGCTTTTATATTGCAAAAATATTAGGACGTGACGTGGCGGAAAAATTAACAAGTAAAACAGGTCTTGAACAAATTGATACATTTTTTGAACGTTATGGAAAGAATACGATTTTAATCTGTCGTCTTCTTCCGTTTGTATCATTTGACATTGTTAGTTATGCGGCAGGTCTTACTTCGATGTCATTTGTTTCATTCTTTGTTGCTACGGGAATCGGACAGTTACCGGCAACCATCGTCTATTCTTATGTGGGCGGTATGCTGACTGGCGGAGCGAAACTTCTTGTAACAGCATTATTGATTTTGTTTTCTCTTTCGGCATTAATTTTTATGCTGAGAAAGATATATATGGACAGACAGTCCGGAAAATAAAAAAAATGGGAGGAAAAAGAATATGGAAACATATTACAATCCGGAGGATCTTGCAAAGTTTGGGACAATCGGGGAAAAAGCATCAGAGTTGGCAGAAAAATTCTTTGCTTATTACAATGCGGTATTCGAAGAGGGTGCGCTGACTGCAAGAGAGAAATCATTGATCGCACTTGCAGTGGCACATACCGTACAGTGCCCATATTGTATTGATGCTTACACGAACGACTGCCTGGATAAAGGTGTCAGCGAAGAACAGATGACAGAGGCGGTACATGTAGCAGCGGCGATCCGCGGCGGAGCAAGTCTTGTACACGGGGTACAGATGAAAAAATATTGTAAAGAAACTGGAGTTTTAATTTGAAAAAAAGAAGGAAAAGAGGTAAAAATAAGATGGAAAAAGAAAATTGTGACATTATTACTGGTAGCTGCAATGACAGGAACAATGGTTGTTGGATGTGGATCAAAGGCTGATGATAAGACAGCAGATACGAAGACAGAACAGACGGATGATAAAAAGGATACAGAGGAAAAGAAAGAACTGGCAGATGATGAATACCAGTATGTATCCGCGGCAGATACAGTAATTGCAGACGGAGTTCACGTGTTAGATGTAAGAGAATGGGAAAATTATTCCAAAGGAAGAGTTGCAAATTCAGAGTGGTGCCCGATCTTCCCATTGGAGGACGATTCCCTGGTAGATGAGATGACAACTTATGCCAAAGATCATCTGAATGACGGAAAAGATATCTATGTTATCTGCAACAGTGGAAAAACGTGGAGCTGAAAAAGCAACAGCTGTATTAAGAGATGCAGGAATTGAACCAACATCCATCTATACAGTAGAAGGTGGAGCAGAAGCACTTGGTAAAGAAAATGGGGCATTGACCACAGACCGTACAGAAGAAAATATCGATTGGAAATATGTATCAGGAAAGGATGCCGTTGACAAGGTAGGAGATAAAGATGTACAATTTTTAGATGTTCGTGATGATGATACCTATAAAGCAGGTCATCTGAAAGGAACACTTCAGTGCAGCCTGAAGGAATTTGATACACCGGAAGCACAGACAGAGATGTACAATCTTGCAAAAGACAAGATGGACAAGGATGAGCCTGTATATATTCTCTGCTACAGTGGTAATAAATGTGCAAAAACAGCAATTTCAGTAATGAAAGATGCAGGATTTGATACAGATAGTTTGTTTATCATTGAGAATGGAGCAAAAGACGGTGATGTATCCGCAGCTTTTGTAACAGAGTAAAGCTAGGTGTTCGAAAGAATCTGTTATGGTTTACAAATGATGATGGAACAGGCTGGAGAGCAACCGTACCATTTCTTGTACTTTATGAAAATGGATATGATAACATTTCTGTGTATGATGGTGGATGGTATGAGTGGCTAATGCATGATGACTATCCGGTACAGGTTGGTGATCCGGCAAGTGATGAGTGTGTTCACACAACAGTTGGAGAACTTTCTACAGGAAAAGCAGCAAAATAAAACAAAGCAGAGAGTGTAGAGAATTTCTGCGAAAA
>ENA-OQBL01000715-OQBL01000715.1-human-gut-metagenome-genome-assembly--contig:-NODE-715-length-15986-cov-4.139101_pt1 | contig 15986 bp, 15 predicted proteins | sample MGYA00242747_ERZ504553 | MGnify/ENA primary metagenome ERZ504553 (study PRJEB26092, sample SAMD00036240) | human gut metagenome | host: Homo sapiens | study: EMG produced TPA metagenomics assembly of...
TCGATGGGCACCATGCGGTTGTTCACCTTGCAGCCCACCATGCGGTTGCCCACCGCCGAATGGATCGCATAGGCAAAATCGATGCAGGTAGCGCCGGTAGGCAGGTTGATGACATCGCCCTTGGGGGTAAAGGCAAACACTTCCTCCGGCAGCAGGTCGCTCTTGAGGTCGTGCAGCAGATTGCCGGAATCCTCGCTGACGCGCTGGTTTTCCAACAGCTGGCTCACCCATGCCAGACGTTCGTCCAGCTTGTCGTGGCCATCCAGACCTTCTTTATACTTCCAGTGGGCGGCAACGCCGTACTCGGCCTGCTCGTCCATCTTGCGGGTGCGGATCTGCACCTCAAAGGGGATGCCCTCGTGGCCGATGACGGTGGTGTGCAGGCTCTGGTAGCCGTTGGGCTTGGGGGTGGAGATATAGTCCTTGAAGCGGTTGGGCAGCGGGTGGTACATATCGTGGATGAGGCCCAGAGTGCTGTAGCACTCGGCCAGCGTATCCAGAATGACACGCACCGCATAGATATCGTAGATCTCATCAAAGGACTTGTTCTGCATGATGGTCTTGCGATAGATGCCGTAAATGCTCTTGACGCGGCGCTTGATGGTAGCGCCCTCAATGCCGCTTTCGGCCAGCCGCCGCTCGATCACACCGGACACCTTTGCAAGGAACTCCTCGCCTGCACGCTCACTGAGCATCCGGCTGATCTCCTCGTAGCCCACAGGGTCAAGGTAATGCAGGCTGCGGTCTTCCAGCTCTTCCTTCACGTTCAGGATTCCCAGACGGTTGGCGATGGGGGCATACACCTCCATAGTCTCGCGGGCTTTATCGCGGCGCTTCTGTTCCGGCCATGCATCACCGGTGCGCATGTTGTGCAGCCGGTCGCACAGCTTAATGATCATCACGCGCACATCGCGGCTCATGGCCAGCAGCATCTTGCGCAGGTTTTCAGCCTGCAGTTCCTCAATGTTAGAGAACTGGATCTTGGTCAGCTTGGTCACGCCGTCCACCAGCAGGGCAACTTCCTCGCCAAAGGCGGCTTTCAGGTCGTCCAGCGTAGTGGGAGTGTCCTCCACCACATCGTGCAGCAGGGCCGCAGCAATGCTCTCGGAGTCCATGCCAAGATCCAGCACCAGCCGTGCCACAGCCAGCGGATGGCAGATATACGGCTCGCCGCTGCGGCGGCACACCCCCTTGTGGGCAGTGTTGGCAAGGTCATATGCCTTTTCGATCATCTCCATATTGTAGGAGCGGCCACTGGCCTTGATGGCCTCACACAGCTTTTCCCAGGTAACGATCTCCGGCCGCACCTCCGAAGGCAGCGCGCCTTCCGGGGCATCGGCCAGCTGTGCTGTTGCAGAAACGGTAGCCGTTTCCTGCACCTGTACCGGCTGATGCAGGTGGGTCTTTGCGGAGTAGAGATCTTCTTCCCGCACCGGCTTGGGTGCCGGGACCGCAGCTTTCTTTCCCTCTGGCATTTTACATTCCCTCCAAACATTTCAGGATCGGGGCATCCGCAAGGTTCTTTTTGCCCTGCGCAGGCACAAGCTCCAGATATTTTGCCCCACCCTTTTCCACAGCGGCGATCAGGCCCACCTGTTCCAGAGCCGTGACCGCCACCAGTGTTTTGCCTGTATTTTCCTCGCCCAGTTTTGCGCACAGCGGCTGCAGATCTTCTGCGTGCCAGCGGCGCGCCTGCAGCTCACGGTACACTGTGACGATATCACTGCGCTCAGGCGTAATAAGCTTTTTCTGTTCCTCAGTCAGGGGTGTGCCGCGGCGCAGCGCCACCACAAAAGCAGCCTGCTCCGCAAGCTTTGTGCCCAGCCCTGCCGGATGCAGGTCCAGAATGCGGCCCGAAAGCTGTGCGCCTCGGGGCGAATCGTAGACCGAAAGGTTCAGCGCAGCATCCACCACATCGCCCATGGCATAGGGCAGCTGTTCCGGCGGCATACCGAACCACACGGCATACACGCTGGCATTACCCTGCCGCAGGCGCAGGCGGCTGTGCCTGCCCTCCGATACCGGGTATACCCCATCCAGCACGGCGTTCTGCAAAAGGAACACCGGGGTCGGGTTCTCGGCCCCATAGGGAGCCAGCTGGTCGAGCTTCCGCACACTTTCCACGGTCACACGGTCCAGATGGATGGGCAGGTCGCACTCCAGCGGGGTGGTATGCAGCACCGGGCATTCCCGTGCTGCCCAGTCGTTCAGGCGGCGGCGCAGAGCGGGCAGATTTTCTTCCCGCACCGAAAGGCCCGCAGCCATGGCATGGCCGCCGTAGCGGATGAGCAGATCTGCGCAGGCACCAATGCAGGCATGCAAATTGAAGCCCTGCACGCTGCGTCCGCTGCCCTTGCATTCGCCGTGCTCGTCGATCGTCACCACGATCACAGGCCGGCCGGTGCGTTCCACCAGCCGGGATGCCACGATGCCAATGACACCGGGGTGCCAATCGCGGCCCCACAGCAGCATCACGCGGTCTTCCAGCCGCTCCGGTTCCTGTTCCAGCAGTTCCTGCGCGGCCTTGAAGATCTGCAGCTCTGTCTCCTGACGCTTTGTATTGATCTCGTTCAGTTTATGGGCCAGCTCTGCGGCGCGGTCCGGGTCCTCACACATCACCAGCTGCAAAGCCGTAACAGCGTTGTCCATGCGGCCAGCCGCATTGATGCGGGGCGCAATGGCGTAGCTGACATTTTCTGCGGTGACCGGTCTGCCCGCAAGGCCCACCTCTTCCAGCAACGCTTCCAGACCCGGACGGTCCGTGTTCTGCAGCTGGCGCAGGCCCGCCTTGACAAGGGTGCGGTTTTCGCCGGTAAGCGGCATCACGTCCGCCACAGTACCCACAGCGGCAAGGTCGCCGCAGTAGTCCAGCATTTCTTCCGGCGGGCAGCCATCCAGTGCGGCACACAGCTTGAACGCCACGCCCGCACCGCATAGGCCCTTGAAGGGACTGGTGTCGTCCTCACGACGGGGGTCTACCACGGCAATGGCCTTGGGCAGAGTTTCCGGCGGCAGATGATGGTCGGTAATGATCAGGTCAATGCCCAGTTCAGCGGCATAATCGGCTTCTTCCACAGCAGAAATGCCGTTATCCACCGTCACGATCAGCTTGCAGCCCTTATCGTGGATGGAACGGATGGCATTGCGCGAAAGGCCGTAGCCGTCGCCCTCGCGGCTGGGCAGCATACATTTTACGGTAGCCCCCATGCCCTTGAGATGCTGGTACAGCAGGGCCGTGGCCGTCACACCGTCCACGTCATAATCGCCGAACACCACAATGGTCTCGCCCTCGTCAATGGCCCGCCAGATGCGCTCGCAGGCCTTGTCCATATCGGTGAGCAGCGAAGGGTCGCTCAACTCTTCCTCACCGGCAAGCAGAGTCAGTGCTTCGGTAGGGTCGGTGATGCCGCGGGCCGTCAGCACGCCCGCCAACAGGGCATTTTCCTTCTGCTGGGCGGCAAGGGCGGCCGCATATTTTTGCTCGCTCCACGGCTCGTCGTTCTGTGCGTTATATTCCAGTTCTTCGGTGGCCTGCTCCGCAATCGCCTGCGTCAGCTCCCGCAGCGCGGCACGGTCCAGCGGCTTCAGATTCCATGCACGGTAGGTCATTCAAAATTTCCTCCCGTCAGGCCGTCGTTGGCCAGCATTCCCTGCAGGGCGGCGATCTCAGAAGAGACATCCATCGCTACATCCGAGAGCAGCGTATCATACAGGGTGTCGTAGGCCTGATTCAGCGTGTGAAGGATGCCCGCGATATCGCGGCGGATGGTCTCGGCGTTTTCGCCCTGCTGGCCCTGCACATCGTTGTAGGTGTGCAGCAGCTTGAGGGTGGTGGGGATATAGTATTCCGCAAAGCGGCGGGCCTTGGGCAGGCTTTCCGGGTGTGCTTCCAGCCAGTCACAGATGGCAGTGGTGGTGGTCTCATATGGTCCAGCTCTTCACGGCCCTGCGCATCCTGCATCAGCTGTTTTTCCTGCTGCAGCACGGCGGCAAAGCGGCGCGCCGTCTCAGATTGAGCGGCACATCGTCCGTTTTTTTCCTGCCGCCGGTTCCGGCTGCGGCGGTGCCTTGGGGGCTGCGGCAGCTTCCTGCGCGGCACGGTAATCCTCAGCAGTCAGGTAAAGCTTTTCCGCTTTTTCGTCCACCCATGCACTCAGCCAGCCATTGCGGATGAATCTGCGCACCCGCTTGAGGGCACGGGCCTTTTTCTCGTCCACGGCTTCCAGCGGCAGGCCCTTTTTGCAGTCAAAGCCTTCTGCTGCCTCGGCCAGACGGAGCAGCGTCTTGCTGGCCTTCAGGCGGGATGCACCGGCAGTGATCATCCACACGAACACGGCGGTGACAGCCGCAAAGCACCAGCCGGTGATCCGCACCGCCCCCAGCGCAAAGCTGCCCATGGCTGCAGCATTTTCAGCCATAAAGCTGTCCTGCAGAAGAGCCTGCAGAACAGCCGCATTGGGCGTAAACAGGCCCGCCGCACCCAGACAGGAGACCGCCGTGATGCCAAAGATCACCGTAAACGTAATGCCGACTGCCAGCAATGCGCAGCCTGCGCTGTAGCGCTTTTTGGCACTGGCGCGGATCTCGTCTGCCGGGGTCGTCTCTGCCTTGCCGAACATCTGCCGGAACCAGCCGGAAACACCTGCGGCCTGCGCGTTGATACAGTCCTCATTCAAGCCCTGTTTCGTCTTCTGCGCATTCTGACGGCTGCGGTAGTATTCCTCCCGGCTGCTGCGGAACGCCTTTGCCGCTTCGCCAAGGCCAAAGTTTGCAGCATTCACCGCCGCGCGGCCCACACCATAGGCGCGGTCACCAATGTCCTCCCCTTTGCCCTCAAAGCCATGGGCAAAGGCATCCGACACGGTATCGCCAAAGGCGCGCAGCTGGTTTTCCAGCTCCTGCTGCACCTGACGGCCCTCATTTTCTCTCATTGTATCGTTTTCACGATCGTTCATCAAATTCTTCTCACCCTTCTGCCGGTGCATACCGGCTGATGATGGCGCGGGCCACCCGCAGGCCATCCACGGCGGCGCTCATGATGCCGCCCGCATATCCGGCACCCTCGCCGCAGGGATACAGACCTGCCAGCTGGGTGCATTCAAAATTTTCTTCCCGCTTCAGCCGCACCGGGCTGCTGGTGCGGGTCTCAAGACCCGTAAGGATCGCTTCCGGCGCGGTATAACCCGCAATTTTGCGCTCGTAGGCGCGCAGGCCCGCCCGCAGCGTTTCGGCCAGCTCCTGCGGCAGCAGTGCGCCGAGGTCTGCCGCAGCAACGCCGCGGTCATAGGTAGGCTGCACGCGTCCAATGTTCAGCTGACCGCGCCCTTCCAGAAAGCTCTGGATGTTCTCTGCCGGAGCGGCATACTCCCCTGCACTGCGCCCAGCGGCGTAGGCTTTGGCTTCCAGCTCCCGCTGGAACGCGATGGCCCGGCGCGGATCGTCTGCAAAATCCTTGCCGCCCACGCTCACCACCACGGCCGCGTTGGCATTTTTGCCATTGCGGGCGTGGAAGCTCATGCCGTTGGTCACTACACGGCCTTCCTCGCTGGCCGATGCCACCACCTGCCCGCCGGGGCACATGCAGAAGGTGTAAACGCACCGCTCCCCCACATGCTGGGAGAGTTGATACTCGCCCCGCGGCAGAGCCGGATGCCCGGCAGCCTCGTGATATAAGCTCTTTTCGATCTCACTCTGCAGATGCTCGGCGCGGAAGCCCACACTGAACGGCTTGCATTCCAGCTGCAGGCCGCCGTCCATCAGCATCCCGAAGGTATCGCGGGCCGAGTGGCCCACCGCGAACACCAAAGCTTCGCAGGCAAAGGTGCCATTTGTGGTAAAAATGCCGGTGAGCCGACCATTTTTTCTGTTCAAAGCCGGTCAAGGCCGTGTTGAAATGCACCTCACCGCCCAAAGCTTCGATCTCCTTGCGGATAGAGGTGATCACACCGCGCAGCAGGTCGGTGCCCACATGGGGCTTCTGCTTCCAGGCGATCTCCTCCGGCGCACCGTGCTGCAGGAACACCTCGGTAACAAAGCCGCACAGCTCATCGCCGATGCGGGTGGTCAGCTTGCCATCCGAAAAGGTACCGGCACCGCCCTCGCCAAATTGAATGTTCGCATTCACATCCAGTTCGCCGGTAGCAGAAAAATGTTCCACCGCCTTTACGCGCTCGTCCAGCGCCGGGCCGCGCTCCAGCACAATGGGCTGATAGCCCTGCCGGGCCAGCAGCAGCGCTGCAAACAGGCCCGCCGGGCCAAGGCCGCACACCACAGGCCGATGTGCCAGTGGCTGGATGCCATTCTGCACCGAAAAATCCACCTTCTGCTGCAGAGAAGCATCACCACAGCGGGCTGCAAAAGCCGCTTCCTCGGCAGGTTCTTTCAGGGTGACAGCCACGGTATACACCAGCTTGGGCTGGCCGTGGCGGGCATCCACCGAGAGCTTTGCCACGCCCAGATGCTGCACCTTTCCGCGCGGGATGCGGGCAGCGTGCAGGGCTTTTTCAAATGCCTGCGGCTCTCCGGCAGAGAGCGGCAGACGGATGTTGCGAACCAGAATCATGTTATCGTGTGTTCCTTTTTGTTTCAGTTGCTTTCGATGCGGCACTGCAGCACATAGCTGCCCAGTGCAAAGATCTTGCCGTTGGAGGGCACATACAGGCGGCAGGCAATGTTCTGCTCGCCGGTCGCCACCGAGAAATCCTCGGCATCGATCTCAATGACCACCTGCTCCGGGGTCAGCGTTTCGATCGCGCCCTTGGGGCCGCAGAGCGTTACATTCATCAGGCGTTCGGTCTGCACCGTCAGCTGGTAGGTAGAGGGCAGGTTGACCACCTGCACGCAGGTATTGGGCAGGTTCATGGTCTTGGTTCCCAGATTGGAGCAGTCAAAGCTGACCGTTATGGTGGAAATGTTATCCAGCAGATAGATGTCTGCGGGCAGGTCGATGGGCAGCTCATAGCTCTTGTTCAGTGTAAAGGTGGAAAGGTCGATATTGCCGATGGGCAGCGTGGACAGCATATCGATCTTATCTGCCGGACCTGCCACCTTGAGCTGCTTGCGGCTGAGTGCATATACCAGCATCGAATCATCAAAATCACGCGGTGCATTGATGAAATTCACGTCCACCGGCAGCGTTGCCATCTTGTACACCTGCAAGGTCACATCCACGCTGTTCTCTTCCAGCTCCGTGTACTCAAACTTGACTTCCTTGCCGCCGGAGGTATAGAAGCGCAGCGGCGTGTTCAGCGTGATGGACTCGGTCAGTTCGCCGCTGTAGGTCACCTCTGCAGTGCAGGTAGCAACTTTATTCAGCTCACTGCTGGGGCCGGAAAGGGTGATATTCTCCTTGGAAACATCCGTACTATAAAGGATATAACCGTCCGCGATGGTCAGGTAGTTGGTGGTAATGGTAACGGGCAGGGTCTTTTCCTCCACCACGTCAAACACCACATCCACCGTGTTGTCATTGCCTTCCATGGTCACGGTCACACCGTTCAGCAGGCCGTTGGCACCGCGTACCAGCAGGCGCAGGGTCTTTTCGCCGCTGTCGCGTACGCTGGAAAAATCCGGGTAGACCACAAAGTCGGAAGCCGTCAGCCCGCCGATGGTGTAGCCGTCGCCGGAGATTTTCAGGTTCACGGTCTTATCCTCGGCGCTGACGATGCTCAGGCCCCGGGAGGTGTAAGCAGCGGAATCGTAGGTATAATCCACCGGCACATTGTAGATGGTGTTGCTGGTGCCGGGCTGGACGATGATGGTGACCACCATCCATGCAACGATGGCACCCAGCACCGAAAGTGCCAGCCGGATGCGGCGGTCGTCCAGAATGTTTTTCTTATGGGCGACCGCAGGCTTTGCGCCATTTTTCTTGTTGGGTTCGTTGTTCATTGCGCATCGTCCTCCTTCTGGCTGACCCATTTCCACAGACGGTCCAGCTGACCGCGCCAGCCGCTGACCGTCGTCTTTTCGGTGGTGGTCTCCTTGGGGATCATCTCATCCACCAGACGGGTATACAGGGTCTGGCGGTCAAAATGGCGGATCAGCACGCCGTTCTTTGCCATGGAGATGATACCGGTCTCCTCGCTGACCACGATGGCAATTGCATCGGAATTTTGCGGCAATGCCAAGGCAGGCGCGGTGACGGGTGCCCATATCCTTGCCAAGATCCAGATTGTTGGAAAGCGGCAGCACACAGCCCGCGGCTTTGATGCGGCCATTCTCAATGATGGCAGCACCATCGTGCAGGGGCGTGCCCTCGTAGAAAATGGTGCCCAGCACTTCCAGATTGACCGCACTGTTCACCGGCGTGCCGGTGCGCACGATCTCCGAAAGGTTTGTGTGGCGTTCCAGCACGATCAGTGCACCGGTCTTGGTCTCAGAAAAGCGCTCTGCCGCATCGCAGATGGCAATGATGGCGCTGCGCCATGCACCCTTCAGGCTGGGATCGTTGTAGCGGCCTTTGACATTGAACAGCTTGGCGGCCCACTGGTCGGTCTGGCCCATGCGCTCCAGCGCACGGCGGATCTCCGGCTGGAACAGCACCACCAGCGTCAGCAGGCCCACCTGCAGCAGTGAGTTCAGCAGCCATGTGACGGTACGCATGTTCAGCGTTTCTGCCACCAGATAGACGGCCATCACCAGCAGCGCACCCTTGAACAGCTGGCCGGCGCGGGTGCGGTTGACAATGCCAAGCAGCTGGTAAATCAGGAAGGAAATGATGATGATATCCAGCAAATCGACCAGTTTGAAGGTCTGGAAATTTGCAATGATCGCGTTCAGAGTCATTGGTACACGCTCCCGTTTACAGTGTTTCGATCAGGGCAACAGCGTGGGCGGCAATGCCCAGCCCCTCACCGGTAAAGCCCAGATGTTCCTCGGTGGTGGCCTTTACACTCACGGCATCCACCGGCAGGCCGAAGGCATCGGCCAGATTCTGGCGCATGGCCGGAATGTACGGCGCAAGCTTGGGCCGCTGACACAACAGCGTCGCGTCGATATTTTCAATGCGGAAGCCGTGCTCCTTTAAAATTTCGGCCACACGGCGGGCCAGCTTCAGGCTGTCGGCACCGGAGTAGGCCGGGTCATTGTCCGGGAAATGCTGGCCGATATCCCCCAGCGCAGCGGCACCCAGCACAGCATCCATCACCGCATGGGCCAGCACATCTGCATCCGAGTGGCCCAGCAGGCCTTTTTCAAAAGGGCACTTCCACGCCGCCCAGGATCAGCTTGCGGCCTTCCACCAGACGGTGCACGTCATAACCATGTCCAATGCGCATTTTGTGTTCCTCTTTCTGTTCCGGGCGGGGCAAGTCCTCGCGGGTCGTGATCTTATAATTGGCGTAATCGCCCTGCGTCAGCTGCACGGCGCGGCCGGTCAGCTCGAACAGGCTGCAGTCGTCGGTGACAAGGCGGGCTTTTTCGGCATCCAGCTCTTCCAGCGCAGCAAGGTACTCTGCGCGGTCAAAGCACTGAGGGGTCTGCACCGCATACAGGGTGCTGCGGTCGGGCGTTGTGTACACAAGGCAGGCATCCGGCACGGTCTTTCCGTTGCCGCGCGCTGCAGCCTTGATGGTATCCTTTACCGGTACGGCAGGTGCAGCTGCGCCGCACCGGGCAGCTGCTTCCAGCGCTGCTGTGATGACGGCCTGACTGACGAAGGGTCTTGCCGCATCGTGCACTGCCACAAGCTCCCCTGCTGCCGCCAGCACGCCGTTTTTTGCGCTCTCGGCGCGGGTGGTGCCGCCCGTTACGATCTGCACAGGCTTTGTGCAGTCTGCCGCCTGCTGCTCCACAAAGGCGCGGTTCTTACCGGCCACCAGCACGATCTCCGTGACAAGCGGGTTCTGTTCAAACGCGCGGATGCTGCGGTGCAGCACGGTCTCGCCGCCCAGATCAAAGCTGAGCTTGTCAAAGCCCATGCGTGTGGAAGACCCCGCCGCCACCAGTACTGCGGATACTCTCTTTTCCAATTTCTTCACCTGCCCGATTCCTATAGTAAGCCATATTTTATTATAGCGTATAACTTCCCAAACTGCAACCAATATTCTACAGCAAAAATGCCCCTCTGCACACAGCAGAGGGGCACAAACTTGTTCTCGATGGAGTTTACTTCAGGATCGGCTCGATGGCAGCAGCCAGAGCATCCTTCTGTGCCTGTGCTTCAGCCAGATCCTTGCCCAGAGTGGTGAAGTAGGTCTTGATCTTCGGCTCCGTGCCGGAGGGACGCACCACAACGGTAGCGCCGTTTTCCAGACTGTAGATCAGCACGTTTGCAGCGGGCAGGCCGGTCTCCTCGGGCTTCTTGTAGTCGGTCACCTTGACCACCTTGTGGCCAGCCAGCTCGGCGGGCGGGTTATCACGCAGCTTCTGCATGATGGAAGCCATCTTCTCCATGCCGGTCAGGCCGGGGAACTCGAAGCTGTCCACCTTGTTCAGGTAGCGGCCATACTGTTTATAGATCTCTTCCAGACGCTGCTTGATGGAGGAACCGATGCTGCGGTAGTAAGCGGCCATTTCGCAGATCAGCATGGAACCGATGACGGCATCCTTATCGCGCACATAGGGGCCGGCCAGATAGCCGTAGCTCTCCTCGAAGCCAAAGATGAAGCGGTCCACCTCACCGGCAGCTTCCAGATTTGCGATCTGGTCGCCGATCCACTTGAAGCCGGTCAGCACGCTGCGCATTTCCACGCCGTAGTGTGCGGCAATGGCATCGGCCAGCGGAGTGGACACGATGGACTTGACGGCCACCGGGTTTTTGGGCATGGTGCCCTTCTCGATGCGGCCTGCGCAGATGTAATCCAGCAGCAGAGCGCCCATCTCGTTGCCGGATACCAGCTCATAGCTGCCATCCGGGCACTTCATGGCAATGCCCACGCGGTCGGCATCGGGGTCGGTGGCCAGCATCAGATCGGCACCAGTCTTGGTTGCCAGCTCCAGACCCAGCTTCAGAGCCTCGAAAATTTCGGGGTTCGGGTAGGAGCAGGTGGTAAAGTAACCGTTGGGGTACTCCTGCTCGGGCACGATGGTGATATCGGTGATGCCCATATCGTTCAGCACATGAGTGACAGGCACCAGACCGGAACCATTCAGCGGGCTGTACACCAGCTTCAGGCCGGCAGTCTTGCACAGGCCCGGGCGCACCTGACGGGCCTCAATGGCATCATACAGTGCCTTCTTGCAGTCGTCGCCCACAAAGCGGATCAGGCCCTGCTCCACGCCCTCGGCAAAGGAGATGTACTTTGCACCGGTCAGCACATCCGTCTTCTGGATCTCATCGTACACGATGGCAGCAGCATCATCGGTCATCTGGCAGCCATCCGGGCCGTAGGCCTTGTAGCCGTTGTACTTGGCCGGGTTGTGAGAAGCCGTGACCATGATACCAGCATTGCACTGGTAGTAACGGGTAGCAAAGCTCAGTGCAGGCACAGGCATCAGAGCATCGTAAATGCGCACCTTGATACCGTTTGCCGCCAGAACGCCTGCGGCGGTCTTGGCAAAGATATCGCTCTTCAGGCGGCTGTCGTAGCTGATCGCCACAGTCTGGCTGCCGCCCTGAGTCTTGACCCAGTTTGCCAGACCCTGCGTGGCCTGACGCACAACATAGATATTCATACGGTTGGTGCCAGCGCCCAGAACGCCGCGCAGACCAGCGGTGCCAAACTTCAAAGCCACAGCAAAGCGGTCCTTGATCTCGTCGTCATTTCCCTCGATCTTGGCCAGCTCCGGCTTCAGATCAGCGTCTTCCAGCTCTGCAGCCATCCAGCGCTTATATTCATCCAAATACATCTTGCACACCTTACCTTTTGTAAATTTTTCCGCAAAAAGAACAGGTTTGGTTAAACCTACTTATAATATAAACTCTCCGCATCCATGTGTCAATTGCGTAATCTGCAACAAGATTTGCAGTTCAAAACCGGCATATGGCACAAAATTCCAAGTTTTTCCCGGTAAAGTCGGGAACCATCCCGGCCTCGCCTGCATTTTCCAGCAGTTCATAACTCTGGCCTGCATCGTCCAGAACGTCCAGCCACTGCTCCAAACCGACGCTGTTTTCACACAGGTAGCGCAGCAGCTGCATTGCCCGGGCAAAACTGTCCTGCAGCAGCACCGCGCTGCGGCGCACCCGGCCATCCTGCTCCTGCCGCAGCTCCATTACAACGCCCTGCGCAGCGGCGGCACCGCAATATACAAGGGTGTGGGCATGCTGCAGCCCTTCCAGTTCTGAATATGTACGGATATAGCGGCAGTATTCTTTGCTCATCATGGAAAACTCTCTCCTCTCTATCGCATTGACATCTTTCCTGCCCTTTACTATAATGAATTCAGAAGCATTTTTGTGTCGAAGTATGACATAATCATCCAATATTTTCCACTTTTGCCAATTCTTTTCCGTCATATCATCCGCTGGGATAAGGGAGAACAAACATGTATTCTGTTACCAGTAAGCTTTGGTCTGAACGGCCTGAGCGGCTTTGCCGTGGCAGTGGAGGCCGACATTTCCGGCGGTCTGCCTGCATTTTCTATCGTAGGCCTGCCGGATTCCGCTGTGCGTGAAAGCGCCGACCGTGTGCGCGCCGCCATCAAAATCTGGGCTTCAAGTTCCCGGACCGGCGCATTACCATCAATCTTGCCCCGGCGGATGTGCGCAAGACCGGCCCGGTGTACGACCTGCCGCTTCTGCTGGCAGTGCTCACTGCCAGCGGCCAGCTGGAGGATGTGCCTGCCGACGCGGCATTTCTGGGCGAACTGGCACTGGACGGCACCTTGCGGCCGGTTTCCGGCGTGCTGCCCATGGCGCTGGCTGCAGCAGAAAATGGCATCCACGCCCTGTATGTACCTGCCGAGAATGCCGCCGAAGCAGCCGAAGCCTGTGCCGACAGCATGGCCGTCTACCCCGCCCACACGGCACGTGAAGTTGTAGATGCCCTGCGCGGCATCTACCCGCTTGCCCCGGCGGCTGTTGTTCCCTTTGACCCTGCAGACGCATGGGCACAGGTGCCGGATTTTTCGGACGTGATGGGCCAGTCGCTGGCGCGGCGGGCTATGGTCATTGCTGCCGCAGGCGGACACAATGTATTGCTCATTGGCGCACCCGGCACCGGCAAATCCTGCTGGCAAAGCGTCTGCCCGGCATCCTGCCGCCGCTCACCCGTGAGGAAGCCGTGGAGACCACTAAAATTTATTCCATTGCAGGGCAGCTGCCGCAGGGCCTGGGGCCTGATCTCTGCACGGCCTTTCCGCAGTCCGCACCACTCGGCCAGTGCCGCGGCTCTGGCTGGCGGCGGCGCACAGTTCCGGCCCGGCGAGTGCAGCCTTGCCAACTGCGGTGTGCTGATTTTTAGACGAATTGCCGGAGTTCTCCCGCGAGAGTCTGGAAGTGCTGCGCCAGCCGCTGGAGGACGGCCAGATCACCGTGAGCCGAGCGGCAGGCAGTGCCACCTATCCCAGCCACTTCCAGCTGGTAGCCGCCATGAACCCCTGTAAGTGCGGCTACTACGGCCACCCCACCCGGCAGTGCACCTGTTCGCCCAGTGCTGTGCGGCAGTACCGCAGCCGGGTGTCCGGTCCACTGCTGGACCGCATCGACCTGTGCGTAGAGATGGACCCCATCGCCTTTGACGAGCTGCACGCCGTCGTCCCTTCCGAGAGCAGCGCCGATCTGCGCAAACAGGTGCTTGCCGCCCGGGCCATTCAGGCAAAGCGCTATGCCGCCCCAGGTTTTGAGGGTGTGCTCTGCAACGCCCAGCTCACCGCCGGGCAGGTGCGGCGCGTCTGCCGCATGACCCCGCCGCCGAGCGGCTGCTGCGCGCCTCCTACGACGCTTTGGGCCTTTCCGCCCGCGCCCATGACCGCATCCTGCGGGTGGCCCGCACGGTGGCCGATCTGGCAGGCAAACAGCTGCTGGATGAGGACTGTGTGCTGGAAGCCCTGCAGTACCGGGCACAGGAAAAAGTGGAAGTATAAAAGTTTCTCCGTCTTTGCTTCGCAGATCCGCCTTCCCCGAAAAGGGAAGGGATTTGTGCAGCTTACCGTTACGCGCAAAAAAGCCATCTGTATCTTTCCAAATGCTCAATACGAGCAGGAGATCACAGATGGCTTTTTATAATTGCTTTTTAGAATCTGCGCCATGTATCCGGCAGGAACAGCACCAGCATCGGGAAGATTTCCAGACGGCCGGCCAGCATGTCGAAGATCATCACCAGCTTTGCGGGTTCGTAAAGCTGCCAAAGTTCATCATGGGGCCTACCTGCGCAAGGCCCGGGCCGATGTTGTTCAAAGTAGCTGCAATGGCTGTGAAGTTCGTCACCATATCAAAGCCATCCAGACTGATGAGCAGGAAGGATACCACGAAGATGAAGAAATACGCGCCCATAAACACATTGGTGGTGCGGATGGTCTCGTGGTTGAGCAGCTTGCCGTCCATGCGGACGGGGGCCACCACCTGCGGGTGCAGTGCCTGCTTGAGCTCCTTGCCCAAGGTCTTGCCCAGAATGAGGAGGCGGCTCACCTTGATGCCGCCGCCGGTGCTGCCTGCGCAGGCACCAATGAACATGAGCACCACCAGAATTTCTTTGGAGAGGGTGGGCCACAAGTCAAAATCGCAGCTGGAAAAGCCAGTGGTCGTGATGATGGAGCCCACCTGAAAGGCTGCCTGACGCACCGCTTCGCCAAAGCTGTTATAAAGGCTGTAGATATTGGCCGTGATAATGCCAATTGCCACCAGAATAATGGCGAAGTAGCCGCGCACTTCCTCGCTGATGGCGCGGTTGAATTTGCGCAGCAGCAGCAGGAAGTAGGCATTGAAGTTGACACCAAACAGGATCATGAAGATGGTCACGACCCACTGGATGTAGGGAGAAAAGCTCGTAAAGCTGTCGTTCTTGAAGCCGAAGCCGCCGGTGCCCGCCGTGCCGAAGGCCGTGAGCATGGACTCAAACAGCGGCATGCCGCCCAGCAGCAGGAATACCACCTCCAGCACGGTGAGTGCAAAATAGATGCCGTACAGGATCTTTGCGGTAGACTGCACCTTGGGCACCAGCTTATCCACCTGCGGACCGGGGCTTTCTGCCTTCATCAGGTTGACGTGGGAGCCGCCGGTCAGGGGCAGCAGCGAGAGCAGGAACACCAGAACGCCCATGCCGCCGATCCAGTGGGTGAAGCTGCGCCAGAACAGGATGCCCTTGGGCAGATCCTCCACCCCGGGCAGGATGCTGGCACCGGTGGTGGTAAAGCCGGACACCGTCTCAAACAGGGCATCCACCGGGTTCGGGATGCAGCCCGTCACCACAAACGGAACGGCACCCACGATGGAAATGACGATCCAGCTCAGCGAGGTAGCAGCAAAGCCCTCCCGCATATAGAACACCTTGCTTTGGGCTTGATGCCGCGCAGGGCGTAGCCGATGGCGGCGCTGACTGCCGCCGTGATCAGAAACACGCCCAGCACGAACCATTCGCCGTAGATCCAGCTGGCCGCTGCGGGCAGCAGCAGCAGCGCACCCTCGATCAGCATGACATAGCCCAGCAGACGGAAAACGATCGCATAATTCATAGTCTGCCTCCGTCAACCCTCTGCGCCCTTGTCCAGAATATCGCGCAGGTCATGCAGACCATGCTCCAGCGTGACCACGATCACGTTGTCGCCCACCTGGATCTGGTCGCCGCCGCGCGGGATCAGGATCTGATGGCCGCGGGTGATGCAGCACAGCAGCAGATTCTTTTTCAGGTGCAGCTGGCTCAGGGGCACACCGGTAGCGGCGCTCTCCTCGTGCACTGTAAACTCCAGCGCCTCCACGCGGTCGTCCAGTATGCGGTACAGAGTCTTGATGTTGTTGCCCGCCTCGTTTTGCAGGGCGCGGACGTACTGCACGATGTAGTCACAGGTCATGTACTTGGGGTAGACCACACTGCCCAGATCCAGCCCGGCCAGAATATCGTCAAATTCCAGACGGTTGACCTTGGTCACCAGCTTGCCGTTGGAGT
>ENA-OQBL01000716-OQBL01000716.1-human-gut-metagenome-genome-assembly--contig:-NODE-716-length-15960-cov-7.834144_pt1 | contig 15960 bp, 18 predicted proteins | sample MGYA00242747_ERZ504553 | MGnify/ENA primary metagenome ERZ504553 (study PRJEB26092, sample SAMD00036240) | human gut metagenome | host: Homo sapiens | study: EMG produced TPA metagenomics assembly of...
CAGTTTGAACCGAACAGCTTCGATGCCATCATCACCGACCCGCCCTATGCCAGCGGCGGCAGCAGCCAGACCACCAAGAACCGCAGCACCAACGAAAAGTACAGCAGCATGAGCAAAGAAAAGGCGCTGCCCGACTTCGATTCTGACCAGATGGATCAGCTGAGTTGGATGTTCTGGACGGCGGCATGGCTGCAGGATGCCCGCCGCATTGCAAAGCCCGGCGCGCCCGTCTGCCTGTTCATCGATTGGCGGCAGTTGCCCGCCATGGCGCTGGCCCTGCAGTGGGCAGGCTGGACCTGGCGCGGTGTAGCCGTGTGGGATAAAGTCGCCAGCCGTCCACAGAAAGGACGCTTCCGCCAGCAGTCCGAGTACATTGTGTGGGGGTCCAACGGCAAGATGCCGCTTGAAAGAAATGTTGGGTGTCTGCCGGGCGTGTTCCATTACCCGAACCCGCAGAACCGCATCCATGTCACCGAAAAGCCCTTGCAGCTTATGCGGGATGTGGTGCAGATCTGTGAGCCGGGCGGGCGCATCCTTGACCCTTTTGCGGGTGCCGGCACCACCGTGCTGGCCGCTGTGCAGGAAGGCTATGAGGCTGTCGGCATTGAAAATGTCGGACGCCTACTTCCGCCGCAGCACCGAACGGCTGAAAACTGCCCTTGAATCCGAAGTGAATCAGAACTGATTCACTTTGGACCGCCAACTTGAAAATAGTGAATCAAATCTGATTCACTCTCAGAAATGAAAGGATGGAACCGCTATGAAACGACCTTGGGCTTTTATCTGCGCCAACGAGGGCGCAACCTCCAAACATCTCCGCAATTATTGCCGCGAGGTGTACCTGCTGGGCTACCTGCCGGTATGCCCTAAATTGCAGGACAGCCAGTATTTGGTGCTGGAAGATGCCGTAGAACGCAGCGAGTACACCGCCATTGTGAGGGATAAGCTGCTGCGCTGCCCGATGCTGGTGGTCTGCAGTCGCAATCAGGATGCAACCACCAACGCGCAGATCGGTTTGGCACAGAAGTATAACCGTATTGTCACAACCTTGGACGGTTTGAAGAAAGCCGTTGCGGAGGGCGACGACCTTGTGTCATGAACCGTTTTGCGGGGTGTCGTGTTTTGCAAGCATAGCGTTTGGATATCCAAACGCACCTTTGGGGTGATCCCCAAACCCCCGCTATGCGCAGACGCGGTCATGTGATTCCGCTGCGGCTGAACGAGCGCGAGTACCGCCATCTTTGTGAACAGGTCAAAATAAGTGGATTTTCGCGCGAGGAATACCTGCGCTCCCTAATCTTGGGCAAAGAAATCCATCCGCGCCCCTGCACACACCATGCGGAACTTGTGCGGCAAATTTCCGGTTTGTGCAACAACGCAAACCAGCTTGCACACCGTGCCAACAGCACGGGCGTGGCGGGGCAGCAGAGCGTGGACGAGATGACGCGCATCGCCAAGGAAGTCTGGCGTGAGATAAAAGAAAACTACTAGGAGGCCCTATGAAATATGGCTTACACATCCGTGATCCCTGTCCGCCGTCTGGATCGGGCGGTGAAGTATGTGATGAACAAAGAAAAGACCACGGCGGTATCTTTGCAGGATGCACTTGATTATGCCGCCAATCGCGACAAAACAGAGCAATCCTGTTTTGAAAGCTCGTATGCCTGCACGCTGGAAACCGCCTTTGCCGATATGCGCCAAACCAAGGAGCGCTGGCATAAGCTGGGCGGTGTGCAGGGGTATCACCTTGTGCAGAGCTTCGCCGTCGGCGAAGTGACGCCGGAACTTGCGCACCAAATCGCAAAGGAACTGACAGACCGCGTGCTGGGCGGGCGGTACGAATATGTCATCGGCACGCATTTGAACACTGGGCATATCCATTCGCATATTGTCTGGAACACGGTCAGCTGTGTGGATGGTAAAAAGTATCGCAGCAACTACAAAAGCTATGTGACGGAAATCCGCGCGGTGTCAGATGAACTTTGCAGAAAATACAAGCTGTCGGTCATTGACACCGAAACCTCCCATCATGTGGCAAAGCCCTACGCCGAATGGCTGGCGGAGAAAAACGGTCAGCCTACATGGCGTACGGCTATTCGGCAGGATGTAGACGAAGCTATCCAGCAGAGCCTTACATGGCGGCAGTTTCTTTCCGTGCTGGAACGCAAAGGCTATGAGGTCCGCAGGGGGCGCAAGTATCCCGTTTTGCGTCCGCCCGGAAAAGAACGCTTTGTTCGCTTCAAAACGCTGGGCAAGCGGTATACGCCAGAAGCAATCCAGACGCGCATCCTGTATCCACGAAGCTACTGCCCTTATGTTGAAAATCCACCAACAATCCAACGTGCTCGTCTGCGCGACAACAGCAAGCCCCGCCGCAAACTAACTGGGCTGCGGGCGCTGTACTACCGCTATCTGTACGAGTTGGGCGCACTTCCTCGCAAACCTCGCCGCCCCAGCTATGCCGTGCGGCAGGATGCTTACAAGTTGGATCAGCGAATTCGGCAGATGGAGTTTCTATCTAAGAACAACATTGACACGCTGGCACAGCTGGAAACTTACCGACTAGCCAAGCTGGGTGATATTGTCCAACTCACGGCACAAAGAAAATCGCTGTATAAAGTAAACCCGGACAGCCAGCGCATCCAGCAAATCACCGCCGCCTTAAAGCAGCTTCGCCAAGAAGAACGGCTCTGCCGCAAAATTGCTGAACAATCCCTAGAGGTGCAGCAACACCTCACCGAAGCCCGTCGTGACCGCGCCGAACAGCAACAGCGCGAACAGGAACATGAGCGTGACCGTAGACCCAACATTGATTTGACACTATAACCATGAAAGGAAAGATGCCCATGAAATACCCCAACAAAGACTACATCGAACACCTGCGCCGTAAGTACCCGCCCGGTACCCGGCTGCAACTCAGCTGTATGGAAGATGAATTCCCCGTGCCGCCCGGTTCCATGGGGACGGTGGAATGTATCGACGACGCTGGGCAAATCCATGTAGATTGGGACTGCGGGCGCAGTCTTGCCCTCATCCCCGGCATGGACTCGTTCAGCCACTTGCCCTCGCCCAAAGAAAAGACCGGTGATGCCAGATGAATTACGGCTCTGAACCCGCAGACCAGGTCGTCCGCTACTCGCTGGAGGGTGCAGAGTTTGCCCTGCGCATCTCCGGCACCGCTGCGAAAAACTTCTTTATTTTCGCCCAAGCCGTATTGCACGACAGCCAGAAAACCCACGGCAAAACACATCTAATTCGCCTTTTGAAGGAGCAAAAAACACTGAAGTTTTTCACGGTGGACAAAGACCGTATGCATGATTTTGCCCGTGCTGCCAAAGCGCATGGGCTGCTGTTCTGTCCTATCCGCGACAAGATGGACCCCGACCACATTGAAATCGCCATCCTGCAGGACGATGCGTCCAAGGCCAACCGCATTATTGAAAAACTGCAACTGGATGTCGTGGACACCGGCACGGCAGAACTGGTCGATGCTGTGCAACAAAATTTGGAAAATGCAGCCCCCAACCATGAGGACCCGCCCACCGTGGATTTTCCTCTGGGCTCGGAGAACGCCAGTCCGTCCGAGCCTTTCTCCGACAGCAGCAAATCTTTTGCAAACTCGCCGTCGCCGCGCGCCGATCTGCTTCGAGCCAAGGGTGAGCGCCCCAGCGTCCGAATGGAACTGCAGGATATTACCGCCCACCTGCGAAACCGAGCAGAGGCACCCAAAGACCGTATGCCCAAGCTGCCGGTAAAAATCCGGCGCAAAGAAAAGGTGATGTAAATGTTTTCTGTTTGTTTTCAAATGGCAGATAGCTATTGCGGCAGTTCTATGGTATGTTGGCGATAGGAGGTGCAAAAACAATGACAGAACGCAAAGTGAAACTCGACCGTGCCAACAAAAGCATCCTACTTCGGGCGCTGGGCGATGTCTACTACGGCCAGCGCGCCCACGGCGGCAGTGCCGAAGAAACGGGGAGGCTGATTTTGCGGGTGAACGATTTGCCTGCAGGCGGCAAGCTGACGCTGTCAGCGGCAGAGTATCGGCTGGCAAAAGCAGCCCTCAACCAACTGCGCACCCAGCGCTTGGCAGAGGGCGGGTACACCGATGCCGTGGATGACGCGCTGATCCGACTGCTGCACGCCCACACGCCGCTGTTTATCTGGTGAATCCGGCTATGACATGGGAAAAATTCTGGTCGATCATTGACCGGATCCGCGCCAAAGCGGATATGCAGGATGAAGCGTTCGTGAAACAGTTCCTTTACACGGAACTCATCAACTTGCCGCAGGATGAACTGCTCGGCTTCGATTGCGCATGGCAAAGCTATCGCAATAAAGCCAACTTTCCCAAAATGGTCGCAGCAGCCTGCATCATCAATGACGGCAGTTCGGATGATCGATTTACCGATTTCCGCAACTGGCTGATTATGCAGGGGTACGATGCTTATCGGCAGGCGCTGATTGACCCGGATAACCTCGCGGCGCTCAATATTCCGTTCCGAGATACTGAGTGGATGGGATGCGGGAATGTGGCGTGGTATGCTTACGCGGGGCAGCAGCTGCACACCTATTTTGAAAAGGAAGAAATTGCCGCCAAGTTATTCCGAAAGTATCCGGCCCTGCTGAAATCGTCTGCCGATTTACATCAGGCAATCATGCAGGAACAGCTTGCACCCCACCGTGCGCAGGAAACCGAATGGGAGCGGCAAATGCTGCGAACGGAAGTCAAGCACTACATAGATACCAGTGGGCTGGCGTACAGCTACAACGAATTCTATACTCAAAATATGCCGGATAAAGTTGCATGGAAAACGCTGCAAAGCGATTTGTTTGCAAATCTGCCGCAAATCAAAGCAGAGCGTATGCCGCAGGACTTTTCCGCGGTTTTGCCGAAGTTGTGGAGAAAACGTCAGGCATGGGATACCGAGCGTACAAAGCGCCCGCCCTATCGCGGTGAAGAAAGGTAAAACTCACCACGCCGGGAAGAAAGAATCCTTGGTGGGTCTGGCTGCTGCCGCTACCACTTGTATGGTGGGCGGCGCTGGCGGTGGCTTGCCGCTGGCAGCCGGGCATGAAAATAACGGCTCTGCTGGATGCACTGAACAGCGCACTGGCAGAGCCGTTTGCGTTGGCGTGGAGTCAAGACAGCCCGCGCTTTTTGCTTGTGTTTACGGTGATTTACGCGGTAGTGCTTATCGTGGCTGTGTCGGATCAGAAGAACACCCGCCCCGGCGCGGAGCATGGCTCGGCGGCGTGGGGCGACGTGCTTCGGCTGAATAAGTTCTACATGGACAGGCACGGGTCGAACCTGCTGCTGACCCAGCATTTTCACATCGGGATAGATGGCTATAAGCATAAGCACAACACCAACATCCTTATCGTCGGCGGCTCCGGCGCAGGCAAGACGCGCACCTATGGTGTGCCGAATGTACTGGAATGTGCCTGCTCTATGGTAATTACAGACCCGAAAGCCGAGATTTTGCGTAAGACCGGGGAATTTTGTTGGAGCAAAATGGGTATGAGGTCATCGTTTTTGACCTCATAAATCCCGCCGCATCATTCTGTTATAATCCGTTTGTCTATGTACATGATGACCGTGAAGTGCTGACTTTGATAGAAAATCTGATTCAAAACACCACGCCACCCCATGCGCAGAGCAGCGATCCATTTTGGACCAAATCGGAGACAGCCCTGCTCCAAGCCCTCATGCTGTACCTGCTGCACGAGGCTCCACCGGAGGAACAAAACTTCTCGATGGTTATGGAGATGATTGCCGCCGCAGAAGTCCACGAGGATGACGACAACTACCAATCCCCGCTGGACATCTTGTTCGAGCGATTGGAAATGCGCGAACCCGACAGCATTGCCTGCAAACAATATCGCATTTTCAAACAAGCCGCGGGCAAAACGGCGAAATCGACTTTTGGTGAGTGTAGGTGTGCGCCTTGCCGCGTTCAATCTGCCGTCCATCGCCAAGCTGACGATGACGGACGAGCTGCACTTGCAGGAATTGGGCGAACGCAAAATTGCGCTGTTCTGCTGCATTCCGGACTCGGATAAGTCGCTCAATTATCTGGTCGGCATGATCTACACCCAGCTTATCCAGACACTATACCGCCAAGCAGACCGCATACACAAAGGACGCTTGCCTGTGCCGGTGCATTGTCTCATGGATGAGTATGCAAACCTGTCACTGCCAAAAGATACATTCTTGTCGGCACTGGCAACTATGCGTTCCCGCGCTATTTTCTGCTCCATCATCGTGCAGAACATGGCACAGCTCAAAGCCATGTATAAAGACGATTGGGAATCGCTGGTCGGTCTGTGTGATGAGTTTCTCTACCTCGGCGGCACCGAGAAAGAAACCCACAAATATGTTTCGGAACTGCTGGGGAAAGAAACGATTTCCACTACCAGCTACAACCAAAGCAAGGGGCGCAGCGGCAGCTACAGCATCAACCACCAGCAATCCGGGCGCGACCTTATGACCCCGGACGAAGTGCGGCTGCTGGATAACAGCAAGTGCATTTTGTTCATCCGAGGGGAGCGCCCTGTGGTGGATTTCAAGTATAATCTGCTCAAACATCCGAACATCCGCTACACCGAGGACGGCGGCGCAGCTCCCTATGACTATACCGCCGCCGGCAATGCGCTGGAGGATCTGCCCGGTGCACCCGAAAATTACGAACTGCTGGATATGGACGATTTTCTGCCCGCCGAAGCGGTAGAGATGAGGCCAACCATACAAAGAATTCGGAGGTCTACATGAAGCTGAATCATAACAAAAAATCCGTGAAAATTTCTCTCAATTTGTTTGCGCTGTACGCCGTGCTGGTGTGCGGCATTGTTTTTGCCCTGCCCGCCTTTGCCGCCAGTGATCCGCTGGTGGTCGTGGAGAATCTCTCCACGTTCATCTTTTCGCTGATTCGCGCGGTGGGGCTCATCCTGCTTGGGTGGGGCATTGTGCAGGTCGGTCTGTCGTTGCAGAGCCACGACCCCAGCCAGCGCAGTCAAGGCATTTTTGACGCTGGCGGGCGGGCTGGTGATTACTTTTGCCAAAGAGATCCTCGACCTCATTACCGCGTGAGGACTTTTGCACAAAGAAACGGCGGTGATGCCCTGTGGGTGAGTCATGGATCGTCAGCAACTTAAACGCCGCACTCTCCACATGGAACGACAAGCTGGCGGAGATCTGGTCACTGCTGACAGAAAGCCCGCAGACATTCAAGGGTGGGCAGGTCTGGGGCGTGATGACCGGCATCCACGGTGCGTTGCAGGCAATCGGCTATGGGCTGCTGGTGCTTTTCTTTGCTGTGGGCGTTATGAAAACCTGCGGCAGCTTTGTGGAAGTCAAAAAGCCCGAACACGCGCTCAAGCTGTTCATCCGCTTTGCACTGGCAAAGGGCGCGGTGACCTACGGGCTGGAATTGATGCTGGCGGTGTTTTCTATCGTGCAGGGCATGGTGTCTACCATCATCACACAATCGGGCAGCTCCGGCATGAGCAGCGTGTCGCTGCCGCAGGAGTTGATCGATGCCATCAACAATGTGGCCTTTTGGGATAGCATCCCGCTGTGGGCGGTCACGCTGATCGGCGGGCTGTTAATAACCGTTCTATCGTTCACGATGATTCTCACGGTCTACGGCAGAATGTTCAGCCTGTGGATGTATGCAGCCATTGCGCCGATCCCGCTGTCCACATTCGCAGGTGAACCCACCAGCAGCGTCGGCAAAAACTTCATCCGCAGTTATGCAGGTGTCTGCTTGCAGGGTGTGGTGATTGCACTGTCCTGCATTATTTTCTCCGCCATTTCGTCCAGCCCGCCCGCCGTGGATACCGGTGCATCTGTGGTGACGGCAGTGTGGACGTATGTTGGCGAGTTGGCGTTCAACCTGCTGGTGCTGGTCGGAGCAATTAAAGGCTGTGACCGTATCGTTAAGGAAATTATGGGATTGTGAGTTGCAGGTGCGGCTTTTTTGTGGTATAATAGAGCCACGAAAGGAGCTGAGACTATGCCTGAAATTATTCCGATTCGTGATTTAAAGAACACCAACGCAATTTCCCAACGCTGTCATGAAACAGCAGAACCTATTTTTGTAACCAAAAACGGTTATGGCGATATGGTTATCATGAGCATGGAAGCCTATGAGCACCAACAAATCATGAATGAGGTATACGCAAAGCTGGCAACGGCTGAAGTACAGCACGAAGCTGGAATGGGACGTCCTCTTGCTGATATTCTGAAAGAAACGAGTAAGAAGTATGAGTTATAATGTCATTTTGCTGCCAGCAGCAGAGGATGATTACCAAGAAATTCTGCAATACTTCGAGAGACAGTTCGACTCTCAGCAAGCAATTCGCTCGTTTGTAAAAGATTTTGGTGAAGTGCTGCTTCGGTTGGAAGAGACTCCTACAATTTATGGGTACTCCCGCGACGAGGGGCTTCGGCAGAGAGAATACAGGAAGTTCTTAATTGGACGATATGTAGCTCTCTTCAAAATTGATGAATTAAGAAATACCGTGGAAATTTACAGAATCTTCCACGGGACACAAAATTATACGAAATATCTATAATGAAGAACGCCGCTGTGCAGATTGCATAGCGGCGCTTTTCTTTACGGAGGTGTCTGCTATAGAAATCAAAATACCAAAAGAAGTCCGCGACTACCATGAAAATATCTTTTTCGGGCTGAACACCCGGCAGTTTATCTGCTCGATGCTGGCCGTCGGCGTAGCGGTTGGCATTTACTTTGCCTTGCAGCCGTATGTCGGCACCGAGGAAATCGGCTGGATGTGCATCTTGGGGGCCCGCGCCGTTTGCGGCTTGTGGTTTTTTCACCTACCACGGTATGACAGCCGAACAGGTGCTGTGGGCATGGTTTAAATCTGAAATTCTCTGCCCGAAACGCCTCATGTTCAAATCCGACAGTTACTATTACGAAACCCTGCAGCCCGCCATCCGCGCGGGTATGAAACGAAAGAGAGGTTTGCCTATGAAGAAAAACACCCATAACAGTGAGGAAACCGCTTGATTAAAACCCTGTCGAAAGCGCAGAAGATGGAACGCGAAAAGTTCCGTATTCCGCGCAGTGTACAGGATGCCATTCCCATCCGACGCATCTTTGCGGATGGGATTTTCCAAGTCGGCAACCAGTATTCCAAAACATGGTCGTTCACCGACATCAACTATGCCATCGCCAGCAAAGAGGACAAAACCAGTATGTTCCTCGACTACTCGGAACTGCTCAACGCTCTCGATTCCGGCGCGTCTGCGAAGATTACCATCTACAACCGCCGCATCAACAAGGCAGAATTTGAAAAGTCGGTACTTCTCCCTGACAAAGCAGACGGTCTTGACGAATACCGCCACGAATTTAATAAAATGCTGACCGCGCAGGTTACCGGCACCAGCAACAGCATTGTGCGGGAGCGCTATCTGACCGTCAGCGTGGTAAAGCGCAACCCAGACGAGGCCCGCAGCTATTTCTCCCGCGTGGGAACCGACCTTGTAACACACTTGGCGCAGCTTTCCTCGGTGGCAAGTGAGTTGACGCTGAACGAGCGTCTGCATATTTTCCGCGACTTTTTCAAGGCCGGGGAACAGGCTGCGGCGGAGTTCAATATCCACGAACACGCCAAGCGCGCCCAGCATTTCAAGGATTGGCTCTGCCCCGACAGCATGGAGTTTGCCGCCGACCACTTCAAGATTGATGCCCGCTTTGGTCGAGTGCTGTATCTGCAGGACTACGCCAGCTACATCAAGGACAGCTTTGTGTCCGAACTCTGCGACCTTGACCGCGATTTGATGCTCTCCATCGACATTCTGCCGGTTCCCACGGACGAGGCCGCCCGCCAGCTGCAAAGCACGCTGCTGGGCGTGGAAACAAATGTGGCTAACTGGCAGCGCCGCCAGAACGCCAACAACAATTTTACTGCCACGATTCCCTATGATATGGAATTGCAGCGCAAGGAAACCAAGGAGATGCTGGACGACCTGACCACCCGCGACCAACGAATGATGTTCGGGCTGGTGACACTGGTGCATCTGGCGGACAATAAGGAGCAGCTTGACAGCGACACCGAAACGCTCTACTCGACAGCCCGCAAGCACCTGTGCCAGCTTTCCACGCTGCGCTGGCAGCAGAAGGACGGGCTGGACACGGTGCTGCCGTATGGTCTGCGCAAAATCCAAGCCCTGCGCACGCTGACCACCGAAAGCACCGCTGTGCTGATTCCGTTCCGTGCGCAGGAAATCATGCAGCCGCACGGTCTGTATTATGGGCAGAACGCTGTCAGCAAGAACATGATCGTAGCGGATCGCCGCTTGCTGCTCAACGGCAACAGTTTTCGTTTGGGCGTTTCTGGTTCCGGCAAGAGCATGAGCGCCAAGGAAGAAATCGTGCAGATTGCGCTTTCCACCGAGGATGACATTCTCATTCTCGACCCGGAAAGTGAGTTCGGCTATCTGACCGAAGCCCTTGGCGGTGAAGTCATCCGCATTTCGGCTACGTCCGATACCCACATCAACGCGCTGGACATGGATCGTGCCTACGGTGACGAGCGCAATCCCATCGTCAGCAAGTCGGAGTTTGTGCTGTCGCTGTTCGAGCAGTTGATTGGTGACGGCATGGTGACGGCGAAAGAAAAGTCCCTCCTCGGTCGCTGCACCGAGCAGGTGTACCTGCCCTACATCCGCAACGGCTACCAAGGCACACCGGGACTACGCTGCAGACTTTACGTCTGCTTCAGATGCAGCCCGAACCCGAAGCGCAGGGGCTGGCGCTATCGTCCGAGTTGTTCATTACCGGCACGCTGAACACCTTTGCCCGGCACACTAATGTGGACACGCAGGCAAGAATCATTGCTTACGACATCCGCGAACTGGGTGAGCAGCTTATGCCGCTGGGGATGCTGGTGACGCTGGATGCCATTTATAACCGCGTCATTCAGAACTGGAAAAAGGGGCGCAGAACGTGGATTTTCTGTGATGAGTTTTACAGGGCGAGACGTTCTGTGACTTAATAGGTCACAGGGTCAATGAGATTTATTGATACAACTAATAGAATGTTGCTCAAATGAGTGGCTAACACCACAAAGGGGCGCACATAAACTGCCTACGGCATGAGTAGCAGCGCCATGTGAAAATGTCGGAAAGCTAGGCTGGAGAGCAAAAATTCGACCCAAACAGTTTTAGCTGTGGAAATGTTTGTAGAGGTACAGGCTGTCGAAGATTATGTAGTGGGCTGTATATGGTGAGAATCCCGCAAGGGGGACGAACTGACGATTTAAAGGGTCTAAAATTCGAATGCGTTGAAAAGCGTATGTCCTAACAGGACGCTGATTACCGAAACCAAAGCAGGGAGTGTTTGTGACTTCTATCCGGTCTCTGGCAACTTTAACGATGCTTTGATTGACCTTTTGACCGTTGACGCAGCTAATAATCTGTACCGCATCAAGATGATCAACCACAACCTGTACCTGACTCCGGCATCCAATTCGAGCGGTGCTGCTCTGACGTGGGAAAATGCATCCAATGCAGACAATCAGATTTGGCAGCTTTGCGCGTCCCAGTCCAGCGGTGGCGGCAGTACGGGTGGCAGTACCACCATTACGATGCCCGTAAATGCAAACCAGAATTATTCCGGAACAGCAAGTCCTGCGCGAACCGACGCAAACAAAAGCGCGGGAGGTACAACAGCAAGTACGCCCTTTCCGAACGGCTGTATTGCGGGGAATGCGGCAGCCCTTATAAGCGTGTGACTTGGAATATTCACGGCAGAAAAGAAATCGTCTGGCGCTGCGTCAACCGTGTCACCTACGGAACAAAATTCTGCCACAATTCACCCTCGGTGCAGGAAGAAGCCCTGCATCAGACCCTGCTGAGAGCCATCCAAAATCTGGCCGACAATTACACCGAAGAAGTCGCTATGCAAATCAACGGCATTCTGCATGATTTGCAAGGCGGCACAACAGAACTGGAAAAATTACAGCAAAAACTTGCGGACTCACAGCAAGAGTTTGACCGCCTGCTGGACATGTCCCTTGAATGCGATGCGTCATTCCTCGACGAAAAATTAAAACACGCAAGCGAGGAAATCGACAACCTGCAAAAACAAGTCGACCAGCTTACTGCCAGCCAGCAGAAAGCTGCAAATCCGAATCTCCAACTGACCGACTCCGACTTCCGTATTACCGAATATTCTGATACCCTTGTCGCAAGAATCATCGAGAGAATCGAGGTCATATCTGCTGTAAGAATCAAAATCGAATTTATCGGCGGATACACAGTGACAGTCCCCTTGCAATCCTAATATCTATGCATGTCTACCGTAAAATCAACACTTTATTTGTTTTTACTCTCAAACTCTTTTAATGAGCGTCAATTCAAATGCCAACTTGCAGACAATATCCCTTCCCTTAAATCCCGATGCCTCCTACCTACTAATATCGCGGAACAACACGAACATGAATTTATAAAAGCATCTTGACATTTTTTAGTAAAACGCCTATAATAACGTCATAGTAGATTAAGGGGGTGCCACATGCACACAGCTAATATTTTTCTTTCACCCGCGTTGATTGCCAAGATGGTCCGATGCATTGAAGATGCTGTTGGCGATGATATCCGCGCCGATATTCGCCAGCACGATCTCCAAACGAAAAACAGCGTTCCGTCTCGAATTTGGGATTTGCTAAATACCAATATCATCAAGACGCTGGACACTGAAGATTGTACAATTGCGAAGGCTCATCGCGGGCCATGGGAAATGCTGGTCGTGTATGAAAAATCAACACATTGCATCTTCACTTTCATGCGTGAAAAGCGCTTTGCTGAACTTCGTAATCGCCAGCATAAGAGAAGATGTATGCATTATATCGATATGCTTGCAAGACAGTTTAATGCAGATTTGTTAGCCGATCAACAACAACTTAGCCTTTTCCCTAACACCTTTTCTGATGAGGGTCGCCTTCCGGAATTAGTTCAAACAATGTTGAGTGACCTTGAAGGTGGTGTTGAAGTTGTCCGCCATCATGTGCTCGTCTTGTTTGATACTGTCGGCTATCAGTTAACGCATGTTCGTGCTGTCATGGTCACTCCATCTCTGGATATTGCCCAGAACAGTGAGCAAGATTGGTCCCAATACATTGCAGCCGATGAAAGCACAGTGGTTGAGAAAGTCCCCAATTCCAATGTTCCCGGAAATCAGCCGAATCGAGGTCTCCACCTTACTGCAAAAGCTATGGCTCGGCAAAAATCTCGCCCCAAGCAAAAAGAGTTGGAACGTACCACAAAAAGAGAAAGTTGATTACTGCTAAATTAGGGTCGACACCGTGTCGGCCCTAAAGGCGCTTCCACAGCAAATACTCTATATGTGGTGCAATGCCAAATAACTATTAATGAAAGAGGATCGCCTATATGAACACCCAATTTAATGGAGATCGCTTGAAAAAGGCACGCATTTACAGAGGACTGACCGTTGCTGACTTAGCTGAACGCGTTGGTTGTCAACGGCAAACCCTATCAATGTATGAGATTTCAAAAAGCCAACCAACGGACAAAACAACTGTTGTCCGGTTGGCGCAAGCGCTAGACTTCCCCATTAAATACTTTTATGAACCTTCCAGCGCAATTGCTTCCGGAACAGTCTATTTCCGTTCTTTACTCACGACAAATAAGAAGTACCGTAGTGAACAAATTGTCAAAATGGACTATCTTTCGCAGATTTACTCTCTGCTGCAAGACTATGTATCATTTCCCGAATTTGTTCATCTCGACCTACCTGATAATATATCCCCTGAACAAGCAGCTTATGCCTTGAGAGACGCATGGGGGCTTGGAAGAGGTCCCCTAGACAATCTGGTATCTATAGTTGAACAGCATGGAATTTTAGTAACTTCCATTTCTACCAATACCAATGATGTTGATGCATTCAGTCAATTTATGCAGACAGGGGATGTTCCAACATTCATCATTGCATATTCAAACAATAAAACTTCGGCGGTACGAATTCATTTCGATATTGCTCACGAATTAGGGCATATCTGCCTGCATGAATGGAGCGAAGATATCGAAGATGTTTCCAAAGAAGAATTCAAGCGCAAAGAACGCGAGGCAAACGACTTTGCCGCAGCTTTCTTGCTACCGGAGGAAACGTTCAGAAGAGATGCTGAACGAGGACCACAAACTATAACTTATTATAAACAACTAAAGAAGAATTGGAAAGTCTCTATCGCTGCGATGATCCGCCGATCCGAAAAGTTGGGAATCATCACCACAGATGATTATCAAAATCTAATTCGGATTATGCAAAGACGCGGGCTTCGCAAGGAAGAGCCTTTGGATGACACCCTTATTACGGCAAGTCCTGCGCTGCTCAAAACATCGGTAATCATGCTGTTGCAGGAAAATGTTTTTACTCCTGCAGAATTTATGGAGGAACTTTCCGATTCCTATGGATTAAGCATTAACGCCACGGAAGTTGAACGCTTACTGGACTTGCCTGCCGGTACTTTGGCAGCCCACAAAATAATTAAGCTTCCAAATTTACAATTAAAGAGAAATGCCACTTAAAAGCATTACACCGTAAGATATTTAAATCCAAGTTGTCAGTGTGGTGATTTTTAGAGTGGCAACCCCAATAAATTAAATATAGGCCACTTTCTTGTATCATACAAAATTGGCAAAGCCAGTGGTCGATTTTCAATGTATGCTTTGCCGAAATCGCTAATTGCCTCGCGGCGGTTGGTCGGTTTTTGGGGGTAGTTAATCTCATTTTTGTTTTTGTGCGTTTATTTGCAAAAATTTCATAAAATTGATTGCTAGATCTGTTGCTATTTTCGTTCGTCTTGTGTATACTATAAGTAGGAAAGCAGACGACATTCTGCTGGTGGGCTAGCACCTAAAATCCGATCTGATGCAGGACGCAAGGACCTGTGGTTGGCGGGCAACGATAAAACCCGAAAGCGATGCAGGGCGTAAGGACCTGTCGGTTGGCGGACAACGATAAAACTAGCCACAAGGGACATCTGACAGCACTGCGGTGTTGTAGGTGTCCCTTTCTTTTTGTAAAATGTAGAATGCAACAGGAAGTTTATCATGACGAAAAAAGAAGCCTTGCAAATCGTTTTCTCCTGCGCAGCTTCCTATAAGGAAAACCTAGCGGGAAGAAGCCTTTTATTTGTTACGACTGACAAGCATAAGACCGTTCGGTGTCTGGAAGTTACATTTGACGGCAGCAATTTTCTGCACATGACAGGCTTTAAGCTGAACAAGAAGGAAATCAGTGCAAACAACTTCTTTAGTATGTGCTGCGACAAGCGCTTGTCTGAGTCAGATTTTGAGTTTGCAGCAGACGGCACGACCGAAATGAAAATGCGCGTTCTTCCCGGATTGGTGCAAAAGCATCTTTCTGCTAAGATGGTTGGGGATTACAATTTATCCCAGCCGAAATTATACACCGACAAGCTCGCCGGATCAGTTGGTGCTTGTATGGGCTTTGTCCGCAATGGCGGCAAGGGGCGTTTTGTTCCCAACACCGTATTGGAAGGCGATATCCGAAGCATGGTTAAAGGCAGCGCAGATAGAATCGTCATTACATATCGAAAGCAGCGCGGAGACGCGCTCTATACAGAAATCGTATACACAGCCAAAAAAATTGATTGGACGGCTCTTACCCTACCGGAAGAATACCAATATCTTCCCTTGCCATAGGCAGTCTTTAGAGGCGGTATTCTAATACAAAATTTTCGGTCATCAAATCAATGTTTTATAAAACAGCGGCCTTGTCTAAGCCTTTTTATAGGGTATCTTTTTTGTAACATAGAGACAAGAGGCTGTTGCACAAGGAAAAAATCCAAGTGCAGCAGCCTCTTTACGGTTAAATGCCTCCAGAAGCACAAAAACGCTCGCCATAGACCCCCTAATTTCCAAAAAGCAGATAACTCAAACAGGCCCTT
>ENA-OQBL01000719-OQBL01000719.1-human-gut-metagenome-genome-assembly--contig:-NODE-719-length-15935-cov-7.150873_pt1 | contig 15935 bp, 16 predicted proteins | sample MGYA00242747_ERZ504553 | MGnify/ENA primary metagenome ERZ504553 (study PRJEB26092, sample SAMD00036240) | human gut metagenome | host: Homo sapiens | study: EMG produced TPA metagenomics assembly of...
AGATATTGTTTTCCAGATCACGCAGACGCGCTTTGTAGTCGTTAATAAGCGCCTGCGTGTTTTCTGTATCCGGAAAGCTGACAATATAGCCGTCCTCGGATTCGTGAAAGCCGACAAAGCCCGCAAGCCCTGCCATCTCCACAACCTTTACCAAGGTGTGGTAATCATACTCGCTGCTGTTTATGTGTAAAATCATGGGGTTCTCCTAACTGCTGCTGTTTGTTGCGGATTGGTTCGACAAACTGGAAATTGTCAAATTCTTTGTAATAGGGTAATCCTAATCTATAAATTACCATTTAGTCATTGCATTTTTTATAAAGAAAAACAGCTACGATCCATGCAAAAATTAATAGTAAATATACCTGTTTCACTCACAAAAAACATTTTGTTATTAGCAACGGTTACTGTTCCAAAAATTCAACTGGTCAAAAGTATTATGAGCTGCATGCAAAAAGATAGCAGGCCAAATACTTTTGTTTTTATCGTTATTATTCCGTAAATCATTCCAACAGGTATAATCATAAAAGAAAGCCGGAACAGAATACCATACGGGAGTTCCCGGCATATACAGACCTGATATAAGAATAGGCAAGTGCCATACACCCCAAAATATAGAAGTATATATTAGTGCCTTTTTATTCCTACTCTTTCTAAGGTAGCTGGAACTAAATAACCTCTCCACCCAATTTCCTCACCGATAGCTGTAATCAAGCCTATGAAAATCCCAACAACAGACATAAGAACCAACTGAATGACGGATGCTTTACTCATATCTAAACTATTGGGAAAAGCAATCCAAAAAAGCACATATGGTATTCCTATGTAAACTGCCGGAATTAAACAAGATAATAGTATCCATTTAATTGATGTCTTCTGAAATCCAATACTCTGAAGTAATTTTTTGAATGATATTTTTCCGTTACTTTCTTTCTGCGATATACATCCTGCAATTATTGCCGCTATTGTGGGAACCCACATTAAAAAAACAGCTAACCCCATAGCTCTTAGTGCAATAACTATCGTTTCGAATATTGCACTAACTGAAATGACTATTACTAAAAAAAGTGTAACTGATTTATTCGTAAACATTTTTTTCTGTTCATCCATTACTTTTCCTTCTTTCATAATTCCGATTTATCTCACTGTCCATCTGCGCGGTAAACCACATCAAAATACTCGCAGACGCACTTCATGCTTTCGTCAAAGTTCCTGCCGATTTCCTCACACGCTGCGGCAAACGCGTTGCGGTGAGCTTTCTTCCACGCGGCAAGGGTGCCGTCCCCCTCGGTGGCGGCACAGCCTGCCGTCACATCTTCAAACGGGACAACGTCCACCTTTGTGGTGCGGGTAATGCAGCGCGGCTGCAAAGCAGTTCCGGCGCTGCGCCCGCGTCCACCAACCACGGGCGCACCTGCTCGTGGGAGAGCAGCAACGGCATACGGTCGTGGATGGGCGCTACCGAATCGTTGGGCGCGGTGGTCAGAATGATAAAGCAGTTCACACCATTTATAGTATCATAAATGCCCGCCAAGTAAAGCGGCTGTCCCGGCATTTGAAAAAAAATATTTGTGCTTGGCGCTGTCCCACTCATAAAAGCCGGTGGCGGGAATCACGCAGCGCTGGAAGGCAACACTGCGGCGAAACATCGGCTTTTCCGTTACCGTTTCAGCGCGGGCATTGATGATTTGCTGCCTGCCGCGAAAACCGGGCAGCCCCCATTGCTGGAACTCGCCCACGATTTTCTCCCCGCGTGAAACCAGCACCGGTGCCACCTGCGAGGGGCAGATATCTCCTGCCATTGGGAAATTGAGTTCGTTTTCCTTGCTTCTGCGCTGTGCATCGCGCACGATTTGGCGAATCTCTTTATACTCATCGGCAGAAAACTGATACCGTCCACACATACGCAACGCTCCTTCCTTATCCTACTACAATACCGGCGATTCTGAACTCGTCCTCCTCCCGCACAGGGATGGGGGCGTATTTTTTATTCAGCGAGATTAGCGCAATGCCGTTTTTGTCCTTGCGCAGCTTTTTGCAATAGCCTTGGTCGTTCAAGGTGCAAAGCACAATATCACCGTTGTTGGCGTCTTGTGCCGCTTTGACCCAAACGGTCTGCCCGTTCACAAAGCGCGGCTCCATACTGTCACCGGCGATGCGGACACCGAACTCCGCCTTGGTGGGTACGGATTCGTCCACTTCGGTCATCTCTTGGGCGTCATCGTCCAGCCACTGACCGGTACCGGCAGAGGCAGGCTGTAAATAGACCGGCAGCAATCGCAGTGTCGGTTCCGGTTTTTCGGTAAACTCTGCCGTGTGCAGCAGCATGGAACGGTATTCCCCCAAACGCTGCTGCCCCGCCTGATTCAGCTTGGGTTCGGAATCCAGATACAAAACTGCCACATCCTCAAACCCCAAAGCCTTTGCCAGCGCCACACCCACGGTAACGCGGGGTTCGCGCTCGCCGGCCTCCCACGACATCAAGGCACGTGTGGTCACGGCCTTCTCGGATTCCGGCAGGAACTGCTGCATTTTCTGTACGACCATCTTGCGGGTCATCTTTTGCGCCTCACGCGCGGCACGAATACGCATATTCCAGTTGCTCACGGTATATCACCTCAGCTATATTGTACCGCTTCTGGTATGTAAAGTCAAGTGTACTATTACACGGATTTTCGCTTATAGCCCTGTAAAATGCACTTGAAAGTGAAACATTGTGGTGTTACAATAGGCGTATAGGAGGTGGGAACAATATGGGACAGCGGCATATACTGCATTGCGATTGCAACTGCTTTTACGCAAGCGTTGAAATGCAGGAACACCCGGAACTGCGCGGGAAAAGCATTGCGGTCTGCGGTGACCCGGAAGCACGACACGGCATTGTACTTACCGCCAGTTATCCTGCCAAGCGTATAGGCGTGAAAACAGGGATGCCTATTTGGGAAGCCAAACAGCATTGCCGTGACTTAATTATTGTACCCGCCAGCTATGGAAAATACCAGAAGTACAGCGGCTATGTGCGCGAGATTTTCCGTGATTACACCGACCAAGTGGAGAGCTTCGGTTTGGATGAAGCGTGGCTGGACATTACGGGCAGTCTGGGGTTGTTCGGGGACCCTGTAAAAATTGCCAAGGAAATCAGCGCACGCATTAAACGGGAGCTGGGAATTACAGTATCCATTGGGGTTTCCTTTAATAAAATCACCGCGAAACTCGGCAGCGATTATAAAAAGCCCGATGCCATAACGGTCATCGAGCCTGATACCTATAAGCAGATTGTCTACCCGCTGCCGGTGGGTGACCTTTTGTATGTGGGTAATGCCACACAGCGCAAGCTCGGCAGTTACGGCATCCGCACCATCGGTCAGCTTGCCGAGACAAATCCCGAAACGCTCAAAGGTTGGTTTGGTGTGATGGGCTATACGCTCTCTGCATTTGCGCGGGGGCTGGATCAGACCCCTGTTGCCAAACAAAATGCGCATACCGCCATCAAGAGCGTTGGCAACAGTGCTACAACGCCGCGTGATCTGACTACGGACGAAGATGTATGGCTGATGTTGGTGCTGCTCTCCGAAAGCGTTGCTATGCGTATGCGCGACCTCGGCAGCAAGTGCAATGTGGTGGAGATTTATGTGCGGGACAATGAACTGTCCGGCTTTACGCGCCGCCGAAAGCTGGACAACCCCACCAATGTAAGTATAGAAATTGCCCGCATCGCCTTTGATTTGTTCAAGCGCAATTATTCGTGGCCGAAGCCCCTGCGCGGCATCGGTGTGCGCGGTGCCGACCTGTGCCCAGCAGACTGCGCAGTGCAATTAGGCTTTTTCTCCAACGAGGAAAAGCGTGAGAAGCTGGAACACATCGACAAGGCCGTGGACACCCTGCGCCAGCGATACGGTTACCGCAGTGTACAGCGGGCGGTCGTGTACACGGACCCCGTTTTGGGCGGAATCAACGCCTACGACGACCACAACATCCACCCGGTCGGGTATTTTCATACGGCATAGGAGGCATCGTAAATGATTCAACGAGAAAAGCGCTATGTGGAAGTCGATGTGCGCTTCAGCACCGAGGGACGATTGCGACCCTTGCAGATTATTTTTGATAAAGGGCAGGTTTACAAAATCGACAAGATCAAGGACATCTGCCGCCGCGCCGCCGATGTGGGCGGTGTTGGGGATCGCTATACCTGTATGATTCAAGGCAAAGAGCGCGAGTTATGGTTTGAAGATGGACGATGGTTTGTGGCGGCGAAGGTGATCAACGAAAAAACCACATTAAGAAAATCATCCTGCCAGCCATCAACCTGCTATCGCAGTTCTTCCAGATGATAATGTAATCCAGCGATTTCAGTGCTTCTATAATCTCATGGTGCGTTTTATACTTCTTCAGTTCGCTGCTGCAAATTGTAACGGTAATCGTATATACGCTTAGTCCGGAGCCCACATAGGCGGGGTTCGATTCAATATCATCTAATTCGCAGCCCTAAGCAGGCGGCTGACTGTAACAAAGTCGCGCAGATACTCGATGTTTTTAAGCTCTAAATGGATTTCAAAGTGGTTGGAACGGTTCTTCAGATACACCTCAATGGTGGGAAACGCCGACAGGATACACAGAAGGAATGCAAACACAATCAGTGTTACCGTGTAAAGCCCTGCACCTATTGTAAAGCCCAAGGCGGCGCAAGACCACAGCGCCGCAGAGGTAGTAAGCCCTTTGATTTGACCGCGTGAGCTAAAAAGAATTGATTTTCCGCTGATGGAAGCCGCTGAAATCATGGTGGCCGCAGACAAAATCGGTATGTCGATTGCCTGAGTCTGCATCAGGTATATGTCAAGTATCATGCAGATGGTAGATGAAAACGAAATCAGCACAAAGGTTCTAAGTCCGGCAGAATGTCGCTTGCTGGATCGTTCACAGCCTATAACGGAGGTCAGGAAAACGGCAAGGGCGATTCTCAGGCAGATGGAAAGCACGTTAATTTCCTGTGACCAACTGCCAAGGTGCTGCGCAATGGGGTCTGACATTTGAAGTGACATCAAAGTGTCCATATGTCTGCTTTCCTCCTTGTGTTTTGATACGATACTTGGGGGTAGCCTGTCAAGGCGTAATGTTCGTAAGCGGCCTCGTCATACGCCTGTTCATCCTCTAAAAAAGGATCGTTGTGCGCAGGCAATTCTTTTTGAATTGCCTGTATCTGGCGAATCAGGCGTTCGACCTCGTTTTCTGGTTCATGCTCGTCGCATTTGACCGTTTCAGTCACGATGTCATCCAACCTGTTGGAATACGACCCCGACAGGTACAGCGACAATTTTGCGCAAGCAGGTCCGATTAGTTCGTACAAGACGCTGGAGGCAAGGATAATTGTTTCCAGCGCATCTCCCATGGCACCGCCCAAGGTGCGGGCTCCCATCGCGGCCAGTCCAATGGCAACGCCCGCCTGTGGAATTAAAGCCAGCCCAAGGTTGTTGCGAACTTTTTTGTTCTTTCCGGCAAGCAGGCAACCCAAGAAGGCGCCGCTGTATTTGCCGAGTATTCTTGTGACAAAGTAGACCACACCGACAGCCAGCAAAGAGGCCGAACCGATATGATCGGAGGAGCTGAAAATAGCACCCAAATCAAAGTTGAGACCAGACCGCACAAAGAACAGCAAGAGCAGCGGAGGGCTGAAGTAATTCAGCTGCTTAAAAAGCCTTTCGTCGTCGGAGGTATTGATGTAAATCATCGACATGGACATACAGCCCAGTAGCGACGAAACGCCCATCAGCGCACAAATTCCGCAGAATGCAAAGAGCAGCGCAATAGATACGATTAGGCGATTGTCGGTTGATCGCTTGTGAAGAAGAAACTTCAAAATCAAACCAAATACGCCGCCCAGCGCAAACGCGAACAGGTTCATTATTATCGGACGCAGCACATTTTTCGCCTGAAAATTGCCGGTCATGGAGGCCAAGGCGATGGAAATGGCGATGCTGTACGCGACAAGCCCCACCACATCGTCCAGTGCGACCACCTGCAGAAGGGTGTCTACAAAATCGCCCTTTGCGTGCGTCTGGCGAATCGTCATCATGGTAGACGCAGGTGCTGTGGCTGATGCCAGCGCGGCAAGAACGACGGAAAATACCATATCAAGACCAAGCACATAATGAGTAGCGATAAACACCGCAATGGATGCCAAGCACGCCTCAAGGAACGTAATAAGCAGCACCTTAACGCCGCTTTTTTTCAGTGTAGAAAAACGGAAGAACTCGCCCGTGCTGAATGCAATGAACGCCAAGGCGATGTCTGCAATGAAATCCATTCTCTCGATAAGACCTATCGGGATCAGGTTTAAGCAGTACGGACCCATCAAAATGCCGGCAACAATGTAGGCCGTGACATTGGGGAGTCTCAGGCGTTTGGTAATTCTTGTCATGGCAAACCCGCCAAATAACATTAAAGAAATCGATATAATCACTATCGAAACCGAGGATGTAATATTCAATTTTTCAATCAGGGGCGTGGTCACTGTCTCGCATTCCTTTCTTAAAAATCACTCGGTCAGGCATTCGCAGGCCAATTTCATACAATAAGATGTTATCCTTGTTCGTTTCTGAAATCTCGCACTGCTTTTGCGTCATCTGAGTTACAGATTATCTTTGATGTATTATCCTTCACGAGTATTGCTTGATCATTGCTTATGGGACGGGCATCCAATTCCGAGAACTTTTCCAGTATTTCCTCCGATGCTTTTCTATAAACCTCATCAAGAAAGTGCGGCAAAATATAGTATTTTACCAGCTCAAGCCAGGCATCGTCTTGCTGTGAATACTCCAGCGGTTTTTTATCCATTGGCTCAATATAAGTAATCGTCGGCGCGCAAACAATAGCCCCTACCGACTCGCCCACCATAAGTTTGCCGCGCTGCAGTTCTTTTTTCAGCAATTTGTCTGTTCCAGATTTTCGCAGCGCATCCATAAGGAAGAACGAATTGCCTCCTGAAAAGTAAATGCAATCTGCCTGCGCAAAGGTTGCCTTGATTGTATTCCTGTTTTCCTTAGAAATATCAATTTCTGTAACGATTGCTCCCATTTCACTGAGCAACTCCCGACCCGCCAGCACATACCGCGAAGCCCCTTCTTTGGCTGCGGCTGTCGGGATAAATGCAATTCTCTTATTTTGCAAATTTTCTTTAATAAGGGTCCCCACGATGCAAAAACGTGAGCATAAAAACAAATTCATAATCCATATTTCCTTTTTTGGTAATCTGATGTCCTTTTCGGGTCGTTCTGATTGAATATCATTGCCAACGCTTTTAGTAAAACGAGAAGAGCACTGTATGGTAACAGCGCTCTTCTCGTTGCGTTGAGAGAAACTTGTGTTATTGGGGCAGGCAGAAAAGGATTCATATGTCTTATGTAATATGCCGTATAAAGACTTACCGAATCAGCACAACAGCAACATCATTTACATTGGTTCCTGTCGGACCGGTAAAGAGCAATCCTTTCGCCGCCTTCAGCGCCGTGTAGGAATCATTTTGGTTGAGAAAATCCACCGGGTCGATTTGCGCCGCCCGCAAGGTTGTCAGCGTGTCACCGTCCACATAGCCGCCCGCCGCATCTGTCGGACCATCGGTACCGTCTGACCCAACACTAAAAACCGCCGCATTGCAGCCCGAAATGCCGGGTGACGCCGCCAGCGCCAATTCCTGATTGCGCCCGCCCTTGCCGTTGCCGATGATTTTGACCACCGTTTCGCCTCCGGCTATAAACGCCATGGGTTTGTCGGGGTGCTGATGTGTTTGGGCAATTTCCGCAAGGAACAGCCCCGCCTCCCGCGCCTGACAAGCCAGCTGATCGGTCAAAAGGATCGGCGCATAGCCAAGTGCCTGTGCAGCATCGGCAGCTGCCGCGCAAAGCTCCCGAACGCTTCCTGTAATGCGCGTTGTTACGTTATCTATTTGTTTGGGTGTCTCTTTGCGAAGGCAAGCCAGTGCATCGGCGGACAGATGTAAGCCGTACTTTTTAACGACATTCTCCGCATCCTTGCAGGTAGACGAATCGGCACAAGCTGGTCCGCTTGCAATCATATCCAGCGGGTCACCCAAGACATCGCTCAGGACGACGCACAGCACCTGTGCCGGGGCGCACGCCATAGCAAAACGCCCACCTTTTACGGCAGACAACCGCTTGCGAATGGTGTTGATCTCCACGATATCGGCACCGCATCCCAGCAGCTGCTGTGTGATATCCTGCAATTCATCCAAAGGGATCAAAGGCTTTTCCAGCAGGGCGCTTCCCCCGCCGGACAGAAGAAACACCACCGTATCCTGCGGCGTTAACCCATGAACAAGGTCAAGCGCTGCCTGCGTACCCCGGCAAGAGCCGTCATCCGGGACAGGGTGTCCGCCCTCAAAGCAGCGGATATGGGCAATCGGTCCTTTTATATGCCCATACTTTGTAACAACCACGCCATCCGCAATACGATTCCCCAGGCAGTCAGATGCCGCGTTTGCCATCTGCCATGCCGCTTTTCCTGCTGCCACCAGAACGATTTTTCCGGTTCCAAAGCGATACCCTTGCAGTGCACGCACTACGGCAACATCCGGCAAAACCGCGTGAATTGCCGCAGAAACGATAGATTCCGTATGTTGATGAAGTAATTGATTCATGAGCTGTACTCTCTTCCTTTGCTAATTGCAGGTTTGCAAATATCTCTGTTTTATTAAGCTGCTGGGATATAATGTTGCCGTTATCACCAATCAGAATCGATAGACCCTGCAACTAATGCGTATATTCCACAGCATAGACTTTGCCGTCTATACCCGTAGCAATAACAAGGCTATCGGTTGCTTCCGGAGTCGCCCAAAAGACTCTCTCTGGGTAACCAGCCGCGTCGATACTCCAAAGGATTTCTCCATTATCTGGATTCAATGCCGTAATCCTTCCTCGCTCGGCAACATGAATCAGGCTATTTCCATTATATACGAGTGCCGAATCAATTTGCATCTCTTGTAGGTCCCTGTCTTTATTGTCATAGCGAAGATCCTTTTGCCAAACAACTTGGTTTGTCTCTGCATCAAACGCTGTTATCTGCCTTCCACTGTTCGACGAATAAAATACTGTGGAGCCGTTTGTGGTCATACCACGAGAAGATACCTTTTCCAACGTTGATGTCCACGCCAACTCTCCCGTATCAAGGCTCAAATAGGCAGGGCGAGGTAATTGTCTGTTGCGGTATCTGCTGCATCTAAGGCAAGACTAGCAACCGCAGGAGCACCATTATTGAAGCCTTTCGACCACAAAGTGGCCTGATCCGGTACCCAGCCTTTGTTGAAGTATTCGGCTTCGACCCACACCTGACCGGCGGGGGTATAATTGGCTACCGGTGGGTATTTGTTCTTATAGGTGGCACCGGGTCCCCATGCCCACTTGCCGCGATCACCGCAGAGGGCAGGCTGACCGCCCAGATAGTTCATCCAACCAACAGAGGTGTTCACGCACTGGGTAACCTGCAATCCAGCGTAAGCTGTGATACCTTCATCCGCCGAACATGTTGCAACCTGCGTTTCCTGTGCAAAACGATCCTGCAAAATACCCGGCATCGGTGCGGAATCGTCCAGCGTAACATGGACTGTTTTCGTCAGTGTCTGCGTTGCATCCGTGTAAGTCATGGTGACGCTGAAATTCTCACTGGCTTTCACATAGATACCCGCCACACTTGCGGAAATTTCAGAGAAATCATAATGCAGCTGGCTCTGGCGTTCTTCCTCGGTTGCCGGGGTCAAATCGCCACTGGTAAAGCTATATCCCAGCAATTCCACGTTGTCTGGCAGCGTAATGTCCGCGCTGCTTCCGTTGGCGGGATACATAACCTGCATACTGATAGGCACGATGGCGTAGTCCTCACCATCCATGTGCGGGAATGCAGCAGTCGTGCTGTCCGCATCCAGAAGTGCAGCATCAAGCGCGACCTGCTGGAAAGAATCATCGCTGACGCTGCTGTAATCTTCATTGCCCCAGCCCTCAATGCTGATTTTGGTTTCACCAACCAGTACCGGTAGGCCATAGGAATCCAGATAATATCCGGTCGGTGCCTGCGTCAAGCTGGGGTACATCTTATGCCAGATTTCGTACAGTTCGTCACTGCCGCCAGTGTCACCCTCGCTTTCGGGTTCCTGTTGTGGGGCATCTTCGTCCGGGGATTCATCGGCTGTTTCCGGGGTTGCGGTACTGTTGGTATCGCTTTCGGCTTTTGCCTCCTGCGTTTCCGCCTGCTCCGGCGTTGCAACCACAATCGGTCTTGCGCTGTCCTCCGCCAGTGCCCCATAGGGAAGCATCCCGCAGCACATCATTGCCGCCATGCAGAGGGCTGTAATGCGCTGCCTCGTCTTGAATTTGTGATTCATTACACACAAGTCCTTTCCTTGTCAAAATTTATCTATATAAAAACAGCGCCTGTGGGTACAGACGCTGGAGAGCCCAAAAAAAAGTCCCGGCATTGCTGCCGGGAAAAGCTATTATACGAATTGTCACTTAGTAGGAAAAGTAGCTGAGAAACTGCTGAAGTTCTGCTTCCGGCAGTGTTTCCATGATCCTCAGCGCCATGTACTCCGGGCGACTGATCGCAGGCAGGAACTGCCGTGCATAGACTTTACCTACGCGGGCACTGCCGACATCACGGATCATCCCTTTTTCGCTTAGTTTCCTCATCAAAGGGTAAATCGTTCGCGGATGCCACGAACCTTTGTATTGCTCGGTGATCTGGCCTAGAACCTGCCGCCCTGTAATGGGTTGCCCGGCGTTCCAGATAATCTGCATAACTTTCATTTCGGATTCGTTCAGCCTTGTCTTTTTTCGTTCCATGTTTATGACCTCACTGAAAAGTTACTGCCCAATAGGTATACTGTCCTGCTTCCGTGCTGCAAAACCAGCATCCGATTCCCATGCTGGAATAGTTGTGAGACACGATGCTGGCATAGTGGTCTGGGCTGCTCTGCCATGCAGCACAAACGCTGCTTGCGGATGCGAACGGACCGGCTGCAATGATTTCACCGCAGACGGCACCGGAATGGTCAAACGAGCCACCAGATGCAAAGCTATCACAGCGGGAATTCGCAATGGAGCTTAGGCCACCATCTACGGTAAGAGCTGGCAAACCAACTGCGGCGCGCATTGCGTTGATGTTTTCTGCCACTGCCCAATACGCCGAATCCGAACTGTCGATGCTCCACCACTGGTCAGTCCCTGCTGCAAGGTCAAAGGGAACGGCACCATAGCTCATGGAAATTTGTTGCGATGCCGCCTGCTGCACAGGTGCATCGGTTGCTACAGGAACCTCGGTAGGGACTGGGGTAGGTTCCGCAGTCGGGGCTGCGGTGGGAGCCGGTGTTGCGGTAGGCTCTGCTGTTGGCAACGGCGTAGGATCAGGCGTTGGTGCAGGAGTGGCAGTCGGTGTGGCTTCGCTGCCGGTTTCCGGCGTGACTTCCACCAACGCGCTGCTTTCGGGGGTCTCAAGGGTTGTCGGCTGCTGCGCGGCGCATCCGCATAGGGCGGCAACCATAAGAGTCAAAATCAACATAGATTTTTTCATACGATTCCTCACAATCTATAAAGGTAAGTATACAGCGCGGATGCGGCGCAAATCAGAAGATTGCCCGCCCACATAAGCAGCTGCGGCAGCGCAATCGGGCTAATTAGAAAGGCAACGGCGACAGAAGCTGCCGCTTCACCATAGCATCCATCCAGCAGCGCCAGCACTGCAGCAACACCGCCAAGGAGCGAAACCAGCCCGCCGATGGCTCCCACAACCCCATACAGAAGATTAAGTAGAAAGCCAGCGGCAAAGAGTACCAGCACGACCGGCACCGCGATAATTCTGAGAATCCAGAGTAAAGCGACATTTTTTCTAAGTTGAATCAGCATAATTTCCACCTCCACCTTCATCATACAGGAATGATTTTATTTTGCAAGGCTGTCGATTTACCGTTCCAATTCATCATCCGATTGAATCAGTGCATCCTCCGGTTCTTCTTCCAATTCTTCCGCTTCGCCCTCAATGATGGGTGCATCATTGCCTACATTCAGCAGGGCATCCAATTCGGCAAGGCGGGCACTTTTATCGCTCAGTTCCTGCTCCTGCAAGAACGGCTGTTTCAGTTCTTCCTCTGCATTGGCAAGCTGTTTTGTAAGCTGTTCCAGACTGCCATGCAGTCGGCTTAGGTCCTGCGGCAGAGCGGAAACTACATTTTGGAAGCGAATCATGTTGCCGGCAGCGTCATTTCCGAGTTCTGTCGTGTGCGTTGCCTCGCCAACAAGGTGGGCATGGAATACCTTTTCCAGCGGTTTATATTCGACTGTGATTTCAAAGCCAGCATAATGACCTACCGGCACAGGCTTCGTTGCCCGCACTGCTGCACCGACAAGCCCCAGCAGTGCCTTGCCTGCATCCTCGCGCTTATCGTAGGTTTTCCCGTCCAGCTCGATAGAGAAGATGAGCTTTTTATCGGCATCGTAAGACTGGTGTTCTTTTGCTGTCTGAATATCCTGCTCAAATGCACGGATTCGATGCTCGGTTCCTTTGATTTGGCGTGGGAAAGTCACGGCTACCGCATCTTCCAATCGGTAATGCTGGCTGGTGTAGGCAGCTTTCAGGGTCCGCAGCCGCGCCACCTGAATATCCAAGTCCATTTTTTTCCTTGATCATGGGGTTACCCGCTGCCAAAGCCTTGACTTCGGCATAGGTGAGCGCAGCTTCGTCCAGATCCTCGCAGCTGCGGGCTGGGGATTTTGACGTCATAATTTGCGAAATAAACTTCTGTTTATTCTCGACAAGCTGCCAGCTGTACGAATCAAAAGTTGACTCTGTAACGTAAATAAATATGGAAACTTCCTTGTTCAGGTTGCCTTGGCGCACCATGCGTCCATTGCGCTGGGCAATATCAGCAGGTCGCCACGGGCAGTCCAGATGGTGCAACGCGATAAGCCGGGTCTGCACATTGGTGCCAGCGCCCATCTTCTGGGTGCTGCCCATCAGGACGCGCACAGTGCCATTTCTGACTTTTCCAAACAGTTCAGCCTTTTTTGTTTCGGTGTCTGCATCGTGGATGAACTGGACCTCCTCTTTCGGGATGCCTTTGGCGACCAACTTGTCGCGCACATCGTTGTATACGTCAAAGCCGTCCTCCTTGGGTGTGCTGAGGTCGCAGAAAATCATCTGGGTGGAGCGCTGCTCCTTGGTCTTTTCCCATATCTCATATACCTTATCCACACAGGCGTTGGCCTTGCTGCCGGGGTCATCCGGCAATAAAGGGTTCATAAGCCGCTGGTCCAGTGCAAGTTTTCTGCCGTCATTGGTGATGCGCAGCATATTATCCTCCGTGGGCTGCACTTTTCCGTTTCGGACCTTTTCGGCGCGGTCTGCCAAGCCTTTAACCATTCTTTTCTGGACTTCACTTGGCTGTAACACCACATTGGTGGGCTTGCCGCCCACCAGTTCCGGCACCGGCAGATGCAGCATATCGGCGGTCTGAATGTCCGCAGACATCTTAAAAAGGCTCATCAGTTCCGGCAGATTATAAAATCGTGCGAATCTGGTTTTTGTGCGGTATCCTGTACCAGTTGGGTTAAGCTCAATCGCTGTAATGCTCTCACCGAAGGTCGATGCCCAGCTGTCAAAGTTGAGCAAGCCTTCCTTTTCCAACAAGCCTCTTTGCAGGTAGCGCATCATGACATACATTTCTGTCATGGAATTGGAAATAGGAGTCCCGGTCGCAAAGACGATACCATGCCCGCCGGTCACTTCGTCAAGATACATACACTTCATCAGCATATCACTGCTTTTCTGGCTTTCTGTCTGGGAAATGCCCGCCACGTTGCGCATTTTGGTGGCAATCATGGCGTTTTTGAAATAATGTGCTTCGTCCACCATCAGGCTGTCCACGCCCAGATCCTCAAAGGTGACGACGTCATCCTTGCGCTGCTGGTCGTTGAGTTTATCCAGCTTTTTCTTAAGCTGTTTTCTCGTGCGTTCCATCTGTTTGATCGTGAAATTCTCGGCACGAGAGCTTTTCAAAAGTGCGATTTGGTCAATAACATCGTCGATTTGTCTTTGCAGGTACATCTGTTGGCGCTCTGCCGAAAGCGGGATTTTCTCGAACTGGCTGTGCCCGATAACGATGATGTCATAGTTGCCGGTCGCAATGCGGGCGCAGAATTTCTTGCGGTTTTCCTTTTTGAAATCTGTTTTCTTTGCCACCAGAATTTCCGCATTCGGATAGAGCAGGAGCGCTTCGGACGCCATCTGTTCGGTCAGATGGTTGGGAACCACGATCAGCGTCTTATTGCAAAGCCCCAATCGCTTTTTCTCCATAGCACTGGCTACCATTTCATACGTCTTTCCTGCACCCACTTCGTGCGCCAGCAGGACATTGTTGCCGTACAGCACATGGGCAATGGCGTTCAACTGGTGCGGGCGAAGGGTGATTTCCGGGTTCATGCCCGGAAATTTCAGGTGACGGCCATCGTACTCGCGGGGACGCAGCGCATTGAACTTTTCATTGTAGATGGCAACCAAACGCTGGCGGCGTTCCGGCTCCTTGAAAATCCAATCTTGGAACTGCTCACAAATCAGGCGTTGCTTTTCCTGTGCAGCCTGCGTTGCCTCCTTATTCAGCACCCAAGAAACGCTTCCGTCAGCCGCCGTAACTTTATCCCGAATTTGGGTAGAACGCAGGTTCAGGGCGTTCTCCGCAATCAGGTAGGCGTTGGCGCGGTTTGTACCGTAGGTCACCGTTGCTTTGATATTGCCGTCACCAAATTTCTTGTTGGTAATGGCCCAGCTGCCGGTATACGCAGCGAATTCCACTTTGACCATCCGCCGCGTGTAGTAGGGGGCATCCAGAAGTTCCTCCAAAAACTGCTGCACATACTCTGCGGGAATCCAAGTAGCGCCAAGGCGGACGCTGATCTCGCTGGCTTCCAGATCCTTGGGCTGTACTTTTTCAAGTGCTGCCACATTGACTTGAAATTGAGGATCATTCGTCGCCACCGCTTTTGCTGCCTGCAATTTTTCACGGACGTTCCCGGACAGGTATTCATCCGCAGGGAGGTAGATAGGGTTGCCATCGGTATCGACCTTTACGGGGTCACGGAAGATAACGCCGGTCAGATCGTTGATGACAGTTTCGGTGGTTTTCCCGGTCAGCTTGGACATATACCCCAAGTCAACGTGTCCCTGCTCGGAGAGACTGAGCGCCAGCGATTCCTCTGCGGTATCTACATGATTGACTGCCTGTGCGGGGCGGATCGTTCGTTTGGTGAACATATCCGTCTTGCCATTGAAGTTTCCCTCATCGTCCAGATCTTCCAAGGAGCAGAGCAGGAAGTATCCGGAATCCTCGCGGAACGCGGATGCCGTGCCACGGCTGTTGATAAGCCCATATTTCTTGCGGTAGGCATCGTATTGGTCGTTCAGACGGGCTTGCAGCTTTTGAATATACTCATCCGGAAAGTTTTCCAGCTGGGCATCGATCAGCTCACGGCAGGTATCCCGCAGGGGCACCAATGCGCGGATGCGGGCTAACGCGGTCTCGCCGCCTTTTACCACGCGCATCTTGGAATTTTCGCGGTAGTAAATGACGTCATCCTTTACCGTATAACTGAAATTGCGCACATTGGGGTCCGCATCAATGGTGCCGCTTTCTTCTTCGGCATATTCCTGTTCGTCCACCAATGTGTACTCGGCGTGTAGGGTAGAAAGCGCTGCATCCAGTTGCTCCGCCAGCGGGCTTTGCTCATTCGGCACACAAGTAGAGCGCATTCCATAGGGACCACTGACCATCTGCATTTCACCGCAGACCATTTCCGGGTGGTCGATGAAATACTGGTTCAGCGGGATTCCGTTTTCTGTTTCTCCAACGTGTATCCACGGTGCGTCCTGCTCCAAGACTCTGCCGCGTT
>ENA-OQBL01000720-OQBL01000720.1-human-gut-metagenome-genome-assembly--contig:-NODE-720-length-15933-cov-3.788814_pt1 | contig 15933 bp, 18 predicted proteins | sample MGYA00242747_ERZ504553 | MGnify/ENA primary metagenome ERZ504553 (study PRJEB26092, sample SAMD00036240) | human gut metagenome | host: Homo sapiens | study: EMG produced TPA metagenomics assembly of...
TTGAGGGGAGCTCCGCCCGCAGGCGGTGAGGGGTGGGCCGCAGCAACCCTTTTATAGGTCGGCTGCCAGCCACCCTTCCGGCCCTGCGGGGCCACCTCCCCTCAAGGGGAGGCAGGGATGGCGGCAGTTATTTTCCCCACCACATCCCAATGCTTATCGTTCCTGTTCAGCACCTCGCAGCCGGTCTCGGTCACCAGGACGAGGTCCTCCACGCGGACGCCGAACTCGCCGGGCAGGTAGACACCCGGCTCAATCGAAAAGATCATGCCGGGTCTGGCTACGGCGGTGTTCGCGCTGCTGACGTCGCCCTTCTCGTGGTCGGTCTGGCCGATGAAATGCCCCAGACGGTGGTTGAAATACGCGCCGTAGCCCGCTTCCGTAATCAGGTCGCGCGCGGCGGCGTCCAGCTCACACAGGCGCACGCCGGGCTTGATGAGCGCCTCGGCAGCCTCATTCGCGCGGCGCACCAAATCGTGCACGGCGGCCTGCTTTTCAGTGGGCTGGCCGCAGAACCAGGTGCGGGTCATGTCGCTGCAATAGCGGCTCTTCACGCAGCCCATGTCAAACAGCACGCAGTCGCCCTCTTTTAACACGGTGTCGTCAGGCTCGTGGTGCGGGTCGGCGGCATTGGCACCAAAGGAGACGATCGTCGTAAAGCTCGGCCCCTCGCAGCCGTGGGCACGGAACTGCGCGTCGATAAACTCGGCGACCTCGCGTTCGGTCATGCCGGCCTTTATATAGTGCTTCGCGGCCTCGTTTACCGCGTCGTTGATGCGGGACGCCTCGCGCATGAGGGTCTGCTCCTCGGCGTCCTTGCAGGCGCGGCAGTCGTCCACGCAGTCGCTGGACAGCACGACCTGCATACCGGGGTGGGTCTCCATCAGCGGGATCAGAAACTTAGCGGGCCACTCCTTGTCAATGCCCAGCGGCCTGCCCGCGTCCACGACCTCGGCGATCTGCGCCACGGGCTTGTCCGTGTCGGTGTGCCAGACGGTCCTGCACGGCGGCTCGGGGACATTGAACAGCCTGTTCAAAAACAGCACCGGCTCGCCCTCGGTGGGCAGGTAGAGCGCCAGCAGACGCTCATAGGGCTCCACGGCGACGCCGGTCAGATACCACACGCTCTTGGGGTCGCAGACGATCATCTGCGTCAGTCCCTGCGCGCGCAGGGCAGCACGGACACGGTCCATGCGTTCGGTTTTCAACATACAAATGCCTTCTTTCCCATTATTCAGTTTTCCGCGGGCTTCATTGCACTTTTGCGGTACTGCTGGGGGCTTTGGCCCACCATGGCGGTAAAGCGGGTCGAGAAGTTGCTCTCATCCCCAAAGCCGACCTGGTGCGCGATCTCGCAGACGGAGAAATCCGTCAGCACCAGCAGCTCCTTGGCGCGTGTGATCCGCGTGGACAGCAAAAAATTGTAGGGCGTCGTGCCCATGTACTGGCGGAACAGCCGCAGGAACCAGCTCTTGCTCACCGGCGTCTGGGCCAGCAGGCTGTCCAGCGACAGCGGCTCGGCATAGTGCTGGCGGATGTACTCGGCGGCCTGTTCGATCAAGGTGCGATTGGAGCGGCTCTCGTCCCCGGCCAGCAGCTGGCGGGCCATCAGGGCCAGCATCCGGTGCAGGGCCAGGCAGATCTCGATCTGTGCGGCAGCGCCGTGCTCCCACTCGGCGGCCAGTGACTCAAACAGCGGCTGCATTTCCAGCCGACTGACCGTAACGGGGGACAGCCGCCCCTGCGGCTGCAGTACCTCGGCCAGATTGGCGACGCCCGCGCGTCCAGATGCGCCCAGTAGTGGTGCCAGTGGTCCTGCCCGGGGGCAGTGCAGTAGCTTTGGGGGGTGCGGCAGTTCAACAGCAGGGCGCTGCCGGCGGGCAGCTCCACGCGCTGGTCGTTCTGCTCGATCAGACCGGAGCCGGACAGCGTATAAAACAGCAGATAGCTTTCCTTATCGGTGCGGGCTGTGGCAAAATGGGCGCGGCCATAAAAGTTGCCGGCCTCGGTGCAGTAAAACGGCTGTGCCAGCGCCGCCGCGCCGGGGGTGGCGCGCAGCCAGGTGCTGCGTTCCTCCACGTCCATATTATAGGTCAGCATAGTGGCGGTCCCTCCCTTACTTATATGAACATGATAGAAACAAACCGCGCGTTTGTCAATAAAAAATAGAAAAAGCCTTCCCTATAAAAGAAAAGCGGGCAGGGGAGCGGCGGCACGCCCCGCAGCGTGTGCAGGAACAGGAAACCGTTCAGCCGGATGAGGGGGAAATACCGCGGGTGACCCCGCCTTGACAACGCCGCCCTTTTGTCCTATACTGATACACAGGTTAAACCTGGGTTTAAGTCATAGGAGGAAAACACATGGCCTATACAGTGGGGAAGATGGCGCGGCGGCTGGGCGTGCCCGCATCGACGATCCGCTATTACGATAAGGAAGGGCTGCTGCCCTTCGTCGGGCGCTCGTCCGGCGGCATCCGCGTTTTTACGGAGAAGGAATTCGAGTGGCTGCGCATCATCGAGTGCCTGAAAAAGACCGGCATGTCCCTCAAGGACATCCGCGAATACATCGAGCTGGCCATGCAGGGCGATGAGACCATTGCCCGGCGGCTGGAGCTGTTCCGCAAGCAGCGCACCGTGCTCGAGACCCGCATGGCTGAATTGCAGCAGACGATGGACACCCTGGACTACAAGTGCTGGTTCTATGAGACCGCCGCCGCCTGCGGCAGCACCGAGGGCATCAGCGACCTGCCCGACGAAGCTCTGCCCGAGGCCCTGCGCCCCGTGCGGGAGCGTCTGCGCGCCGCCGCGGAGGCGGAGACAGAAGAAGTATGACCCCAAAACGCCGCCCCAGGTGTGCCGACTATAACAACCCGCCCCGCAAAAATCCTGCCGCCACCGCTATATCTGGTGCTGCAGCGTACAATCTGCCACCAGACAAAACGGAAAAACTCAAAAAATCCTGCCGCGAAGTGTTAAACACAGCACAATTCCCGTAAAGATGCAAAAAATACGGAAAATATCTGCGTGAAACTTTCTATTGACACCCCGCGCGCCCTGTGGCAGAATGACGGTAAGAACCTGATTGTGTAAAGGAGAGATCCCTATGACCCCTGAACTTTGCTGGCTGAGTGACCCCACCGTCTTTGCCGTGAACCGGCTGGACGCACACTCTGACCATCTCTGCTGCCGCACCCCGGACGAGGCCGAAAGCGGCCTGACATCGCTGCGCCAGTCACTGGACGGCGCATGGCGCTTTGCGTGGAGCGCCAACCCTGCCGCCCGCCCGGCGGATTTCTGGCAGCCGGACGCCGACCTGTCCGGCTTTGGTACGATCCGTGTGCCCGGGCACATTGAGCTGCAGGGCTACGGTCAGCTGCAGTACACCAACACCCTCTACCCGTGGGATGGCCGCAGCTGCCTGCGCCCGCCGCAGGTCGATTGGAACGATGACCCCGTGGGCAGCTATGTCAAAGAGTTTGATCTGGACGAGTCCCTGCGCGGCCAGCGCGTCTGCGTCAGCTTTCAGGGCGTGGAGCAGGCTATGTACCTGTGGTGCAACGGCCAGTTCGTCGGCTATGCCGAGGACAGCTTCACCCCGTCTGAATTTGACCTGACACCGTATATTCGGGACGAGAACAACCGCCTCTGCGTCGAGGTCTACAAGCGCAGCAGCGCCGCCTGGATCGAGGATCAGGACTTCTTCCGCTTCTCGGGCATCTTCCGCTCGGTCTACCTGTACGCAAAGCCCAGGGTCCACATCAACGACATCTGGCTCAAGGCCGACCTTGCCGCCGACAACACCACCGGCCTGCTGACGCCCCTCGTCAAGCTGGACGGCGAGACCGACGGCGCGTCGGTAGCCCTCGTCGTGACCGACCCCGAGGGCTACGCCGTCTACGAAGGCCCCGCCGCGGGTGATACGATCGAGATCGAGGGCATCCAGCCGTGGAGCCATGCTGCGCCGGTGCTCTACCACGCCGTACTGACCCTGCGCGATGCCGACGGCGTTTTGCAGGAGGTCGTGCCCTACGACATCGGCTTCCGCCGCTTTGAGATGATAAACGGCGTCATGTGCCTGAACGGGGAACGTGTCGTGTTCAACGGCGTCAACCGACACGAGTGGAACGCCGACAGGGGCCGCGCCATCGGCGCCGACGACATGCACGCCGCCATGGCCGTGTTCAAAAAGAATAACATCAACGCCGTGCGCACCTGCCACTACCCCGACCAGAGCCTGTGGTACGACCTGTGTGACCGGAACGGCATCTACATGATCGACGAGACGAACCTTGAAAGCCACGGCAGCTGGCAGAAGCTCGGCGCGGTGGAGCCGAGCTGGAACGTGCCCGGCAGCCTGCCCGAGTGGAAGGACTGCGTCGTGGACCGCGCCCGCAGCATGTTTGAACGCGACAAGAACCACGCCGCCGTCCTGATCTGGTCCTGCGGCAATGAGAGCTACGCGGGCGAGGATATTCTCGCCATGTCGCAGTTCTTCCACGACCACGACCCGGGACGCCTCGTGCATATGAGGGTGTGTTCCACTGCCGCGCGTTCGACGCCATCAGCGACATGGAAAGCCGGATGTACGCCAAGCCGTGGGAGATTCGCGAGTATCTCGAATCCCACCCGAAGAAGCCCTTCATTCTCTGCGAGTATATGCACGATATGGGCAACTCGCTGGGCGGCATGGAGAGCTATGTGCGCTTGGCCGACGAGTTCGACCAGTACCAGGGCGGCTTCATCTGGGACTACATGGACCAGGCGCTCCGGCACACCGACGCGCTTGGCCGCAGCGTGCTGGGCTACGGCGGCGACTTTGCGGACCGCAACACCGATTACAACTTCAGCGGCAACGGCATTGTCTACGCCGACGGTGCCGAGAAGCCCGCCATGCAGGACGTGCGCTACTGGTACGACACCCCCGCCCGCCGCGCCGCCCGCGATGCCCGCAACGCCGCAGCCGCCGCCCGGGCGGACCGCGACACGGCCAAAGCACAGGCCGCCCGCAAGCCCGGCACGTTGACCGTGACCGAGGGCGACGGCAACCTCGGCGTCAGGGGCGACGGGTTTGAAATTCTCTTTTCCGCGGGCGAGGCCGGGCCGTCGTCGCTGACCGTCAATGGCAGCGAGTGGCTCTGGCGCGCCCCGCGCCCGGCGTTCTGGCGCGCCGCCACCGACAATGACCGCGGCTGCGGCTTCCCGCAGAAAGCGGCGGCCTGGCTGGCGGCGGATGTCTACCTGCAGAACCTCGGCTTTGTGGTCTTGCGGAAATCCGCCGACGGTGTGCAGGTGCGCTATACCTACGGCGTGCCCACCGTGCCCGGCGCTAAGGCCGAGCTGACCTACACCGTGGAGCCGCAGGGCACGCTGCTGGTCGAGGCCGTCTATCATGGCGTGCCCGGTGCGCCCGAGCTGCCCTGCTTCGGCGTAAAATTCCAGACGTTTGCCCCCGTGGCCCGCACGCTCTGGACCGGCCTTTCGGGCGAGACCTACCCGGATCGCTGCAAGGGCGGCGTCTTTGGCTGCCATGAGGAGGTGCCGCACATTGAACCGGCCCTCGTCCCGCAGGACTGCGGCCTGCATGTGGGCACCCGTCAGTTCACGCTGGAGCAGCACAACGCCTGCGGTCAGACGGCGGCTGCGCTGACGATTGAACAGGCCGACGCGCCGTTTGCCTTCAGCGCACTGCCCAACACTGCGCAGGAGATCGAGGCCGCCCAGCACATCACCGAGCTGCCCGCCACGGGCCGCACGAGCGTGACGATCCTGGGCGCAGCCCGCGGCGTCGGCGGCATCGACAGCTGGGGCACCGATGTGGAGGAGCCTTACCGCGTCAGCGGGAAGGAGAGCACCGCGTCGCGTTCCGCATCGTGCTGTAAATACCCTAAAGGCGACACCGGAATTCCGTGAAATAAAGCCCGGAGCAGCAGAGGCGGCGTGCCGCCTCTGCTGCTTTTTTGACCATGCAAAAAGGGCTGAATTCTGTCAAAAATTGTGTTGCGGGATCGCAGAAAATCTGCTATACCTATACATTACATAACAAGAGGCGACGATGAGAGAAAGCGGCGTACCAACGCATTTAGCCTATACTGAGAAAAGGACGTAGAACGTGATGACTGACCTGCTGACCCTGTTGGGAGAAAATTTTGCATGGGAAAATTCCACTTGCCGCGCCCGGCGCACAGCCTGTCACATCAGCGGGCTGAACAGCCGCAGCACGCAGTCCCAGCCGCGCACGGCCAGGCTGCGGGTGTCGGCGTACTCCTGCGTGACCTCGCGGCAGACGGGGAACAGCGCGTCAAAATCGCGGCGCACATCGGCCACGGCGCTGCAGCCGCAGAACCAGCAGGCGTTCTCAAAGTGCAGGTACAGGCTGCGGAAGTCAAAATTGATCGTACCTACAACGGCTTCGGTGCCGTCGGCTACGCATTGCTTCGCGTGGATGAACCCGGGCGCGTACTCATAAATGCGCACGCCGCTCTTGGCAAGGCTGGCGTAATAGCTGCGCGTGACCGAGAAGATCAGCTTTTTGTCCGGGATGCCCGGCGTGATGATCCGCACATCAACGCCGCTGGACGCGGCCAGCCGCAGTGTGCGCTGCATCTCGTCACTTAAAATAAGGTAGGGCGTTGTAATGTAGACGTAGTCCTTCGCACTGCGGATCATGTTCAGGTAGACGTTCTCGCCGGTGGCCTCGTCGTCCAGCGGGTTGTCCGCGTAGGGCAGCACCACGGCATTCTCCCGCGCGGTGTAGGGCACATCGGGCAGATAGCGCTCGACCTCGGGTGCGGCCTTCTGCGTTGCGCCCCACAGCTCTAAGAAAATCAGCGTCAGGCCGCGCACGGCGTCGCCCTCCAGCCGGATGCCGCTGTCCTTCCACTGGCCGTAAGGGTGGGTGCGGTTGAAGTACTCCTCCGCCAGATTGTAGCCGCCGGTAAAGCCGACGCGCCCATCCACAACGGTAATTTTGCGGTGGTCGCGATTGTTCATAAAGACGTTCAAAATCGGGATGACCGGGTTGAACCGGCGGCACTGTATGCCGCGCCCCGCCAGCTTTTTGACAAATTTGCTGTTGATAAACCCGATGCTGCCCACGTCGTCGTAAAATACGCGCACCTCCACGCCGTGGGCGGCGCGCTCGGCCAGAATATCCTCCAGCTCCTGCCAGGCGGAGGCGTCCTCAATGGCGTGGTATTCCATGAAAATAAACTTTTCCGCGCTGCGCAGGGCTGTTTTCTGGGCCTCCAGCGCCTCGCAGGTGTCGCCGTAGAACGTCACATCGGTGTTGTCATAGGCGGGGTAGCCCGCGCGGTCCTGCAAATAGCGGGCGTGGTTGCGAGTGATGCGGTCCGGGTAGGGCAGGGCGCGGCGCTGCTGCAAAATGGGTGCGTGGTACTGGCGCAGCATCGTCATATTTTTGCCAAAACGGCGGCGCATGACGCTGACGGCCCCGCTGCGGCCAAACAACAGATAGATGGTCAGACCGAAGATGGGAAACAGCAAAATCAGAATGATCCACGAAATTTTATACGCGGAGTTGATATGCAGCCCATATATACGCAGCGTAATCAAAAATGTCAGTACCGACGTGCATACCTGAATGGCGGTGGAGTAGTCGTTCAGCTTGAGGGCAAGCCAGAAGATCCATAAAACCTGCAAAAGTACGCCGACGCCCGCCAGCAGCATTCGGCTGACGCTATTGGGGATGGCTTCGCGTTTTTCCTCGGTGGTGTTTTTCATGTGTGGCCCCTTTTGTGCCGGGCGCGGCCCGGCTGTGTTGATTTTTTATCCAGTATAGCACAAAATCTTGCAGTATACCACACTTTTGCACCGGAATCTGCGGTGTTTTCACAAAAGGAGCGCCCCTGCAGCCGGGCAGGGGAGAGAGGACACGGAAAAATGCAAAATGGCACAAAAATTGCCCGCCTGTAAAATTGGCCTATATACGCTGAAATCCATGCGCGATGCGCCCGCTGCCCGCACCGACAGAGACAGCACAGATAAAATGAACGCAATATATGTGCGATTTCAATTGCGGCAGTTTTTACCGCGGCTTTTGGCGCGGCGACACAGCTGATTTTTAAAATGACGGTAATATGTATAGAATTCTGCGCAGCGGCAGAGGTGCAGCCACGGCAAGGCGGTTGGAGTGCAACAGGCAAAACGGTGGGAAATTAAAAAGAGAAGCAAAAAAATGTTTTTGCTGTTTTTACATAAGGCTGTTGAAAATTTGGCAGATTATGTGATATTATAATTTCACAAATAAGGACGCACGAAGTCCTTATAGAATTTAGTGGAGGAATTTATTATGTTCGAGAAAATTCGCAAAATGAAGAACAAAATGGGCTTCACCCTGGTAGAGCTCATCGTCGTCCTGGTCATCCTGGCCATCCTGGCCGCCCTGCTGATCCCCGCCCTGACCGGCTACATCGACAAGGCAAACAAGGAGAAGGTTGTTGCTGAAACTCGTATGGTTGCTATGGCTGTTCAAACGGAGTTATCTGAGGCTTATGGTCAGGTTGGCGCAGGCAAAACATTAAAGGATTCCACACCGGAAGATTGGGTGTCCACTGGTGCGGTTGGCGGTACTGCGGCAAAAGAAGGCAAATACATTACTGAGATCAAAAAGCTTGCTGAGGTATTTACGTCTAATACGAAGGCTACGTTCCAAGCAAGTGCAACTGCAAATGGTTCCTTGACAGAAGTGAAATACAATGACGGTGTTTATACTTGCACGTATGATGCAACGAAGAAGACTTATGAAACCGTAGAGAGCAAGACGGCTCTGACTAATACTGTAACAATTAATTGATTCGACGATAACCCTGCAACTATAGGCTAATTGTAAGGATTGCGTTTTCCCATCGCCACTTGGCGGTGGGATTTTTTGTGCTTTTGTTGTGGTTTCACTCAATTCCATTTCTACTACGGACACGCCCACGGGCGGATATGGAATCCGCCCCTACGGTCTGCCAATCCCGTTGCATTCTGCCTGCCGCCAACTTCGGCGGGGTGGGGGCACCCCGCCCTACGTCCAACCAAAAAGGGGAACGTAGGGTGGCCAGCCCTCTGGCCGCCGTGCCCGCTTGCGGCCACAGCAAACCTTCCGTGTAATCCCCCCACCCTCACCCCACAGGGAAAAAGCCTCCCTTGTCAAAGGGAGATGCCGAGCCTGCGAGGCGGAGGGATTCCTGCCCGTCTGCGGGTGTGACAGCGTGCAGGGCATAGCCCGTCGGAATCCCTCCGGCCGCCTGCGGCGTCCACCTGCTCCCCTTCTGGCGCTACGCGCCACCTCCCCCGGCACGGGGGGAGTCTGTCTTTGACAAGGGAGGCTTTTCTGCTCCCGCCTTAAACTTCACTTCAAATTTCACTCTTGCAAAATCCGGCAAAGTGTGCTACAATCTCATAGCATACCGTTTTAGTGGGAAATATTCCCGCAACCCCAACCAAAAAAAGGAGAGTCCCGCCCCATGTCCGAACGCCTGTGGGGAATCCTTGTGGATTCCTTTGGTAAAATATTGCTGCCCGGCCTGACCGTCACCATCCCGCTGACCGCCATCTCGTTCACGCTGGCGCTTATCATCGCGGTGGCGGTGGCGCTGGTGCAGTTTGCCCATGTGCCCGTTTTGCAGCGGCTGGCCCGGTTTTATATCTGGGTCATCCGCGGCACGCCCGTACTGGTGCAGCTGTTCGTTGTGTTCTACGGCCTGCCCGGCGTCGGCATCCTGATTGAGCCGTTCCCCGCGGCGGTGCTCGTCTTTTCCATCAACGAGGGCGCGTACTGCGCCGAGACCATCCGCGCCGCGCTGGAATCCGTGCCCAAAGGACAGATGGAGGCGGGGCAGTGCGTCGGCATGAGCTACTTACAGATCATCCGCCGCATCATCCTGCCGCAGGCGCTGCGCACGGCCTTCCCCACGCTGGCCAGTACGCTGATCGCCATGGTCAAGGATACTTCGCTGGCCGCGAACATCACCGTGACCGAAATGTTCATGACGACCCAGCGCATTGTGGCCCGCACCTATGAGCCGCTGGCCCTCTACATTGAGGTCGGTCTGGTTTACCTGCTGTTCTGCACCGTGCTGACCCGCCTGCAGGCCGTCGGCGAGCGGTACCTCAACAGCAAGGGCGCACAAAGGAGCTGAACTATGCTGCAAATCAGAAATCTGCGCAAGTCCTTTGGCGATTTGCAGGTGCTCAAGAGCATCGATCTGGATGTGAACAAGGGCGACGTCGTCGCCATTTTAGGCCCCAGCGGCAGCGGAAAAACAACGATGCTGCGCTGCTTGAACTTTTTTGGAAAAGTCCGACGGCGGCACGATGCTGTTTGACGATAAGCGCGTAGACCTGGCCCGCGTCACCCACGCCGAGGCCAACGCCCTGCGCCGCCGCACGGGGTTTGTCTTTCAAAGCTACAACCTGTTTGCCAACAAGACCGCGCTGCAAAACGTGACCGAGGGGCTTATCATCGCGCGCAAAATGCCGCGCCGCCGGGCCGAGGAGATCGCCCGCGCCGCGCTGGTCAAGGTCGGCATGGATGACCGCGCCGACTACTACCCCAGCCAGCTTTCCGGCGGGCAGCAGCAGCGCGTGGCGATTGCCCGCGCCATGGCCGCCGACCCGGAGATCATCTATTTCGACGAGCCTACGTCCGCTTTGGACCCCGAGCTGACTGGCGAGGTGCTGGCCGTCATGCGCAGCCTGGCCGGGGAAGGCCGCACGATGCTGGTCGTGACCCACGAGATGGATTTTGCCCGCCACGCGGCCAACCGCGTGGTGTTCATGGAGCAGGGCGTCATTGTGGAGCAGAACACCGCCGAGGCGTTCTTCAACGACCCGCAGCAGCCCCGCACCAAAGAATTTTTGCAGACCTACAAGCAAAGGAGCCTATTGTAATGAAGAACCTGACCAAGCTGACCGCCCTGGCCCTGACCGCCGCGCTGGCCCTGACCGCCTGCGGCAGCAGTGCCGCCACCACCGCGCCCGCAGCGGAATCCGCCGCCGGGAGCACCGCCGAGGCCGCGTCCGGCGACCTGTTGAGCGAGATCCGGGCCAAGGGTACCATCACGGTTGCGATGGAGGGCACATGGGCACCCTGGACCTACCACGATGAAAACGACAACCTCGTCGGCTACGACGTCGAGGTCGCCACCGAGATCGCGAAGAAGCTGGGCGTTGAGCCGCAGTTTGTTGAGGGCGAGTGGGACGGCCTGCTGGCCGGTCTGGACGCGGGCCGCTATGACATCATGGTCAACGGCGTGGACATCACCCCCGAACGCGCCGAAAAATACGACTTCTCGACGCCCTACGCCTTCAACCGCACCGCCGTCATCACCAAGGCCGACGATGACAGCATCAACACGCTGGAGGACCTGAAGGGCAAAAAGACCGCAAACACGATCTCCAGCACCTACGCCGAGCTGGCCGAGCAGTACGGCGCGACGGTGACGGGCGTTGACGACCTGAACCAGACGTTTGAGCTGCTGCTGAGCGGGCGCATCGACGCGACGCTGAACGCCGAGATGACCTTCTACGATTACACGAAGGAGCACCCCGACGCGAATGTGAAGATCGCCGTGCTGACTGACGATGCGAACCAGATCGCCATCCCGATGCGCAAGGGCGACGAGACTGCCGCCCTGCGCACGGCCATTGATGCCGCCATTGACGAGCTGCGCGCCGACGGCACGCTGAAGGCATTGAGCGAAAAATACTTTGGCCGCGATATTTCTACGGAAGAATAACCTTTGTAAAAAACATAGAAGGGGCTGCTGCACACGCAACAGCCCCTTTTGTTTTTGGGGAAATTATACCTTGCGAAGGATGCCGTCGGTCAATTCGACGCTGTCGCCTTCCTCCATCCCGCCGCGGCGCAGCGCTTCGTCGAGGTAGGGGAGCACGCGCCGCGTGCCGTCAGCACCTTCCAGCACTACGTCAACCGGAATCGGCTGGTCGGCGGGCGGCTCCTCGCAGCCGTACATCTGTTCCTCAATGCGGAAAATTTTGTATTTCATGCAGTTTCACGCTCTTTCCGGGGCGGTGGGTCCTGTCTCCACAGCCTCGATTTCTTTGATCAACATCTCATGGCCCTGCAAAAGGTGGGTGCGCGGGCTCTGGCAGTGGGGGCAGGTGCGGCCAAACTGCACGGTGGGGTACTGTTGGCCGCAGTCCTCGCACACGGTCACGGCAGGGATGGTTTCCACGGTCAGCACCGCGCCGGGCAAAAGCTCCGATTTTGCCGCCGCCCACTTCCAGCAGTCCTGCAGATAACTCTTCACCACGCCGGAGACCTCGCCCAGCTGCAGCGTCACGCGCCGGATGCGCGTCGCGTCGTTCTGTCGGGACACGTCCTCCACCGTGCGGATGATGTGGAATACAATGCCAAGCTCGTGCATTACTTCTCCTTCTTGGCAAAGCGGATCTTGATCTCGCGCTTCGCCATGTAGGGCAGAATGGCCTTGAACTTGTCCTCGCTCCTGACCATCTTGCTGCACTCGGGCAGGTCGCAGTGCAGGCGGATGGCATCAAACTCGCACTTTGTCGTGCAGACGCCGCAGCCAATGCACTTGTTCGGGTCCACAACGCTGGCACCGCAGCCCAGACAGCGCGCTGTCACGATTTTGACCTGATCCTCGGTCAGCGTCAGGTGCGCGTCACGGAAGGAACGGTGCGCGTCAATGCCCGCATCCAGCGCGGCGGACTGGCGCGGTGCGCGGTCATACTCGCCCAGCGCCAGATTCGACTTGTCCAGCTCGTGGAAGTCGCGGTGGTTGCGGCCAATCGTCAGGCTGGTGTTGGGCTGCACAAAGCGGTGGATGGAGATTGCCCCCTGCTTGCCCGCAGCAATCGCGTCAATGGCAAACCGCGGCCCGGTGCAGACGTCGCCGCCGACGAAAATGTCCGGTTTTTCAGCCAGTGAGAGATGTGCTCAATGTCGGCGGACCGGTTCTCGGTCTCGATGGCTTTTTCAACCGGGATGACGTGCATACCGATGCCTGCGCCGCCCGGGGGCACCATGGCGGTGATGTGCTCCAGCGGCAGGAACGTCATCCGCTCAAAGAAGGTTGTCACCTCGGGGCGGTCGGCGATCTGCCGCTTGTTCATGTTGAAAAACTCTGCGCTGCCGGGCACGAACATCGGCAGGATGTACTGCTTTTCGCGGCGGGGATTCTCCCAGTTGTACTCCAGCAGATTTTGTGCCGTTGCTCCGTTTTATTTTCTGCGCCTTCCCCCTTGGGGCTGCGCCCGCAGGCGCGTGTCGAAGCGCAACCGCCGCAGGCGGCTCTTAGCGCGAAGACTGAAGGTGGCCCCGCAGGGCCGGATGAGAGAAAAGTGTGCTATTGCTGCCCGTGAACGGGTTGCTGCCGGTAGGTCTGCCCTCATCAGTCACCTTCGGTGACAGCTTCCCCGGCGGGGGAAGCCTCCGCTTTGATAAAGTGCTCCACCACCATCCTCTGCGCCTCCGGCGTAAACAGCAGCACTGAATACGGCGTGCCGCGGGCGCTGACCTTGTCCTCGCTGCGTAGACCGGCGTCCACACCGGCAGGGGTCGGCACGTAGTAAAAGCCCTTCGTCGGCAGACGCTCCATGCCGATGAGCCGCTGCGCCAGCAGCCACTCGTCGATCTCCTTGATGGTCGGCGCCTTCACATCCGGGTCACCGGCGGCCTCGATCAGTGCGGCCTTCAGCTCCGCGCCGGTATAGCTGTCCTGATAGTTGAAGCTGCGCGCGTCCTCCGCCGTCAGGTAAAACGCGGGGCGCTCGGCCTTCGGCGGCTTTTTCTTCTTCTCGGACGGCAGCGGCTTTTCCGGCTCCGGTGCGGGCGGGTCCAGGCTCAAAAACGGCGTCGGGGTGGTCGGCGCGGTAGGCGTCAATGACCGCAAAGAACGCGACACCGTACTTTTCATACTTGCGCTCACCCATGCCGTAGATGCCCAGCATATCCTCCGCGCGGCGCGGCGCGCGCAGGCACATATCCACCAGCGACTTGTCACCGAACACGACGTAGGGCGGCAGTCCCTCGCGCTGGGCGGTGTCGAACCGCAGCTGGCGCAGCTGGTTGAACAGCTCCAGTCCGGCGCTCGTCAGCGCGTCCATCGGGCTGCGGCGCTTCGGCTTCGGTGCGCGGGTCTGCTCCGGCTCACGCTGCGGCGGCAGCTTGACCAGCACCTGCCCGCCGGCCTTCAGCGGGGCAATATCCCCGATGTGCAGCACGGCGTACTGGTCGTCGCTCTGCACCAAATATCCATCTTCCAGCAGCTGGGCCAGCAGGCGTTCCAGCGTCTCGCGCGGGGTGTCCTTCATCCGGCCGTAGCTCTTGAAGCGCTCGGCTCCCAGCTCCCGCAGACGCGCACGGTTCGCGCCTTGTAAAGTGCCGAACAAAATCGCTTTGCCGTACCGCCCGCGCAGCTCGGCCACGCAGTTGATCATCCACTTGGCGGCGTCGGTCATATCGACCTCGTCAAAATCGCTGCTGCAGCTGCCGCAGTTGCCGCACGGCGCGGTGGGATGCTCGCCGAAATAGGCCAGAATGTAGTTGCGCAGGCACTCCGTCGTCTGGCAGTAGCGCTCCATCGTCTGCAGGCGCTGCAGGTCGCGCTGGCGCAAAAGGTCGGCCTCCTCGTCGTCCATCTCGGCAAAATCCTTTTTGTCCAGCAGGAATTTGTTGATGATGACGTCCTGCGCCGAAAAAATGCAGCACGCACTGCGACGGCAGCCCGTCACGCCCGGCACGGCCTGCCTCCTGGTAATAATTCTCCATGCTCTGGGGCATGTTGTAGTGCAGCACGAACCGCACGTTGGGCTTGTCGATGCCCATGCCAAAGGCGTTCGTCGCCACAATGACCGGCGCGGTGTCGTAGATGAAGTCATTCTGATTTTTGCGGCGTGCTTCGGCGGGCAGGCCTGCGTGGTACTTTGTGGCCGCAAAGCCGTATTCGGTCAGGAGCTCCTGCAGCTTGTCCACATTCTTGCGGGTGGCGCAGTAGATGATGCCGCTCTCGCCGGGGTGGTGGCGCAGATATTGGATGGCAAAATCGTCCTTGCGGCGGGTGCGCTCGACCTGAAAGTAGAGGTTGGGCCGGTCAAAGCCGGTCACAAGCACCTTCGGGTCGTGGAGCCGCAGCGTGCAGACAATGTCGTCCTTGACCTCCCGCGTGGCCGTGGCCGTGAACGCCGACACGATGGGGCGGCGGGGCAGACTGTCGATGAAGTCGAGGATCTTTAAGTAGCTCGGGCGGAAATCCTGTCCCCACTGGCTGATGCAGTGCGCCTCATCCACCGTGACCATCGAGATGTCCGCCCCCGCGGCAAAGCTGCGGAACACCGGGCTTTCCAGCCGTTCGGGCGCGACGTAGACGAGCTTGTAGCTGCCCTCGGCGGCCAGGTCCAGCGCGCGGGCGATCTGTGTCTCGGTCAGCGACGAGTTGATAAACGCCGCATGGATGCCCGCTGCGTTCAGCCCCTTGACCTGGTCCTGCATCAGCGAGATCAGCGGCGAGATGACGAGCGTCAGCCCCGGCAGCAGCAGGGCAGGAACCTGATAGCAGAGCGACTTGCCCGCGCCGGTGGGCATGATGGCCAGCGCGTCCCGCCCGGCCAGAAGGGCGCTGACGATCTCCTCCTGCCCGGGGCGGAAGGAGTCGTAGCCGAAATATCGTTTTAACGCTTCACGCGGAGTCATGAAGGGCCTCCTGAACTTTTTCTTCCATTATACCACATCCGCACACCTGCGGCCAGCGAAACGCGCACTTTACACCGCGCACCGTCTGCGGTATACTGGTAGCAAACCATAAAGGCAACACCGCATAATTCCCGCCTGACGGCTTAAGCACCGCTCCGGCGGCTGCGGCACGGCATCTGCGTTGCCAAAATGCTCGATAAGACATCCAGTATTATCTGCGCTTTTGGCTTAGCAGCTGCCGCACCTCGCTCGCCG
>ENA-OQBL01000721-OQBL01000721.1-human-gut-metagenome-genome-assembly--contig:-NODE-721-length-15930-cov-7.516547_pt1 | contig 15930 bp, 16 predicted proteins | sample MGYA00242747_ERZ504553 | MGnify/ENA primary metagenome ERZ504553 (study PRJEB26092, sample SAMD00036240) | human gut metagenome | host: Homo sapiens | study: EMG produced TPA metagenomics assembly of...
GGAGAAAGAAATACGGCGGCTAAAGGAAGAGAATGAATTTCTAGCAGAAGCCAGCGCATTTTTCGCCGCCAGCCGTCGGAAGTCAGCAAAAGGCAGCGAATGAAATTCATCGCCCTAAAAACAGAAGACGGCAAGAAGAAAGGAAGAATTGCATTTTGCTGTAATATGCTGGGTGTAAGCCGGCAAAGGTTCTATCGGTATCTGGTAAACAGAAATCGACCGTGGAAATACCAACGGCTTGCCGAAATCATGCGGGAAATTTGCAGTGAGGATCAATGCAACGATACATATGGACGTATGCGGATGTATCAGGCTTTACAGATGAAAAAGCCGGATGGCGTAGAGATTCCGGGAGAAAAGACGGTATATCGTATCATGAAAAAGATCGGACTGACTCATCATCCAAAACGCAAGCCCAATGGAATCACAAAGGCTGACCGAGAGGCAATGAAATCAGACGACCTGCTGAAAAGAGACTTTCGTTCCGATGAGCCTCTTAAAAAATGCATTACGGATATTACAGAGATTAAATCAAAAGATGGAAAGCTCTACACTTCTGTCATATTCGACTGCTTCGATCTGAGTGTTTTGGGTATTGCTATGAGTGCAAACATGAAGGCAGAGCTGTGCGTTCAGACATTGGACAACGCAATGGCTTCTTATCCGGCTTTGCACGGTGCAATTATTCATTCTGACCGCGGTGCTCAGTATACAAGCGATCTATACCGCAGAGCAATCACACAGTATGGTATGGAAAAGATGTTGAGCATGATGTCCATGCCGTACCCCACCAAGGCTTTGGCGGCTACAAATCGGATAAGGTAATGCACGGCAGCCTCCGGGCGTTTGAGTTCATGGAAGTTGGCGGTGTTTTTGAACAGCGATATAGCGAAGAACAGCACGATCAACACATAGCCTATGCCAATCATCGCATTGTGCAGGCTTTGCATCACGCCCCATACCGCGCCGCCCTTAAAACTTTGGGGGCTGGTTGTCACCAGCCCCCAAAGTTCTGTTAATTTGCCGTTCCATGTAGAAAAGGCGTTGTTCAGGTTTTCTACGCTCCAGTTTTGATTCAAGGTTTCACCTTCTTTCCAGCAAAAGAAATAACCGCCTTGCCGGAAAGCAAAACGGTCATACATTCGATATTATTCTAAATACTGCGGCAGATTCCATGAGCCTCGCAAAACACGGTGAATCTCTACAATCTGCTGCACTTCTTGAACACGATAGAACACAAGATATTTATCGGCAACCAGTTTTCGATAGTTGGGGTCGTGTTCATATTCCTCGCACATATTGGGCGTTGTGGACAGCCTTTCTATTCTTTCCCGAATTTCCCGCAACACACGCGGTGCCGTCTTAGGGTAAAAGCCTGAAAGGTACTGTGCTATATCTGTCAGGTCCTGCACGGCAAGGGGCAGGTAGTTGATTTTATAGGCCATATTCCTTGCTCAGCGTCCCCCATACACTATCGTGATCCTGCCACTGTGTGTTCGGGTCAGCAGCCTGTCGCTTGGCTTTTGCCAGTTCCTCGGCCACATACCGCTGATGCAGGTATTCTTCATATTTGGCGTAGTCCTCAATATTGATGAGAACAGATTCTCCACGTCCCTGATTGGTAATGATTACATGATTGTGTTCTTTGATAATGCCAGAAATCTCAGCATAATGATTACGCAAATCACGCGATGGGCGAACAAATGTTTGCATCATAGTAGGCACCTCCTATTTATTAATATTGTATCACAGTTTGACTACAAGCACAAGTGCCACATGGCTTTTTTCACAGAATCATATCCAGAATATCCTTGGCAAAGTAGATAACAACGCCTCCGAAAAAGGTCATAAAGCCCTGCGCACGCTGTCCGGCATCGTGCGCAGGGCAAGACCGATCTTCACAATGCCGAAGCCCAGCAAAATGGCACCAATGGCTTTAATGGCGCTGAACACAAAATTGCTCAGTGCGTTGATGGTCGCCAGCGGGTCGTCCGCATACACGGGCAGTGCCATCACGATTACAGCAGCGGCAACTGTGGCAACCGTCAGGTAACTGCGCTTGATTTTGCGCTGAGTTTCCGGTGCGGATACAGGTTTTTTGATTTTCATAACAGAGATTCCTCCAGTTCTTGTAATTCATCATATAGATCTTCGGTAATTTCGGGGCAGGTCAGCTCCGCTACATAAGCGAGCGATACGGTGCCGGCTTGCGCCATATAATCCGGGGGCATCGTGTAGCCCTCCGGCGCGGGGATGGGGGTTGCAAAGCGATGCAGCAGTCCCCGCGGGCTGCGGTAGTCGGGTGTGTATTTCAGGTTCGGGTGGTCAAACAGGTTGTATCTCTTGTCCCTCACCGGTGCCTCGCCGCTGATCATCACAAGGCAGTCGCTGCGCTTCATGCGGCGCACCTCGTCCGGGGTCATCAACTCACGCCCCGTGACCTGATAGCTGTCGCTGGACGATCCGTGGCTGCCCTTGCCGATGCTCTGCCCCTTGGTGCGGATGGTCTGCTTGCCCAGCAGCTTGGAAATGTACTCAAAGGTGCTGTAATCGTTGCCGCCAAGGTAAACAAGGCTGTCGCAGTTGCCGATGATCGTTTCCCAGTCATCCTTGTATTTGCTTTTGATCTGGGAAATATTTTGCAGAATGATATCGCAGCTTATGTTGCGGCTGCGCGCAACGGCAAGGATCTTTACAAAGTTTTCCGGCGTTGCGACATTGGCAAACTCGTCCATCATCAGGCGTACATGAACCGGCAGTGTGCCATGGAATTCCGGCGTGGAATCCGCAAGGCGAAACAGCTGGTCAAACAGTTGGGTGTACAGAATCGAAACCATAAAGTTAAAGGTGTCGTCATTGTCGGGAATAACGCAGAAGATGGCGCGTTTCTCCACGCCCAACTTCGGCAGGAACATTTCATCGGTGGCGATCATCTCGGCAAATGCTGCCGATTGCAGCATATGCAGATTGGATACCGCCGTGACCATAATGCTAGACAGGGTTTTCGCGCTGCCGAGCTTGAACGAACGGTATTGCAGCACAGCCGGGTGATGCGGGTCGCGCTGCTCCAGTTCACCGAACAGAATATCCATACGGTTTTCGTCATAGCTGTCCTCGCTGACCTTACATTCCAGAATCATATCCATCATCGTGTTGAGGTTGCGCTCATACAGCGGGGATTCGTACAGGATATACAAAATCAGCGATGCCAGAAACATAACAGCGCTCTTGTCCCAGAACTCGTTTTCCCCGCCGGAGGCTGCCGGGTTCTTTTTGGTGTTGAACACCAGCGCATAGGCAAGTTTCATAGCGTCCTCATCGGTTTTCAGGTACGCTACCGGATTGTAATGTCCGCGGAAATGCACAAAGTCAATGACCGTTACGGTAACGCCGTTTTCCTCCATAGCACCGCCGAGGGAATAGGTCAGCTCCCCCTTGGGGTCCAAAAAGAAGTAGGAGCCGCTGCATTGCAGGGCATTCGGTTTTACATAGAAGCGGGTCTTACCGCTGCCGGAGCCACCGATCACGACCGTGTGCAGGTTGCGCTGGTGCCGATAGGAATCATTGCTGAGGCGGATATTCTGGGAAAGAATGATTTCCTGCCACGGGTCCTTGCGGTTGCGGTAGCGTTCGTTCAACTCTTTGGCAATGCCCCAATGGGCAGAGCCGTGTTCCTCGCCGGGGCGGCGATCCGCCTGATCGAGCAGATAGCAATACACCCCCAGCGGGTAGAGCACCAAGACCGCCAGCAGAAATTTCGGTGTGCTGCTGCACCAATGCAGGTTCAGTGGGTCGTTCAGCAGCGCGGTAAGCCCTGCCGCCAAAGCGGACAGCCCGTGCGCCTGTTCGGTGATTTGCGCCAGCCCTGCCGCGAGCCAGAGCAGCGCCAGCAGCAGGGCAGCCCAAAGCCAGAGGTTCTGCCGATCCTTATTCGGGCGCATGGCGGTCAGCGTTCCTCTGCGCGCTGCAAATCACTGCGCGGGCGCTGTAAGTCCAATTCCTTGCAGACGGTATCGCCAAACACCTTGGCCATCTCGCGCACTTCCTCCAACGCGCGGCGCTCCTCCCCGGCAGGGATATGCGCCCGCAAGCCGTTCAGGCTGGTCGAGCACAACACGGCAGACTCCGGCGACGGCACGGTGTACGAGCACAACTACAGCCGCATGAACGAGGGCGGCTGCGTGATGTTCTGTTTGGAGGAGGCCATCCACAACACCTTCCGCGGCAACGTCAGCTACGACGACCTCGGCGGCACAATCAGCCCTTCCCAGAACCCGGATGCCCTGCTGGAGCACAACACGTTCTATCTGCGTGACGGCGTGCACTTCGTGCGCGCCCGCATGGATGGAGGCAGCTACACCGAGAAGGATGATACGATCCTCCCGTTGCCCTAAAAAGCGCAAAAACAACCACCGCCCCGGATGTCGAATCTTTCAGCATCCGGGGCGGATTTTTGTATTGGCGCAGGGGCTTTTGGATTTTCTGTTTGCCTTCCAGCAAGGCGGCGTCCGATGTGGCGGCTTGTGTACGCCTGCCAGGTCAGGTGCTCTATACGTTTGAAATGTTTATCGCAATTTATTTTGCTTACCTACACGCAAAAGCACATTATGGATCCGGGTTAAATCCTTCGATTTCCAGCCAACCAAAGACCATTGCCTTAGACCACGCTTTCGTCCCATCGCTGTCATAAATATTGTTGATTACTACTTTTCCTATATAATCACCACCATTTGCAAATTTGATTTCTGACTCATTAATATATGCGCCATAAGATCCATCTTCCTCACAGTAGACGCCTACATAATTCTTACTGTCCTTGAAAACCGTAAACTGAATCTTTCCGGCATGGTCAGCAATAATGAAAAAGTCGCCTTTGCCATCTGTAAGACTTGGTACTTCCGATAAACTGACGATATTATCATATTTCTTTCTCAGGCCTGTCAGTTCTCGCTCAGAAGTGTCAAGGATATAAGGCTTATCGTTCTTGGAAGCAACAGTAAATATAGCATACTTATTTTGCTCAGCGAATTCGTTTGTTGCGTATAGAGAAGATAGTTCCGTTTGAGCGGCCTGCGTGAGCATTCTTGTTTCGGCAATTACCTGACTTTTGCGGGCTTTGTCAATATAGCCAGTCAAAGCCGGTACAAGCAATGCTGCCAGCACAGCAAGAATTACCAATACTACAATAAGTTCTACAAGGGTAAAGCCATTCTTTTTATGCTTCACAATAGAGCTCCCTTCGCGGTTTGTTTTGGCTCGCCGGATACCAATCTTTGGTATAGCCTGCGGCTTGTGTATTCACTATAGCAGACATATTTCAAATGTCCATAGCATCACTTGTTTTTTGTCAGCTAGTATTAACCCCACACTGCAAGAGCTTGTACATTTTGCACCCGTTCTGTCTGGAACATTTATTACTTTTACCTCAAGTAAACAAGATGTACGAAATTATTCAAGCTTCTATACCAGAATCGACCCTCTTACAAGCATAAAGTGTACATCACGCCAACATGTTTTGCCCGTTCGGGCGGGGTTTGCGCAAATGTCGAATGTATGGTAAAATACAGGTAAAATCAGCTTTTTGGGGGCCATCTTATGGGCATTGTAGTCATCGGTGCGGTCTTTGTGGACATCAAGGGGTATCCGCTGTCCACCTATATCCCGGGCGGGCGCAACGCGGGCCGGGTCGAGCAGGTACACGGCGGCGTCTGCCGCAACGTGGCGGAGGACATTGCCAATGTCGAGCTGCGCCCCACCTTCGTCAGTCTGGTGGACGACACCGGCTCCGGCCAGGACGTCATTGACAAGCTGGCCCGGCACAAGGTCAACACCCGCTACATCCAGCGCATGCCGGACGGCATGGGCACCTGGCTGGCCGTGTTCAACAACGACGGTGATGTCTGCGCCGCCATCTCGAAGCGGCCCGACACGACGCCGCTGACCGCATTATTAAAGGAAAAGGGCGACGAGATCTTTTCCGACTGCGACGGCATCGCCATCGAGTTTGATCTGGAGAAGGAGACTGTCAAGCAGATTTTGCACTACGCCAAAAAGTACCGCAAAAAGGTCTACGCCGCGGTCTCCAACATGAGCATTGCCATGGAGCGCCGCAGCCTCCTGCAGGAGATCGACTGCTTTGTCTGCAACCAGCAGGAGGCCGGGCTGATGTTCTCCGACGATTACGGCCACCTGACGCCGGACGAGATGCGCGCCACGCTGGCCGCCAACGTGCGCAGCGCCAACATTCCCTGCATGGTCGTAACGATGGGCGAGCAGGGCGCCGTCTACGCCCGCACCGACGGCGAGAGCGGCATGGTGCCCGCCAAGAAGGTCGATGTCATCGACACCACCGGCGCGGGGGATGCTTTCTTCGCCGGGACGGTCATCGGCCTGACCTACGGCAAGACGCTGGCCGAGGCCTGCGAGATCGGCAGCCGCCTGGCCGCATCGGTCATCTGCATCTCGGAGAATGTCTGCCCGCGGTTCCGCCCGCAGGAGTTCGGGCTCGATGTGCCGGTCATAGACTGATTTTTTTCGGTTTTTGGCACACATTTCCCTTATTTTTCCATTTTTCGATTTCGCACATTTTGCCTTTTTAGCAGTTTTCTATCCGCACATTTTCGGTTCAAATGGCCATTTCGGTGCATTTCAGCATCGCGATTTTGCGCACAGTTTTTCGAAAATTTAAAATCTTTAGTTACTGTATAACCAAACATGAAAACAGACAACCTCATCCCCGCAGCCCCGCTTGACCGGCGGGAGCTTGCACCCGGCGTGCAGCTCTGCTTCACCCGGCTGGACACGCCGCTCTGCCCGCCCCCGCTGGACTGGCCGCGGCTGCTCGTCTTTGATTTCTGCCGCAGCGGACGACGCGCCATCCCGGACAGCGCACAATATGCCATCGTGACGGAGGGGCATGCCGCCGTCAGCTTTGCTGTGCCCGGTGCGGACTTCTACCTGCCCGGCAGCCAGTATGAGGCGCTGCAGCTTTTCATTGACCCCGACGCCGTGCAGGCAGACAGCTTTTTGACGCTGATGGGGCTGGAAATAGGCGGCATCGCGGATTATTTCTGCCGCGGCGGCGTCCACTGCTGCCCGATGAGCGACGCCATCACGGCCATTGTGGACGAGGTCTGGGACGACGCCGCCTACGCCGCCCCCGGCGAGCTGCGCTACGCCGCCGTGCGGCTGCTGTATGAGCTGCTGCGCCTGCCCGACGAGGCCGACACGGCCCGCTGCCCCGCGCGGCAGGTCGAATGCGTGCGCGAGGCCGAGACGCTGGTTCTGCAGGATCTCTCGGTCCGCCGCCCGGCCCGGGAGCTGGCCGACCATTTTGGTTTGAGCGAGAGCGGCTTCAAGCTGTACTGCCAGAACGTGCTGGGCGAGGGGTATCTCGCCTACTTCCGCCGCCGCCGGCTCGAAAGAGCCGCCGAGCTGCTGCGTACGACCCCCCAGCGGGTGCAGGACATCGCCGCCCGGGTCGGCTACGAAAGCCAGGGCCGCTTTGCCAAGGCGTTCTACGACCAGTTCCGCCTGACCCCGCTGGAATACCGGCGCTTGTCAAAGTAGCCCTCTTGGCCCCCTCTGCGAAGGAGGCAAGAAAGCCACAACCCGAAAGGAGCGGAAAATTGAACAACATCACGCGCTCGATTTTCCGTGCCATTCATGAGGGGCGGTGGTTGAGCATTGAATACAAAAACCAACAGACCCAGCAGACCAAATATTGGGTCGCTATCCGCGGGCTGAACCCCAGGACCCGCACCCTGAACGTTGACGGGCTGCATCTGGGCAAATTAAGCGTGCAGGCGCTCGACCATATCAGCATTGACCGCATCCAGACCGCCGAGATCGTCGACGGCTCGTGGTGCCCCGTCAACCAGACGCTCATCGACGACATCCGCGACAACCCCGGGCGGTACGCGGCGCTGTTTGACAACGCCGCAAACCTGCGGGTGCTGGACTATCTGGCCGCCTGCAACCGGCTGGACGCCACGCCCTACCAGTCTAACTACAGCCTGATCCATCAAATTGACGCCGACTGCTTTGCCGATTATAAGGAGGACACGCTGGAGCTGACCGACGACCAGTTCCGTGAGCTGGTGGGCCGGTTCCAGCGCCGGGTCGAGGACCGCCGCCGGAACGCCGCCCGCCCCAGCCTGCCCACGCTGGGGCTGAACCTTATCAGCATCGACACCCGGCAGGGGCTGTACGTGCTAGCCTACCGCCCGCTGCGGCTCGACGTGAAAAAGCGTGCCCTGCGGGCCGAGCCGGAGCCGGTCATCTGCCGGGAGTTCACCGTCAACGGCAGCAAGCTGAGCATCCATCAATTTCTGGATGCCGACGACTATACGCTGCTGGACGAGTTCACGAAGCACGCCGAGACCATCAAGGACCGCATCACCCGCAGCAACCCGCGGGTGCGGGTCGATGACCTGCCCTACCTCGTCGCCATCAGCCGCGACTGCCCCGTAGACTTGGAGCATGAGTACCGCGGCATCCTTACTATGTTCGAGGACCCCTCCGGCGAGACGGCCACCGCCCCGCTGCGGGCCTTCTTCGGCGAGATGACCGCCAAGCCGCGCCGCCGCAAGTCCTACCCGCTGGCGCTGCTGAACAACAAGGTCAATCTGGACCAGCTGCTGGCCATCAACAACGCCATGCGCTATCCGCTGGCCTACGTGCAGGGCCCGCCGGGCACCGGCAAGACCAACACCATCGTCAACACGCTGACGACGGCGTTTTTCAACGAGCGCACGGTGCTTTTTTCCAGCTACAACAACCATCCCATTGACGGCGTTGTGGAAAAGCTGCAGGCCGTCACCTACCACGGCCAGACCGTGCCGTTCCCGATCCTGCGCCTTGGCAACAACGAGAAAACCGCCGAGGCCCTGCGCACCATCGACCAACTGTTTGAGCAGTGCAAAAAAAATCCCCGTACCGGAGCGGCTGCTGGACAAAAAACCACGCGGACCGCACGGCCCGCGCCAAACAGCTGACCGCCCTGCTGGAACGGTATGAGCGCATCCTTGATTTGCGGGAGCGGCGGGAGACCATCCGGCGCCTGCTGGACGCCCGCGGCCAGATGAACTTCCAGTACGAGCTGCAGGCCGGGCAGCTGCCGCAGGTGGACCGTGAGCTGGCCGCCTACGGCAGCATCGACTCTGCCGACGCGCTGGCTCTGCTGGACCGCAACGAGGACGAGCTGCTGCGCTACCTCTACTACACCTCGGCCCGCTGCATCCGCCGGTTGGAGGAGCCGAAATACAACGATTTAATGAGCATCGTCCACAGCCCCGACACCGACAAGGAGCGGGTCACGCAATTCAACAAGTATATCTCGGAGCCGGAGAACCTGAAAAAGCTGCTGCGCGTCTTTCCCATTGTGGCCACGACCTGCATCTCCGCCCACCGCCTGGGCGACCCGGAGCCGAGCTTTGACATGGTCATCATGGACGAGGCCAGCCAGTGCAGCACGGCCATGTCTCTTGTACCCATCCTGCGCGGGGCGTCGCTGATGCTTGTGGGCGACCCGCAGCAGCTCTCGCCTGTCATTCTGCTGGACCCCGCCGACAACCGCACGCTGCGCCGCCGCTACGGTGTCACGCAGGAGTACGATTACATCGAAAACTCGATCTACAAATGCTTTCTGGCCTGCGACGCCGTCAGCGACGAGACGCTGTTGAGCTACCACTACCGGTGCAGCCCCAAGATCATCGAGTTCAACAATCGCAAATACTACAACCACAAGCTGCACATTGCCAGCCGCGAGACCGACCCCACGCCGCTCGTCTATGTGGACGTGCCCAACGACACCACCGACGAGAAAAACACCGCCCCGCAGGAGGTGCGCCGCATCGAGGCATACCTGACCGCGCACCCGGACAAGCAGGTGGGCATCATTACGCCGTTTGCGAAGCAGCGCGCCGCCATCGAGGCCATGCTGCGCGCGAAGCACTTTGAGAACGCCGCCTGCGGCACGGTGCACGCCTTTCAGGGCGACGAGAAAGACGTGGTCATCTTCTCCCTGGCACTGACCGACCAGACCCGCCCGCGCACCTACGACTGGCTGAAAACGAACAAGGAGCTCATCAACGTGGCGACCTCCCGCGCGCGGGAGCAGCTGGTCATCCTCTCGAATCAGGCCGCGCTGGACCGCCTGCACGCCGACAGCACCGACGACGATATTTACGAGCTGGTGCAGTACGTGCGCAAAAACGGCCAGTCCGAGGTGACCGAGAAGCCCGCCGCCAGCCGTGCGCTGGGCATCAAGCCCTACAGCACCAAGACCGAGGATGCCTTTTTGGAAAATCTGAACCACGCGCTGGACAACGCCTTCCTCGACGGCAGCCGCTGCACGGTCCGCAAGGAGGTACCCATCGCCCAGGTGTTTGAGGATAACCCCGGCTGCGCCGACCTGTTCTACACAGGGCGGTTCGACTTCGTCGTCTACCAGCGGGAGGGCCGCCGCCTGATGCCGATTTTAGCCATCGAGCTGGATGGCCGCGAGCACCGCGACGACCCCGCCGTCCAGCGCCGTGACCGCAAGAAGGACCAGATCTGCCGCGAGCACGGCTTTGAGCTGATCCGCGTCGAGAACAGCTACGCGCGGCGGTATAATTATATCAAGAGTATTTTGATAAATTACTTCCGCAAGGTGTCGTAGCACCCGCAAACGGGCTCTGCCCTCTCATCCCAGCGTAAAACCGAAAAGTCCTGCCTCCCTTTCCCGGAGACAGGACTTTTTCCTTTTTACCGCCAGTGAAACGTAACCATGCCGTAAATATAAATAAACAAAATCGCACCCGGCACAAAATACCTAAAAATCGGCTTCATCCAGGGGCGGACCTTCAGGCCCCTGCCGGTGTTGGCTTCGGCCACAAAATTGTCCCAGCCCCAGCCAAAGCGGTTGCAGCAGAACAGCGCCAGCACCAGCGACCCCAGCGGCAGCACATTGTTGCTGACGATGAAGTCCCAGAAGTCCAGCCACGCGCTGCCCGGCGCAAACGGCTGGAAGTGCAGCACGCTGTAGCCCAGCGCCGTCGTCAGCGCCAGCAGAAAGATGCCGACGCCGCAGACCACGCAGCCCTTCGGGCGGCTCCACCCGGTCAGCTCACGCACCATGGCAAGGATATTCTCGCAGACGCCCAGCACGGTGGACAGCGCCGCAAACACCATGAACAGGAAGAACAGCGCGCCCCACCAGCGGCCCCCGGCCATATTGCCGAACACCCCCGCCATCGTGTCAAACAGCAGACTGGGGCCTGCCGTGACCTCCAGCCCGTAGGTGAAGCACGCCGGGAAGATGATGATGCCCGCCAGCACGGCCACGAACGTGTCGAGAAAAATGACCCGCAGTGACTCGCCCATGAGCGCGTGATCCTTGCCGATGTAGCTGCCGAAGATCGCCATGCCGCCCATGCCGACGGACAGCGAGAAAAACGCCTGGTTCATGGCCGCCACGATGACCCCGCCGTCAATGGCCGAGAAATCCGGCACAAGGTAGAACCGCAGCCCCTCCGCCGCACCGGCAAACGTCAGGCTGTGCACGGCCAGCACCAGCATCAGCACCAGCAGTGCGCTCATCATGTACTTGGTCACGCGCTCCAGCCCGCCCTGCAAATTAAAGCTCAGCAGCACAAACGCCGCTATAACGACCACAAGCAGATAGGTCACGTTCAGCCCGGGGTCGGCGATCATCTGCGCAAAGCCGAAATCCGCGTTCTGCCCGGTCAGGAACTTGACAAAATAGTACAAGATCCAGCCCGTGACCACCGTGTAGAACGCCATGATGGCAATGTTGCCGATGAGGCTGACGACGCCGAATACGCCCCACTTATGGCCGGGCTTTTCCAGGCGCTGGTACATGGTAACGGGGCTGGCCTGGGCGGCGCGGCCCACGGCAAACTCCATGATCATGACGGGCAGGCCCAGCACCAGCAGGCAGAGGATGTAGAGCAGCATAAAGCTGCCGCCGCCATTCTGGCCGCACATCCAGGGGAATTTTCCAGACGTTGCCGCAGCCGATGGCGCACCCCGCCGACAGCATGATAAAGCCCAGGCGGCTGCTCAGGCGTTCGCGTTCGTTCATAAATCAGTTTTCCCTTTCGGTAGTGATTTCCGCGCAGACAATTTCCGTGCGGCCCTGGGTGCGGAACTTGTAGCCCCAGGTGCCCGTGCCACCGCTGACGATGGCATCGCAATGGTCTGCAATGTTCTTTCTGCCGTAGTTGCGCTCATTTTTGGCAACCATGCCCACCGCACCCGCAGGCCAGACCTGCCCGCCGTGGGTGTGGCCGCTCAAAATCAGGTCCGCCCCCGCCGCGGCGGCGTTCTTAAAGTCCCGCGGCTCATGGTCGAGCCAGACCGTGTAGTGGTCGTCGGGGCCGCCGGGCATAAGCTGCGCCGCCGTGAAGCGGCTGCCGTTCGTGTACAGATAATCCTTGCGGCCCACGACGCGCACACCGCAGGGCAGCAGGACGGACGTGTCCTCCAGGATGCGCACGCCCGCGGCGGCGAACCCGCGCTCCAGATCCGCGCGGCCAAAGCTCGGCTCCCGCCAGTGGTGGAACAGGTCGTGGTTGCCGAGGACGTAATACTTGCCCAGCGGCGCGTCCAGCTCGCCAAACAGCTTGCAGAAGGCGTCCAGCTCCTCCGGCTCGGTGAACTCGTCGAAAATATCGCCGGTCAGCACAAGCAGGTCGGGACGGCACGCCTCGATTTTTGCTTTCAGCTCAGGGATACGGGTGTGATCCATCGCCGCACAGGCGCGCGGGTGGACATCACTGACCTGCACGATGGTCAGCCTGCCGTCCGGCAGATTTTTCCGCGTTGTCAGGCTGTATTTTGTCGCACAGAGCCGCAGCGCACGCCGCCGCCCCCACCACATGATAAGGCCCGTCAACAGCCACGGCGTTATGCCATCCAGCCAGATAATACGCCAAACAGTCAGCGGTATGCCGCCGATGCGCCGCAGCGCCAGCCCGATGGCGGTACCGATGCAGTAGAATGTCACAAGATGTCCGGCAAACACGATGCCCAGCCCGAGCGGGTCGCGGCTGATATACGCCAGCACGCCCATCAGCACAAGCGGCAGTCCGTAATACAGCACCGGCCACCGGGCCACCAGCTGTAAGGGCGGCAGCTGCAAAAAGTTCAGGTACAGCAAAGCATCCAGCGCCACCTGCCCGAGGCGCGGAAGAACGAATTGGAAGAAAGGATGATACATGGTTGACGCCTTTATTCGGTAAGAGTGCCTTCCCCCCCTGGGGGAAGGTGTCTGCGGCCCTGCCCGCAGACGGATGAGGGGAATGCGTGTGGATGCCGCCCGTATACGGGATAGTATGGCAAGGTTGCCCCTCATCAGTCGCCTGCGGCGACAGCTTCCCCCTCAGGGGAAGCCTTTTAACAAAAACACCCCCGCACCTCGCGGCACGGGGGCTGAAATTTAATTTTTACAGTTCCTTCGCCTTGATGGCCGCGTCAATCGCGCGGGCGGCTTCCTTGCCGGCGCCCATCGCCAGAATGACCGTGGCAGCACCGGTGACAGCGTCGCCGCCGGCGTAAACCATCGGGCGGCTCGTCAGGCCGTCGGGACCGTTGGTGATCAGGCAGCCGTGCTTGTCGGCGTCCAGACCGGGGGTGGTCGAGCGGATCAGCGGGTTGGGGCTGGTGCCCAGCGCCATGATCATCGTATCAACGTTCAGAACGAACTCGCTGCCCTCCTTGACGATGGGGCGGCGGCGTCCGGACGCATCCGGCTCACCCAGTTCCATTTCGACGCAGGTCATACCCTTGACCCAGCCGTTCTCGTCGCCCAGCACTTCCGTCGGGTTCGTCAGCGTCTTAAAGACGATGCCCTCCTCCTCGGCGTGCTCGACCTCCTCTTTACGGGCAGGCAGCTCGGCCATGCCGCGGCGGTAGACGATGTAGACATTCTCGGCACCCAGACGCTTGGCGCAGCGGGCAGCGTCCATGGCGACATTGCCGCCGCCGACAACGGCGACAGACTTGCTCTTCATGATGGGCGTGCGGGAATCCTCCTTGTACGCCTTCATCAAATTGACGCGGGTCAGGTACTCGTTGGCGGAGTAGACGCCGTTCAGGCTCTCGCCGGGGATGCCCATAAAGCGGGGCAGACCGGCACCGGACGCGACATAGACGGCCTCAAAGCCGTAGTCGTTCATCAGCTCGTCGATGGTCAGCACCTTGCCGATGACCATGTTCGTCTCGATGTCAACACCCAGCTCCTTCAGGCCCTCGACCTCGTGCTGGACGATGTCCTTGGGCAGACGGAACTCGGGGATGCCGTACATCAACACGCCACCCGCAACGTGCAGGGCTTCGTAGACGGTGACCTTGTAGCCCAGCTTGGCCAGATCGCCCGCGACGGTCAGGCCGGACGGGCCTGCGCCGATGACAGCGACCTTGTGGCCATTGGGCGCGGGGGCGGTGGGCTTGGTATGTACGTTGTTGCGGTACCAGTCGGCAACAAAGCGCTCGAGACGGCCAATGCCGACGGCCTCGCCCTTGATGCCGCGGACACACTTGCCCTCGCACTGGTGCTCCTGCGGGCAGACACGGCCGCAGACGGCGGGCAGTGCGCTGGACTGGGCAATCACGTTGTAGGCGGCCTCAAAGTCGCCCTCGGCGACGTGCTTGATGAAGCCGGGAATATCAATTTCAACGGGGCAGCCGCTGCGGCAGGGGTGGTTCTTGCACTGCAGGCAGCGCTTGGCCTCGTTCACGGCCATCTCCTCGGTGTAGCCGAGGGCGACCTCCTTAAAGTTTTTGTTGCGGACGTTCGGCTCTTGGCTGGGCATGGGGCACTTTTTCGGATCCATGTTCGGCATAATTACTGCACCTCCTGCTTCAGCAAATTGCACTCTGCCTCGCGGGCGTGTGCCTCAAAGGGCTTGTACATCGTGCCGCGGTGCATAGCCTCGTCAAAATCGACCTCAAAGCCGTCAAAGTCGGGGCCGTCCACGCAGGCAAACTTGGTCTGCCCACCCACGGTCAGGCGGCAGCCGCCGCACATACCGGTGCCGTCGACCATAATGGGGTTCATCGAGACGACAGTCTTGACATTGTGGGGCTTCGTCGTCTTGACGACGAATTTCATCATGATGAGCGGTCCAATCGTGATGACCTCATCAAAGTTCGCACCGTCCACAATGCGCTGCTCCAGCGGGGCGGTGACAACGCCCTTCTCGCCGTAGGAGCCGTCATCGGTCATAATGATAAACTCATCGCAGCAGGCGCGGAACTCGTCCTCCAGAATGACCAGATCCTTGTTGCGGAAACCGACAATGCCGGTGACCTTGGTGCCCTGCTCGTGCAGTGCCTGGGCAATGGGCAGCGCAATGGCGCAGCCCACACCGCCGCCGACGACGCAGACGTTTTTCAGCCCCTCGATCTCGGTGGCCTTGCCCAAGGGTCCCACAAAGTCATGCACGGCCTCGCCCTCTTTGAGGGAGTTGAGCTGCATGGTACCTGCGCCGACAACCTGGAAAATGATAGAAACGGTGCCGGCTTCGCGGTCAAATCCGGCGATGGTCAGGGGGATGCGCTCGGAGTCCTCCTTTGCGCGAACAATGATAAACTGGCCGGCCTTTGCCTTCTTGGCAATGAGCGGCGCATGGATGCAAAGTTCGGTCACGGTGGGGTTCAGCTCCCGCCGTTTGATGATAGTAAACAAAGCGATCTCTCCTTCTCTTTGTTTTTATAAATATACATTTATATTGTAGCGTATTTTGCGGGGAATGTAAAGAAGAAAGTTAAGGCAATGCGGGCGAGGAAACGGGAGAGATGAATCCCCCCCTACGGTTGGCGGAAAGTTCGCGGCCAAGGATGTAGGGGGCGGCGTCCCCGACGCCCCGGAGGGGTCAAGCACCCCTCCCGTACGATGCAAAAAGATAAAGGGGATACAATGGC
>ENA-OQBL01000722-OQBL01000722.1-human-gut-metagenome-genome-assembly--contig:-NODE-722-length-15930-cov-3.714738_pt1 | contig 15930 bp, 13 predicted proteins | sample MGYA00242747_ERZ504553 | MGnify/ENA primary metagenome ERZ504553 (study PRJEB26092, sample SAMD00036240) | human gut metagenome | host: Homo sapiens | study: EMG produced TPA metagenomics assembly of...
ATGGGAGAAAGCAGGGCTTTCAGGTAGTGAGCCACTTCCGTATCGTCGTCTACTACCAGAAGAGTTTGCTTTTGCTGCCGGATGCTCTCTGTATTTTCCAGTTGATATTGTTCTTCCGTTTGTATCGGAAATGCCTTGTTCTGTTCCTCTTCGGGGAGAGTGCATTCTTCGGGGGTATAAGAGAGGTCATTCACCGGTAGCAGTAGGGTGAAGACGGCTCCGTTTCGTTCGGTACGGTTGCCGGCTTTCAGATAGCCATGATGCAGCAGCGCCAGGCTACGGGCATAGTACAGACCGATACCGGTTCCCCAGTTATAGGTACCTTTGGATTGATTGTCCAGTTGGTAATAGCGTTCGAATACTTTCTCCAACTGTTCCTCGGGGATTCCGTGGCCACTGTCTGCCACGGCAACTTTGACGTACTGTGTGTCGATGTCTTTGTCCGTCAGCGTAAAGAGGCGTGCAGCCTCTTCGCGGGTAATGACGTCGAAGCACAGTTCCACTTTTCCGCCGTTCGGAGTGAACTTCAAGGCGTTTGAAAGCAGGTTTCCTACAATCTTGTCCAGCTTGTCCACGTCCAGCCACATGAGGAAAGTATCCTCCAGGCCATAAGTGTTCAGTGCGATGCCTTTCTCGTTGGCGTTGATGCGGAAAATGTCTACAAAACGTTGCAGTTGCGAGATGATGTCGGTCCGTTTCACCCGCAGTTTTAGGGTGTCATTCTCCAGCTTGTTGAAGTCCATCAGCTGGTTCACCAGACGGAGCATGCGCCCCACACTGCGTTGTACGATGTAAAGCAGTTGTTTGTTTTCTCCCTCTATTTGGGGACTTTCGCAAAGTTGTGTTACCGGACCCGAAATCATGGTGAGTGGGGTGCGGAACTCGTGCGAGATGTTGGCAAAGAAACTCATGTTCATGCGGTTCACCCGTTGTTCCTGCTCCTTCTCAAGTTTGGCGCGTCGGGCGGTTTCTTTTTCCTGCTTAATGCGTAGCCAGGCACGGATGAAGATACCGATGATGGCGGCGGCAATGAGCAGATAGGTGCACCATGCCCACCATGTTTGCCAAGGGGCGGGCTTTACGATGACGCGTATGGAATTCTCCCTTTCTACAATGCTCTTGTCGTTATTGGTTATTTTAACTTTGAAAGTGTAGGTACCGGCAGGCAGATTGGCATAGTAGGCCTCTCGGTTGTTGCGGGCATCAATCATATTGTCGAACATCCATCTTGTAATAATAATGTACGCGTTCGTATTCGCAGTAGTCCAGTGCGGCAAAGGAGATGCTGAAACCATTCTGATTGTGGTCCAGGCAGATGTCCGGCCGGTAGGAGAGGTGCTTGTCTACACTTTTGCTGTCTTGTGGGCGTGCCAACCGGTTGTGTATCTTCAAATCCTCGAAGAGCAGTGGAATTTCCCGTTTGGTACTTACGTCCATAGGGTTGAAGAAAGTCAGCCCGTGCGTACCGCCAAAAAACCAGTGTCCCGTCGGGCAAGCGGCATGAAGAACGGTCGTAAAACTGATTGCCGCCTATGCCGTCGGCGGCATAGTAGTTGGTAAATTTCCCTACGGTGCGGTCATATTTGCCCAGCCCGTATTGTGTGCCTGTCCATATATTGCCTTGTGCATCTTCCTCAATGCAAGAGATGTCCCGGCAGGGTGTACCCTCTATGGTCTTGATTTTTCCGGTGGCGGCAGAATAGTGCAGCAGTCCGTTGCTGACGGTTCCAATCCACACATCTCCACGACTGTCTTCGAAGATGTCGGTAGGGATGAATACTGAACGTTGGATACAAGCTTGCCAGTCGGTGTTCTCGAATGGTACTTCAGCGCTTTCCCAATTGTCGGGATTGATTTGCATAACTGGGTTCATGAAGGCAGTGGCCCACATCTTTCCGTTGTTGAGTGGAAGGAGTCCGGGTATGAAGGTTCCAGTCCAGGAAAATACTTGTGTTTGGACAAATTCTTTTTCTTCACGCCTTTTGGCATAAAGTTTAGGGCTGTATGTACCCACCCAAATTGTTCCACGGCTATCTTGTGCAAACGACAGCGGTAGGAAGATGTCATGAATAGCCTCTGTCTTCAGTATGCCGTTTTTATAGCTGCATTTCATCACCTTGCTCGCATAGAGGGCCGCCAGCCAGATGTAGCCCTCGTCATCTACGAATACGCGTGTGATGTCCGGTTTGTCGGTAGCGCTTTTCCCCGGAAGTCCAGGCTGGTCCACTTCTTTCACTTCGTGGCTGTCCATGTTGTAAACGTACAGCCCGTCTATCATGGTGGCCATCCAGAGATTTCGCTCCTTGTCCACTGCCACGGACAGCACTGACTTCCGGTTCAGGTATGAGCTGAGATGGTTGTTGGTGTTGAAACGTTCTTTGTAGTTATAGCGCACGACATACCCTTGGTCTACAGAGCCTATCCATAGGTTTTTGCTGTGAGTCGGTAAACATGGTGCTTATCTTGAAGTGAGGTACTTCGAAGGGAAAACCGTTTTCGCTTTGATGTATCATGTATTCTTCCACGTAGTTGTAGAGGAACATTCCTTGTTGGTCGGTATTCAGTAGCAGGCTGTTGCTGCCGTAGGGATGGATGTAGTTGACGTTGGCATGCAGCAGCAACGGATGGCTTCGGAGGGCTTTGGGGTGTTTCCTTGAATTTGTGCGTATGTGTGTCGTACAGTGCTATCTGGCGGTTTCCTGCCAGCCATAGGATTCCGTTAGCCTGCATGAAGAAGTAGGTGGGAGAAAAGCCCTGCATTGGGATGGAGTCTTCCAGCGCCAGTGTGGAGGAGTTGTAGCGGCGCAGAGACAGCGGGGTCACTGCCCACAGTTTGTTGCTCTGGTCTATGAAACAGCGGTTGTTGAAGGTATAGTTCGGGTCAAATATCTTGATGGGTACGTCAAATTTGTGTGTTTGTGGATTATATACGGCAAGGCTGTGCATCATGTTCAGAAAAATCTTTCCGTCTTTGTTCTCGAATATTTGGATGCCGTTTTTATTAGGGAAGTCCAGTGGCATATTTTGGAAATTATCCTTGTCTGTGTATAGGCTAGTCCCATTTACGGTGACTACCCACAACCGGCCTTGTGAATCGCGGAAGAGGTCGTTGATTTGATTATCGGGTATATCCAGTGAGTCATCCGTACAGTAATACTGATGATATTCGTGTACATTATATTTGTTTACCCCTCGTGAAGTTCCTATCCAAATGTGTCCTTGTGCATCTTCGGCAAAGGCGGTGACCTTCTGGTTGGAGAGGTCATTGGTGATGACAGGGCTTTCGATGCTGCCTTCCGGTGTGGGCTTTGTGTCCGACGGATTGCATGCGGTGATTAAACACAATAGAAGTAAATATTTAATGTATTTCATAATATATAGTGTAGACTAAAAGCATTGGCATGTGCCATCTTTTTGTTTTGGCATTACGATGCGAAAATACTCATAAAAATTGAGAGAGAGACTGCCGGAGAGCATGTTTTGAACAAATCTGCAAACATTTGAACATTGGAGAAAGCTGTTTTGAACATCGGGGAAAGCCGTTTGGATAACGTAGAAAATCCTTTTGGGGAGAATGTGCTAATATTGCAATCATAAAAACATAAAACTAATACATAATATGAAAAAGCAATTCTTGTCAGTGTTAGCATTCTCCGCCATCCTACTTTCCTCGTGCGGAGGGACAGCTAAAATGGAGAGAGTACCTGCTTGCGGGCAGAAGGGGGAGATAACGGCTTCCTCTACGGTTGCTGTTGCCGAAACCGAATCGGGCAAAGTAGCCGGATATGTGGAGAACGGTATCTATATATATAAAGGTATTCCGTATGCCAAAGCCGAACGTTTTATGCCGCCCGTGGCAGTTGACAAATGGGAAGGTGTCCGCAGCAGTCGTGCCTACGGCCCTACTTGTCCGCAAGGCAAGCGCATGGGATGGTACAGCGACGAACAGGCGTTTGCCTTCAACTGGGATGACGGTTATCCTGACGAGAATTGTTTGCGGGTGAATATCTGGACACCGGGACTGAAAGACGGGAAGAAACGCCCCGTCATGGTGTGGCTGCATGGTGGAGGTTATTCCGCCGGCAGTGGTCAGGAGCTTCCTTCGTATGACGGAACAAATCTGGCAAAGAAAGGGGATGCAGTGGTTGTGACACTGAATCATCGTCTCAACGTCCTGGGTTTTCTCGACCTTTCCGCCTATGGTGATAAATATGCAAAATCGGGCAATGCCGGACTGCTTGACTTGGTGGCGGCACTGCAATGGGTGAATAAGAATATAGAATCTTTTGGCGGAGATGCCCGGAATGTTACCATTTTCGGTCAGTCCGGTGGGGGAGGCAAGGTCTCTACGTTGCTTGCCACACCGTCGGCGAGAGGCTTGTTCCATAAAGCCATTGTACAAAGCGGATCTATGCTTCGTACGATGGAGCAAAAGTATTCTCGTCGCATTGGCAGTGCGGTTATGGAGGAGCTGGGACTGAATGCTTCGCAGATAGATGAATTACAGAAAGTACCTTACGACAAATTGCTTGCCGCAGGCGAAAAGGCCGTTGCCAAAATGCGTGTAGAGGCTGATAAAGAAGGAGTGGCTTCTTTTATCTTTGGCTGGGCTCCCACGGTAGATGGCGATGTGCTGCCAGCACAGCCTTTCGACCCTCAGGCTCCGGTGCAAAGCAAGGACATTCCGGTGATGATAGGCACTACCCTGCACGAGTTTACCGCAAGCACTTACTTCCCGCCTTTGCGGAGCATGACGAAGGAGCAGGTTGTGGAGCAGATTAAAAAGAAATATGGTGAACGTACGGATGATTTTCTGAAAGCTTTTGAGCAGGCCTACCCCGGTTATCAGCCCAAGGACCTGGTGGATGTGGACTTCATTTTCCGCCCTGGCGCAGTGGAGCAGGCCAAACTGAAGTCGGCACAGCAAGGTGCACCGGTCTATATGTATATGTTTGCTTGGGAATCGCCCGTGATGGACGGAATACTCCGCAGCACGCATTGTATGGAGATTCCTTTTGTGTTCAACAATGTCGTGCGTCATGCTTCGATGACCGGAGGCGGAAAGGCGGCACAAGTGCTGGCGGACAAGATGAGCAGTGCGTGGCTGAACTTTGCCCGTACGGGGAATCCCAATACTGAAGGTTTGCCCGAGTGGGAACCTTATACAGCTGATAAGGGAGCAACGATGATTTTCGATAATGATTGTGGCATGAAGTACAATCATGACAAGGAACTGCTTGAGGTGGTGATGGCCTTTCCGGTACGCGGTTTCTGATGCAGGTATCCGATGAAGAATGAATATAACCCTTTTATTAATAAATCTAATTAACAACTAATGAAAAGCATTATGAGAAACAATGCAGTGAAAAGGCTGGCGATGTCAGCACTTTTCCTTTTGGCTGGGATGCCTTTCCTGCTGGCACAGAACCAGATAAAGGTGTCGGGTAAAGTGACAGATGACCTGAAGGAGTCTATGATTGGTGTAAGTGTATTCGAAAAAGGTACAACGAACGGTGTGATTACCGACTTGGATGGTAACTATATGCTGTCCGTCAAGGAGGGTGCTGTTATCGTTTATTCCTATATCGGCTACGTTACACAAGAGAAGAAAGCCGTGCCTGGAGTGATGAATGTCACATTGAAGGAAGATACCAAGACATTGGACGAAGTGGTGGTAGTGGGCTACGGTGTACAGAAGAAGAGCTCCGTTACGGGTGCCATTTCCCAGGTGAAAACCGAGGATATGCAGAATCGTACCATTAGTAATGCGCCTGCTGCCTTGCAGGGCAAGACTGCTGGTGTGCAGGTTATCCAGACCTCTGCCGCACCGGGCTCCTCGCCTACGGTACGTGTGCGCGGCTACTCGTCCAATGTGTCCTCCAATCCGCTTTATGTGGTGGATGGTGTCCGCCTATCCGACATTAGTGGCATTGATCCTAATGATATTGCCTCCATGGAAGTGCTGAAAGACGCCGCTTCTGCTGCCATCTACGGTGCTGAGGCCGGCAATGGTGTGGTACTTATTACCACGAAAAAAGGTAAGTCCGGCCAAGGTAAAATTACGTACGATTTCCAATTCTCCTCCCAGTCACTGGCACGTGTACCCAAGATGCTGAGTGCTGAACAGTACATAGACTACATGGTAGAGGCGAATACCTTCACGGAAGATTATCTGTTACAGAATTGGGACGGTGTGACCAATACGGCCTGGACTGATGTAGCTTTTGAAAACAGTCGCATGCAGAAGCATAACATTGCGTTTACTAATGGCAGTGACAGAGGGAACTATTATCTCTCCCTGACCTATCTGGACGATAATGGTATCGTGAAAGGTAATGCCGATACTTATAAGCGCTTGACTGCTACTATCAACTCTGAATATGAAATCAAGCCATGGCTGAAAGTGGGAACCACCAACCAGATAGAAAAATACAACGTACGGAGTGTCTCCACCAATAATGAGTATGGCAGCTTGCTGACTTCCATATTGCAGCTCGACCCGCTGACTCCGGATACTTATACATACGAAAACCTGCCCACCCATATGCTGACCGCCCTGAATAGTGGCAAGCACTTGTTGCAGGATGACAATGGAAACTATTATGCTGTTTCCAAATTTTTTGCAGGTGAGCAATATCATCCTATGATTATGCGTGACAATAACATTGGTAAGAACAGTGGTTTTAACGTAAACGGTTCTGTGTATGCGGACTTCAAGCCTTTCAAGGGATTCACTTTTACTTCCCGTTTCGGTTACCGCTTGTCTGGTACCCGTAGCTCTACAACAGACCTTCCTTTCTATGGCAATGCCACGCAAAGCCGTGACTATGTCGGTCAAAGTAATACTTCGTCAACTACTATTTATTATCAGTGGGAGAACTTTGCCAATTATATGAAGACCTTCGGACAGCATACGGTGACGGCCATGGTGGGTATGTCATATCAGGAATCCACTTATGACTACGTAAACGGCAGTCTTTCTCCCAATGAAGAGGATGCACTGAAAAAAAATTGATCCGTTGTTCTACTATTTGAATTATGCTTCAGCTTCTGCCATTAAAGGGGTGGGTGGTGAGAAGACGCGTTCAGCCAAGCTCTCTTATTTCGGCCGTGTAGGTTATGAGTTTGCAGGACGTTATTTGTTGCAGGCATCTCTACGTGCAGACGCAGCCGACCTTTCTCTGCTTCCTGCCACGAACCGTTGGGGGTATTTCCCCGCAGTATCCGTAGGGTGGACGGTTTCCGAAGAAAAGTTCTTTGCACCTCTGAAGGATCATGTCAGCAGTCTGAAACTGCGTGCCAGTTGGGGACAGAATGGTAGTTTGGCTGCATTGAGCGGATATGCTTATAGTACTGACATGGCATTGGGAGGCCTTTATCCTTTGTAATGGGGAATTCGTACATTACCAGTGCTGCTCCTTCCACAATGGGCAACGATGAGTTGAAGTGGGAAACCTCCGAACAAATAAATGTGGGTATCGATGCACGTTTTTTGAATGACCGTCTGACCTTCAGTATGGATTATTTCGATCAAAAAAACGAAAGACCTGCTGGTGTCCGGCACTACTCCATCATTGATTATCGGTGGTTCAACCTCTCCGATGAATGCCGGTAATGTAAGCAATAAAGGCTGGGAGTTCGAGTTGGGATGGAGGGACCGTATCGGTAGTTTCAACTATGGTGTGCGTGCTAATCTTGCAACTCTGAAAAACAAAGTAACCTATATAGACCCATCCATCACCCGTCTTTCGGGCGTGAATTTCCACACCAGTACCATTACTTATTTTGAGGAGGGATATCCGGTATACTATTTCCGTGGATACAAGTTCAAAGGCGTTGACCCGACAACCGGTGATCCCACATTCTATGACTTGGATGAGAGCGGTGACCTGAATGATGGTGACTTGGCATATATCGGTGATGCCATTCCTGACTTTACTTATGGTATTACTTTGACAGCCGGATGGAAAGGCTTTGACTTGACTGTGTTCGGAACGGGCTCGCAAGGTAATGACATTTTTAATTGTATCAACCGGCCTGACTTTGCCGCTTCCAATAAAATGAAAGAGGTGTTTTATGACAATCGTTGGACAGCTTCCAATCCCAATGGGTCGGTACCCTGTGCCGGTGCCACCAATATGGATAAATATCAGATTTCTGATGCATTGGTCTATGACGGTTCTTTCTTCAAAATCAAGCAGATTCAGCTGGGATACACATTCCCAAAGAATTGGATGAAAAAACTTTGTGTCGGTAATCTTCGCATCTATGGTTCTTTGGATGACTTCTTCACGTTCACCAAGTACCCGGGCTTTGATCCAGAAGCTGCTGCCAATTCTACTTCAGGTATGGGAATCGACAAAGGCTCTTATCCTTGTTCCAAAAAAGTGGTGTTAGGCTTTAACATTGAATTTTAATAAACCTCAAATTGATACTGATAATGAAAACTAAATATGTTTATATACTGATGCTGGGGTTACTCTCCGTATTCAGTACCGGTTGTGAAGATCGCCTTGATATAGCAAAACATGGAAATATGGGTAGTCAGGAAGATTTTTATAAGACTGATGACGATGCCATACAAGCTTTGGCTTCTCTGTATAGTAGTTGGGGAGGCAATTACTATAACTGGTTTTTCACAAAGAATCTGTTGGCCGATGATGTTTGGGCTGGAGGTGGCTCGCGGGGTGACAACTCTCAAATGGAACAGTTGAATGAATATACATTTGACACGGACCATGGCATGGTACAGGGGCTGTATTCGGGTATGTACGGCATAATTTATAAGTCGAATCTGATTATTGATTTGTTGGAGCCGGATACGGAAGTCAAGAAACGTGCTGTTGCCGAAGCCAGGTTTTTCCGTGCATGGTCGAATTTTGAACTGGTCACTCTGTTTGGTACGGCTCCGGTGGTGGACCATTTGTTGACTCCGGGAGAATATCGCCTCGGCAACAGTACGCCGGAGGTTATGTGGGCATTGATAGAGAGCGATTTGACGGAGGCTATAAATCTCTAATGCGCTTCCTTCCAAAGTCGGATGTAAATCGACAGTGAGACGGGTATTCGGATTACGAAAGAGGTGGCGCAGGCCATGTTGGGTAAAGCTTATTTGTTTCAAGGGAAGTATGGCGATGCTACCGGTATTCTGGATGAAGTCATAGAGTCTGGTAAATACGCGCTCTATACGGGTGATTATGATAAACTGCTGCACGTTGCTGCCAATGGCTGTTGCGAGTCTATGTTGGAAGTGCAGAAACGCAATGACTCTGAGCAGGCCTGGAACCAGATGACAATGACCTTCATTATGCAGGGTGGCGTACGGAAAAACTGACACTGAGTAGCGAGGCCTCTTCCTACATTGCTACGGGTACTTATGGTTTCATGAATCCGACAAAGGATTTATATGAAGCTTTTGTTGCCATGGAAGGTGAAAATGGCTATCGTTTGAACAGCTCCATCCGTACGGCTGCCCAATTGGAGAATCTTGGTATTTCTTTGCAGGCAGGAGCGAACCTGGTGGGACACGAGGGGTATTTTATGTGGAAGAACCGTGCTCTGAAAGAGGACTGTGTATATGATGCTTCCTACTTTCAAGCCTTGCAGTACATTAACCTGCGCGTGATGCGTTATGCTGAAGTGTTGTTGCTGGCTGCTGAAGCACATGTGCAGAATGGCAATAGCGGTAAAGCATTGGAATACGTCAACCAGATACGTTCCCGTGCCCAACTGAATGGTCTGACTTCTGTAACATTGGATGATGTGAAGAAAGAAAAACGTCTGGAACTTTGTCTGGAGAGTGTACGCTTTCAGGATTTGGTGCGTTGGGGCGATGCCGAAACAGTAATGGCCAATCAGGGTAAAGAAATACCGAGCTATTCTTCCAAGGGTACGGAATTCCAGTACCGGAATTCCACTTATGGCTTCAAACCGAAGCATAAGTTGTTGCCTATACCGCGCAAGGAGCTTGAACTGAATCCGAATATGGTGCAGAATGAAAATTGGTAGGAAAAGAAACTGATATATATCATGACAAAAGAAATCATAAGTTTTTATTTTTGCATAACCGTTTCTGATACCTTACCCTTGATGTATCATAAATATGAGAAACATTAAAATCTAAAATACCATGAAGAAAGTCTTATTTACTTTTCTGGCTATTTTCACCATGCTAACAGCATACGCACAATTCCCCGGTTGGGGACCGCAGAGCAAAGTGGTGACGGACAGTATCTACAGCAAGATATTGGATGCAAACCGGCAGTTTACAATTTATTTACCTCAAAGTTATGAGGTGGATGCTACGAGAAAATACCCGATTCTCTATCTACTACATGGCATGTCGGGAGTAAACACCAGTTGGTTCAACGACCAGCGCTGCAAGGATGTGATGGACCAGCTGACGGCATCGGGCGAGGCTTGCGAGATGATTATCGTCAGCCCCAATGCCGGAGGAAATCCGGCCACTTGCTGGAACGGCTACTTCAATATGCCGGGATGGGCTTACGAAGATTTCTTCTATAAGGAGTTCCTTCCTTATATAGAGAAGACCTACCGGGTGAAAGGTGATAAGCAGCATCGTGCCATTGCCGGACTTTCTATGGGCGGAGGCGGAACGGCAAGCTATGCACAGCGCTATCCGGATATGTATTGTGCCGCCTATGCCATGAGTGCTTTGATGAATATCCCCGTCAGTGGTGAGGAAGCGGGAAAAGACCCCGATCCCACGAACAAGATGGCTGTGCTGACGCGTTCTGTGCAGGAACATAGTTGCATCAGGTATGTGGCTGAGGCAGATGATGCGCGTAAGGCACAGCTTCGTACAGTACAGTGGTTTGTGGATTGCGGAGATGATGACTTTCTGCTGGATCGTAATATCGAGTTTTTCCAGGCGATGCGTAATGCCGGTATCCCTTGCCAGTTCCGTGTGCGGGATGGCGGACATACCAGCGAATATTGGCATTCGGCGCTTTATATGTGCCTGCCTTTTGTAAGTCGTAACTTTGCTAAATAATAAAAATCTAATTCATTCAATATAAGAAATTATGAAAAGATTATTAAGTTTGGCAGCTATGCTGCTGGTCTGCTGTGTCACCCTTTTTGCACAGCAAGCTCTTTGGGGAGGTGCGGCAGTTGTCTCTCCTGATATTCATGAAGACAACACGGTTACTTTTCGCTTAAAAGCTCCTAAGGCTGTAAGGGTGCAGATTACCGGTGATTTTCTGCCTCCACAAACTATTAAGACTCCTCGTGGCGATTATGATGCACCGGGCATTGCCGATTTGACAGAGGGGAAGGACGGCGTTTGGGAATTTACTACTCCCGAACCGTTGAAGCCGGAACTTTATGGATACTCCTTTATTGTAGACGGATTGAGAATGATGGACCCGAGCAATGTTTACATGATTCGGGATGTGGCTACCGTGACCAATGTATTTATCATCGGTGGGGACCGTGCCGATTTGTATAAAGTGAATAAGGTACCTCATGGAACGGTAAGTCGCATGTGGTACAATAGTCCTTCGCTGGGAATGGACCGCCGTCTGACGATTTACACTCCGGCTGGTTATGAAACCAGCGGCAAGCGTTATCCGGTATTCTATCTGCTTCATGGTGCAGGTGGTGATGAGGAAGCTTGGATTGCTCTTGGCCGTACTTCGCAGATATTGGATAATCTTATCGCACAGGGCAAGGCTCAACCTATGATTGTAGTGATGACCAACGGCAATGCTTGGCAAGATGCTGCTGCAGGTGAGTCTCCCAAGGGGTTTGTTGCCCCATCCATGCGTCCCGACGAAAGAGCGAAAGTGGCAGAAGGTGCTTTTGAACTCTCGTTCCCCGAAATCGTGAAGTTCGTAGAGAAGAATTTCCGCACTCTTGCCAATAAGAAGAACCGTGCCATTGCCGGGCTTTCTATGGGTAGTTTCCACTCTTGCAATATTTCCAAGTATTACCCGGACATGTTCGACTATGTAGGTCTTTTCTCCGGTGCAAGTACCGGAAACGATAAATCAACTTGTCCGGTCTATACCGACTTTGAAGGTAAGCTGAAGACTCAGTTTGCCAAGAAACCGGCCCTTTACTTCATCGCATGCGGCAAGACGGACTTTGTTTATAAAGGTGTGGCCGACTTTCGCAAGTTGCTTGATGACAATGGTTATAAGTACGAGTATCTTGAAACGGGCGAGGGCCATATCTGGAGGAACTGGCGCATCTATCTGACGGAGTTCGCGCCGAAGTTGTTCAAATAAGAGGATTCGGTATAACTAATTTAATAACAAGATAACATACGTATCATGAAAAGAATTTCTATTTTGTCAGCTCTGTTGCTGATGTGTGCGATGACTTTCGCGCAACAAGCTCTCTGGGGAGGCGCTCCTGTGGTCTCACCTGAGATACACGACAACAATACAGTAACTTTCCGCTTGAAGGCGCCGAAAGCCGTAAAGGTGCAAGTAACCGGCGACTTCCTGCCTACGCAGAAATCAAGACTCCTTTTGGTGAGTTTGATGGTCCGGGTGTGGCAGATTTGAAAGAGAACAAGGACGGTGTGTGGGAATTCACTACTCCCGAACCGCTGAAACCAGAACTCTACAGCTACACTTTCCTGGTAGACGGACTGAAGATTAACGACCCTGCCAACGTCTATATGATTCGAGACGTGGCAAGCGTGACGAATGTATTCATCATCGGTGGTGACGAGCGCATCGATCTTTACAAAGTGAATAAAGTTCCTCATGGAACGGTGTCTAAGGTATGGTACAACAGCCCTACGCTGGGTATGGACCGCCGTCTGACTGTCTATACGCCTGCCGGATATGAGACAAGCGGCAAGCGCTATCCTGTCTTCTACCTGCTGCACGGTATGGGTGGCGACGAGAACGCATGGAGCGAACTGGGACGTACGCACAGATTCTGGATAACCTCATCGCCCAAGGCAAGGCCAAGCCGATGATTGTAGTAATGACCAACGGTAACGCTGCGTTGGAGGCTGCTCCGGGTGAATCGTCACTGGGTTTTGCCGCTCCCAGCATGAATCTGCCCAAGACAATGGAAGGTTCTTTCGAAACGGCTTTCCCCGACGTGGTGAAATTCATTGATAAGACTTACCGTACACAGGCCAACAAGAAGGGGCGTGCCATTGCTGGTCTCTCTATGGGAGGTTTCCACTCCATGCACATCTCCAAGCAATATCCGGACATGTTCGACTATGTAGGGCTGTTCTCGGCTGCCATCATGCCCAACAAAGATGTGAAGTCTCCGATTTATGACAACCTTGAAGCCAAACTGAAAACCCAGTTTGCCAAGAAACCGGCACTCTATTACATCGCTATCGGTAATAAAGACTTCTTGTTCCAGGCCAATAACGACTACCGCAAGATGTTGGACGAGAAGGGTTACAAATATGAATATTATGAAACCGGAGAAGGTCATATCTGGAAGAACTGGCGTATTTACCTGACTGAATTCGCACCGAAGATATTTAAATAAGATTATGAAGAAGAATATCATATCCATGGCAGCAGCAATGGCTGTTTTGTCAGCTTGCGGACCGGGTGTGCCGCAGCTTGGAAAGTCCTCTCTGGATGAGGTGATTGGCGCCATGACCTTGGAAGAAAAGGCGCATCTGGTAGTGGGTACCGGTATGGCAGGTTTCTCGGGTGACAGTGCCGTAATCGGTGCAACGAGAAAGCTGGTGCCGGGTGCGGCAGGAACCACATATCCGATTGAGCGCCTCGGCATTCCCGCTGTGGTGCTGGCTGATGGTCCCGCTGGACTGCGTATCGACCCCAAGCGTGAGGGAGATTCTGCTACGTACTATTGTACTCATTTCCCTATCGGAACTTTGCTCGCCTCTACCTGGGACCAGGAACTGGTGGAAAGTGTAGGTCAGTCTATCGGTAACGAAGTGCTGGAATATGGTGCGGACGTGCTGTTGGCTCCGGCGCTGAACATTCACCGTAACCCGCTTTGCGGACGTAACTTCGAGTATTATTCCGAAGACCCGTTGGTGTCGGGTAAGATTGCCGCCGCCTACGTACGTGGTGTGCAGAGCAACGGTGTGGGTACCAGTATCAAGCACTTTGCTGTGAACAACCAGGAAACCAACCGTATGGCTACGGATGCGCATGTATCTCCACGCGCCTTGCGCGAAATCTACTTGAAAGGATTCGAGATTGCCGTGAAGGAATCCGCTCCTTGGACCGTGATGTCCTCATACAACTACCTGAACGGTGTCTATACTTCGGAAAACAAGGAGTTGCAGACAACGATGCTGCGTGACGAATGGGGCTTCAAGGGTATGGTGATGACCGACTGGTTCGGTGGTAAAGATGCTGTGGCACAGATGGTGGCGGGCAACGACATGTTGCAGCCCGGTCTGCCCAAGCAGTACGAAGCCATCGTGAAGGGTGTGCAGGACGGAGCGTTGGACGAAGCCATTCTCAATCAGAATGTGAAGCGCATTTTGGAAATGATTCTCCAGACTCCCCATTTCAAGGGATATAAATATTCCAACAAGCCTGATTTGAAAGCACATGCTGCCGTTACCCGCCAGTCGGCGACAGAAGGTATGGTATTGCTGAAGAACGATAACGGTGCTCTGCCACTGGCAGCCGACGTGAAGAACGTGGCACTCTTTGGTTGTACTTCCTATGACTTCATTGCCGGAGGTACGGGCTCGGGCAACGTGAACCGCGCTTATACCGTTTCGCTATTGGACGGCTTGAAGAATGCCGGCTATGTGGTGGATGAAGCGCTGAAGAATAGCTATGAAGCTTACCTGAAAGCAGAGAAAGAACGTCTGGCCAAAGATAAGAAAGAGTGGTTTATGCCCGACGAGCGTCCTGCTGAGATGGCTGTGTCCGCACAAGTTATCCGCGAGCAGGTTGCCAAGGCCGATGTGGCACTGGTGACGCTGGGACGTACCTCTGGTGAGTTCCTCGACCGTATGGTAGCCGACTTCAACCTCACCAAAGAGGAGCAGAGCATGTTGAAAGCAGTGTCCGATGCTTTCCACGCTGCCGGAAAGAAGGTAGTGGTGGTACTTAATATCGGTGGTGTGATTGAAACTGCTTCTTGGAAGTCTGTTCCCGATGCCATCCTTTGTGCATGGCAGGCAGGCCAGGAGGGAGGAAACAGTGTGGCTGACGTGCTGAGTGGCAAGGCTTCTCCTTCGGGCAAGCTGACAATGACTTTCCCGGTGAAGTTTGAAGATGCCGCTTCTTCCGCCAACTTCCCGATAGACATGCGCGTAAGCACCGACCTCGTGAACAAGGGCGGGAAGAAGAACGACGTGAAGGATGTGGATTATACCAATTATGAGGAGGATATCTACGTAGGTTACCGTTACTTTGACACCTTTGGCAAGCAGGTTTCCTATCCTTTCGGTTACGGTCTTTCCTATACCACTTTTGCTTATGACAAGGCTGCTGTTAAGGCAGACAACGGCGTCTATACCGTATCTGTGGAAGTGAAGAACACCGGTAAGGTAGCAGGTAAGGAAGTGGTTCAGCTTTATGTATCCGCTCCCGATGCTGCAGACGCCAACAAACCCGAAAAGGAACTGAAAGCTTTTGCCAAGACTAAGGAACTGAAACCGGGCGAAACTACTGTGGTGACGCTGAAAGTGAATGCTGCCGACCTGGCTTCCTATGATGAGGCTGCATCGGCATGGGTGGTAACTCCCGGAAACTACAAGTTCCTCGTCGGGGACTTCCTCACGCGACATCAAGGCTACGCTGGAGGCTGAAGTAGCTGCCGCAACGCAGAAGACGAACGACATCCTGAAACTTCAGGAACCGATGAACCTCTTGAAGAGATGAGAGTAGGATTGTCTGAAAAGATACAAATCATACCCTAAAAAACATCCTGTTGTATCCTTTGGTAATGGCAAGGATGTTCTTAATCTTTGTGCCTCGTATAAACAGA
>ENA-OQBL01000727-OQBL01000727.1-human-gut-metagenome-genome-assembly--contig:-NODE-727-length-15837-cov-2.907766_pt1 | contig 15837 bp, 31 predicted proteins | sample MGYA00242747_ERZ504553 | MGnify/ENA primary metagenome ERZ504553 (study PRJEB26092, sample SAMD00036240) | human gut metagenome | host: Homo sapiens | study: EMG produced TPA metagenomics assembly of...
GAGAAGCGTATCTGCAGCAGGAGGGCATCCAGGAATGAAGATGGCACTGACAGACGGAATGGTCCGGATCATTGAAGCCGATGCCATTCAGAAGACGATCATCAAGAGCTGGAACCAGATGCGATGGATCAGAGGACAGCAGATGTATGAAGGAATCGCCAGTGCGGAGCTTCTGAATAAACTGGCCACCCTCGTACATCTCCCTCCGTCCATCGAAGCGGAACGAATCCGCATGAATACGGTCCAGGAGGCGGTAGATCAGGAACGAACCCGGGAACATCCGGAACCCCTGTATAAATACCCAGTAACCAAGAACCTCTATGAACACCAGGTAAGAGCGGCCAACATGGCGCTTATGACCTCGGATTCATTGAGACGCCGAAAAAGGAGAAACCTGATGAATAATGAAATGTCGCTCGGAATTTACTTCGAGATAAAAGGATGCGGAGCTGTATGGCGGTAAGTATTCAATCGGATATGTTGCCACGATCGTAGGAATTACAGCAAATGTTTTACAGAAAATGGACTTTGCTAAATATGCAGACAGACAAAGAGAAGCAGCTGCAGATATGTGCAAAGTTCCACTGGAAAATGTGAGAATCATATCAAGAAAAGAATATGAAGAAGCTGACGAAGAATTAGAGGTTTCTTTGAAAGAGTAAAAAGAGGACTTAGTAATGGAAATAACAAAGAAGCCAAGGGCAGAGCCGAAGACAGAACGGAGACTTAAGCCGGCACCCAGGGCAAAGAAGAACTGGACTCCGGAAGAGGATGCCTTTCTTCAGGACAAATGGGGAAGCCTTTCAATCCCTGCATTAGCAAAGAAGCTCGGTCGCAGCGCGGAAGCGATAAATAACCGAAGATACCGCCTGGGATGCGGAGCGCACCTGGAAAATGACTACCGGGTTTCGTTAAACCAGCTGATGAGTACCATATACGGCACAAAGAGCATGGAATCATACATAACAGGACGCCTGATCAAAGCAGGACTGCCAGTACGCTGGCACAGAACAAATGCCTGCAGGTTTCAGGTTGTTGATCTGAAAGAGTTCTGGCAATGGGCAGAACAGAATCGAATGATCCTGGATTTTTCCAAGTTTGAGGAATTGAGCCTGGGAGCAGAACCGGAATGGGTAAAAGAGAAACGCAAGGCGGACTTTGAAAGAGGACAGCAGGTCGGGAGACATAACACCTCTTGGACAAAGTCAGAAGATGAGAAGCTGAAGCGTATGCTTTCAAAACACCAGTACGGATACAGGGAACTGGCCAGGGAGCTCCGGAAGACAGAAGGCGCGGTCAAGCGCAGAATTTGTGATCTTCAGATCAAAGAGCGCCCCGTCAAAAGCAAGACCCGTATGTGGACAGAATCCGAGGTAGAGGTTCTTTGCGATATGGTCGAAAAAGGATATTCATGGGAACAGATCGCAGAGAAACTGGACAGATCGGCACTGGCCACCAGGGGAAAGTATGAACGGCTTATGAACCCGGCATACATGAAAAGATATTACAGAGGGAATGGCACTGAATATCAAGACATCTACAGCATGAAACCTTCAGAAGTCCTGGCAAGACACAAGGCGATGCAAGGTGTGGAAATTCAGTGAAGACCCCCCCCGATGACACTTATTATAACAAAGATTCAAGGAGAATTAAATGCAGAATATAAACAAAGGCTTCGGCCTGCTGTTTGAGATGGGATGCGGAAAAACGCTGACAGCGATCGCGATCGCGGGCGCCGGCTACCAGATGGGAAAGGTCGAACGTCTTCTGATTGTGGCACCGACCTCCGTCGTGGCTGTATGGCCAAAGGAGTTGCAGGAGTACGCAAAATTCAAGTATACCTGCAAGACGCTCCTGGGAGAAAAGAAGCAGCGCATAAAGCAGATCGATGACCTTCTGAAATTTCCATTCAAGGCTCTAAAGGTCGCGGTGATCAACTACGAGTCAACCTGGCGGCCAGAGATCCTGGAGAAACTCAAGGAGTTCGATGCGGACATGGTGATCGCAGATGAGAGCCAGCGTATCAAAACATACGATGCAGCACAGAGCAAGGCCATGCATGAGCTGGGAGATCAGGCCAGATATAAACTGATCTTATCCGGAACTCCAGTCCAGACTGCAGCTATTGACATCTGGTCACAGTACCGCTTCCTGGACAAAACCGTATTCGGAGATAACTTCTTCAAGTTCCGCGGCCGGTACGCTATCATGGGCGGCTATGGAAACAAGAAGATCGTCGGATACAAGGACCTGGAAGGCCTGATCAAGAAAGAACACAGCATCGCCTTCAGAGTTACCAAAGACGAGGCTCTGGACCTTCCGGAGCAGACGTTCGAGACCAGGAAGATACAGTTTAGCCAGAAAGAAAAGAACCTGTATGAGAGAATTAAAAAGGACAGCTATGCAGAGTTGGACGGAGGCGGTCACATTACCGCAACCACAGTCCTGACAAGACTGCTCCGCCTGCAGCAGTTAGCCGGAGGGTTCCTGGTTCAGGACGACGCACAGAAACCGCAGCTGGTAAGCAGAGCCAAGCTGGATGCCCTGGCCGACATTATCGAGGACTATGTGATCGGATCCGGGAAAAAAGCTGGTGATCTTCGCAAGGTTTATCGCAGAGGTAAAAGCGATCATGGAGCTGGCCGGGAAAGTGCTCCCGAAGGAACTGAAACAGGTGGCAATCTACGGAGACATTAAGAAGGAAGACCGAGGCGGCATCGTGAAGCAGTTTCAAGAGGACCCGAACACAGTGCTTTTTATCGGACAGATTGACACTGCCGGTACCGGAATCACGCTGACAGCTGCAGATACCTGCGTCTATTACAGTAAGAACTTCAACTACGCAACGTACAGCCAGAGCCTCTCCCGTATCCACAGAATCGGCCAGAGAAACTGCTGCACATACATCGATCTGGAGATTGAGGGAACTATCGACGAGCTGATCAGCAAGGCCCTGAGTCGAAAAGAGGACATGGCCAAGACGGTCGTAGATAACTGGAGGGATTTCTTTTGAACAATGACAAATTGACGCAGGCCATCAGAAAAATGGGAGAGGCGGCGAGCTTGTTTGGTGAGTGGTGTACAGGACTCTTTGCAGCAATGATTGATACCGCCAAGAACATAATGGCAAGCTACGATATAAGTGCTGACGAAGCTGCCAATATGTTTAAGAAGCAGAAATACCTGGAAGAAAAATATAAAAGAATCCGGAACGTGCCGGAGGATAAGAGTAATAACTGGCTCAAGCACATGGGTATCCAATGAGAAGGGAGGTCGCAGGAAGACATGGAAGAAGGAAAGAACATATCTGCAGAAACCATTCAGGAAGTTGTCCAGAAGATAATGGACTCAGTCAAAAATAAATACCAAGAGCCAGGACGCACTCCTGAAATTGAATCAGAAGTACATAACTGCAAGGGGAAAGATTTACCTGCTCAAAGAGCTGGAGCTGATCGGAGCGGAAACATGCCTGAAGTTAATCGACAGCCTCAACTCGCAGTATGTAACTCTGGCCTTAGAAATCAGGACATAAGGAGGAACCAGAATGGCAGAAGGTATTCTGGCGGCTGGCCGTCGCGCAAGAGATAGAACCTGCAGGAGGGAGAGAAAATGAAACTGAATGACGTATATACGAAGCCACTGAAAGACGTCGTAGAGGAACTGAACCTCACGGACATGAAGGTTCACACAGACGACGATGGAGAAGTGAGATCCATAGAGCTGAAATATGAGCCGAACAATCGCTTCACGAAAGGAGCTCGGTCATGATATTAAAAGAAATCGGCCGCAAGATAGCTCAGGCATTCAGATCGGTAAAGACCGCGGACGAGAAGGTGGCATCCAGCATAGCCGCGACGCTGGATGCTAAGGCGGAGCAACTAAAGGAATACGAAAAGAGCTTCGAACCAGAACATCCGGAGCCAGAACCAATGCAACAGGTGATTCAATCATTGGCGGCGTATGGATTGAGTACAGATGAAGCAGCATGCTCAATCGCGAAAGCCATGGCGCAGAAACCTGAGCCGCTGCGACACCTAACAAATAACTGGCGCAAGATGCATGGCCTGCCGATGCATCGAAAACCTGCAGCGTTCAGGAGAAGGAGGAAAGGCAATGGAACAGGAAAGCAGAGTAAATAATCCAAAGCCGTGGATCGCGCAGCTATTCTGCAGACACCATGGCGAGTGGTTCAGAAGACAAGAGCCGTACTTCAACCTGAGCGGCGAAACGCAGTATAAAGTCTGCACAAAGTGCGGAAAGAAACTGGATGAGAGATTTATTCCGAACTTTGACGGAAGCTAAGGAGGTGCCCAGATGGAGCGTTCAGGAGAAGGAGGGAAACTAAATGAAAGATGAGACAGCGATAAACAGCTACGAATTAACGCTGACACCAAACTATGTATCGGATTGGAATTTTAACGATGCTCTCAGGGAGTTGATACAGAACGGCACTGATCAGGAGGTGCTGGATCCAGATAACGAATTCCAGATCGACTACAGCCCAAAGGAAAAAGTGCTCCGGCTCAAGAACCGGAAGTCTGTTCTTAAAATAAATACCTTGCTTTTAGGAAGAAGCAGCAAGGCGAATAACGAGGACACGGTCGGACAGTTCGGAGAAGGCTATAAAATCGCCGCATTGGTTCTGAATAGACTAGGGAAGACCTTCACGATTTACAACAATGAAAAAAATGAGGTCTGGGAATCCCGATTCAAAAATTCAGAGAAATGGTTGGAAAAAATCCTCTGCTTTTACGTCAGCAAACAAAAAACGGATGACCACGGCTTATGCATCGAAGTAGGCAATGTCACGCAGGGAGAATTTAATGATTTATACAAGGTATGGCTCCACTTGGACGATTGTGACTACAGCAAAGCGGAAACGAAGTATGGAGAAATCATCTTGGACGAAGCATATGCCGGAGAAGTGTACGTCAATGGCTTATTCGTGGACTGTAATAGCGATCTGAAATACGGTTACAATTTTAAGCCAAAATACATACGCCTGGAGCGCGATAGAAAAACCTGCGACACATGGAATGTTGAAGATACAACATCGCTCATGATTGCAGAGGCAATGGTAAAGGGAGACATTCCGATGGAAAAAGTGCGGAGGATGGTCGAGGAAAGAGCCGACGACGTGTACCATTTCGAGTTCAATGCCTACAGTGACGACGTGAAAAAAAGTTCAGGAAATGCTGATAGAATCATTCGATACACAAAACCCGCAGCCATACTCTGTGCCGGTAGATTCGCAGGAGGATATAAGAAAAGTTAAGGCATACGGAGGGAATCCAGTAGTCGTTCCAGCAGGCGTGGCGAAGCTGCTCAAGAAAGAAAAAGACAAGCGCATCAAAGCGCTTACAGAAATCCCATGCGCCAACGTTATGACTTTGAAAGATAAATTCAATCGCTGGTACGACGTATACGCGGAAGACATCCGAGACGAAGCGCGAATGGAAATAAGAAATCTCATCGATGAATTGGAGTGATCACCATGGATAAAATCGTGATCTGCAAGCAGTGCAATCGACCAGAATACTGGGGAGAGATGCGGTGGTTATCGGGAAAGTGCACCTGCAGAAATTGCTATCGAGCAAACTGGCAGGATGAGAATAAAGCACTGTATGAATGGGATGACCTGGACGGCCCGCGGCCGACAGTTGAAGAATATAACATCCAAGAAAGAGAGGAAAAAGACGATGGCACTTATTGACATGGTGAATGATTACCAGGAGCTCCTGGAGAAAAATGGAGTCCCTGGCAGAAGCCACAAAGGAAAACAACGAGTTGATCGAAGCGATGAAGCAGGAGATCGCGCAGCAGATGATTGATGATGACTGTCCGCGCATCGCATCCGGTGATTACATGTTCAGCCTTCAGATCAAGAACCAGTTCTCGAAGAAATCAGAGGCTGACCTGGCAGCAGGCGGATTGGACTTCTTCGAGGTCTTAAGAGAACAGGGATTCGGGGAACTGATCAAAGAGACGGTCAATCCTAGATCTCTTCAGAGCGCCATGAAAGAGCTCGTGGCAAAGGAAGGAGAACTCCCTCCGGAGCTGGCCGAAGTGATCAGTCAGTATGATCAGACAGATATCTTAAGAAGAAAGCAGACAAGCAGTGCTTTAAAGAAAGCCAAGGGAGGAAAATAAAATGGGATATGAACAGATGGAATTTGATGTAACGCTTTCCGGAGACCGGGAGCTGAAGGACAACGTAGGCATTGCCGTAGAGTTTGCCTGCCGCCAGGTAGCCGCTGAAAAACCGCAAGACCGTAGAAAGTAACCATGAAGGATACGGAATCGCCGCTGAGGGCAAAGTAGCCCTGGATTCTGCGATGAAGAAAGTCAGCGATGACATGAAGCTCTTTCTCCGTATCCTTCCGGCAGGAAGCGGTGAGGCGATCAGCGCGGCCAGCAGTCTGAAGAACTCAGCTATCGAAGTCGCCTTCGAGGCAGTGAAGCTGGCAGCAAATGCAGATAAGGTTATGAACGATCTGTACACTGTAGCGCAGAGCGAGACAACACCGATCGAGGACTACCTGGATGAACAGGATGGAGAGTTCGAAGAAGCAGCGGAGCAGAATCCAGAAGAAGCACAGGAGGAAAACGAAGATGAGTAAAGAGAATGTGGCGGTAAATATTACCTGTGCAAACGGAAACGTGCGGGAAGTGCAGAGCGACGCCGTGTATGGCTGCGCGGTTACAGAGGACGAAAAAGGCGGCATAGCCTGCAAGAGCTTCTTCACTGGCCTCTTTAATCCGGTAAAAATGGGAGTCCCGATGGGAAGCAGCGTCGCTCTGGTTACAGAAAAGATGTGCGAAGGAAATGCAGAGCTTGAATATTTTGTTCTTAATCAGGTAATCGGTGTGCTTGCGGCAAGATTGGAAGAACTTACAGGAGGAAATAACAATGGCGGGAATTAATGTAAAACAGCAGGTGATTCAGGAATTCACGGATAGCTACGGAAACGAAATCCATGAGGGAGATCTTCTTCTTCTCTGCATTAAGAAGACAGAAAAAACAGAGAACATCCTCTGCGTTTTCAAGGGAACCAAAGGACAGTACCTCGTGACCAGCACTGTAGATCACAAATTCTTAAACCAGTACCGTCTGAGCTCTGTGAATGAATGCCAGGTGGTAGAAGGTATCAAATTAAAGAAAGCGGAGGATGAAGAATAATGGCAGCAGAAAAGAAAAACACAGCACTGGCAACTGTTGATACATTTCAGATCGTGACAGGCATGGAAGGCCTGGACGAAGAACTCCTGGCTGAGCTGGAAGATGAAATGGACGACCTGGACGCTGTGAAAGGAATCTCTTGTAGACACATCAAGATTCCGTCCGGAGGCGGCAAAGCGTATGAGGTCGAAAGCGATGATCCGGACGATCCCGACATCGAAAAAGAGATCGAGGCAGTGATCATTTTCACACATAGAATGAACTCTTACTGGGAGGGAGAGTTCGGAGCTACCGCGGAAGATGGCTCTCCGAACCTTCCGAAGTGCAGCAGCATGGACGGAAAGACAGGAGTCGACCTGGATACCGGCGAAGTCAAGAGTTGCGAGAACTGCCCTCTGAACCAGTACGCAGACGACGGATCCGGGAAACAATGTAAGAATATCCGCCGCCTGTACCTTCTCATTTCCGGGAAACCGGGCGTTTATCTTCTCAGCGTTCCGCCAACATCTATCAAGGATGTAAATAAGCAGCTGGCCAAAATCATGGGAATTCAGAAGATCCCATACAGCAAGATGGTGGTCCACCTGAAACTGGAGACTGCAGTAAACCGTGGCGGAATCAAATACAGCAAGGTTGTCATCGAGAAAGCCGGCACACTTCCCAAGGAAGCCTGGCCAACAACCTCAGCCATGAGAAAAGAGCTGAAGGAAAAGTACAAGGACGTAGCGATCACTTCAGATGATTACAACCAGTCCGGCAGCAGTTCCGCACCGGTGGATCGGGACGGATTCATGAGCGTGGATGACGCGATCACAGAAGATTTACCATTTTAACCAGTAAACAACGATGGGGGGGCTTTGCCCCATCCCCCTCAATTCATAGGAGGGCAACATGAATACGGAAACGGCGGACCTCGACAGCATAGTCGATTACAGAAGTGAATACGGCGTTATCAAGAAAGCAAAGATCACTGGCGATCAGTTGATAGGTCTCTGCCCTTTCCATGACGACAGCAATAACAGCTTCTCGGTGAATTTAAAGACCGGACAGTGGCACTGTTTCGCTGAAGACAGAGGCGGAAACTTCCTGGACTTCTATGCAGAGTTAAATGGCTGCGATACCAAGGAAGCCTATGCAAAGATTCTGGAGAAGTATGGAGTTGAGACCGGAGAACAAAAGAAGCTGGAAGCGCAGAAAAAAAGCTATAGCCTGACCCAGTATGCCTTCGAGAAGAAGCTGCCAGAAGACTGGCTGGCCAGTGAGTGCTTCTTAAGCACCATCAAGGACAAAAGGACCGGAGCTTCCTACATGAAGATCCCATACCTGGATGAGAACCGGAAGGAATCCACGTACCGGAAGCGCTTCGCACACAAGGATTTCAGATGGAAATATGGTTCTTCCGGAAAAATCGGCTTGTACGGAGAATGGAGACTTCCGGAAATCAGAAGTGTAGGATATGCAGCCATGGTGGAAGGTGAGAGCGATTCACAGTCAATGTGGTACATGGGAATCAGCTGTCTGGGAGTTCCCGGAGCCTCGATGTTTAAGCCGCACCAGGCCGGAATACTCCAGGACTTGAAGATTTACCTGCATGTAGAACCGGATCAGGGCGGCGAAACGTTCCTCAGAAAAATGCTGGCGGGATTAAGAGAGGGCGGATTCATCGGAGAGGTATACCGCTTTTCCTGCAGCAGGATCCAGGGATGCAAGGACCCGTCGGACGTTTATGTGAAGTTCGGAAAAGAGGAAGCGCAGAAGAAGATCCTGAAGCTGATCCAGAACGCAGAAAAGATTGACCTCGATGCTCCGGAGGAAATCCCGGAAGCAATCCAGGGTGCCCCGGTGAATTTAAGACAGCCGGAAAGCTGGATATATTCAGATAAGGGGATCAGCCACATAGACGAAAAACAGTATACGCCGAAGATGGTCTGCAGAACCCCGATCATATTAACCCAGCGTCTCAGAAGCATAGAATCCGGAGAGGAAAAGATAGAGATCGCATTTAAGAGAGATGGAACCTGGCACAGGGCCATCTTCCCGCGATCAACTATATTCACTGCAAGAGGGATCACTACACTGGCCGATCTTGGATGTACAGTCACATCAGAGAACGCAAAGCAGGTCGTCCGGTTCCTGGCCGCACTGGAAGCAGAGAATATCGACATCATCACAAAGGCAGATGCAACGTCCACATTCGGATGGCAGCCAGGGAAACGGTTCATCCCAGGAAGGGAACAGGGAATCGTTCTGGACATTGATCCAAGCCAGAAGGGAACAGCCATGGCATACTGTCAGGCCGGCGAAATGGAGAAATGGGTGGAAACCATGAGACCGCACAGAGACAGGGACAAGTTCAGATTCATCCTGGCGGCCAGCTTCGCAGCTCCGCTCCTTCGGATCCTGAAACAGAGAATCTTCTTCGTATACAACTGGGGAGGTTCTAAAGGTGGAAAGACTGCAGCACTTAAGGCTGCACTGTCCGCCTGGGGCGACCCGGAAAGATTGATGGTCAATTTCAACGCAACTCAGGTCGGCCTGGAAAGAACTGCGAGCTTCTTCTGTGATCTTCCGCTTGGAATCGACGAGAGACAGCTGGCCGGAAGGAACCAGGAAGGGCTGGAGAAGACCATCTACATGATCGCATCCGGCACTGGAAAAATCAGAGGAAGCAAGGGTGGCGGCCTTCAGACTACGCACCAGTGGCGAACAGTAGCCCTGGCTACAGGAGAAGAACCACTATCGACAGAAACCTCGCAGACCGGCGTCAGCACTCGTGTTCTGGAAATCTACGGCGGACCATTCAATGATGAGAAGGCGGCTAGCAAGATGCATCAGGACGCAGGAACAAACTGCGGATGGGCTGGACCGGAATTCATCGAACATGTGATAAGCGTCTCAGAGCGGTCTATCTGCGAAAAGTACGAAGAAATGGTGAAGTTCGTCTCCGGTGTCGCGAATGGGAAATCAGGAAGCCATGTGGCCGGTGTCAGCGCAGTAGCCCTGGCAGACGCCATGATTGATACCTGGTTCTTTCGGGATGCAGATGCGCCGGAGCAAAGCAGCCAGGGAACAGAAGCGAACCTGAACATCCGGAACGATTCCTGGGAAAGAGCAAAGCAGATGGCAGCAGCGATCCTCCAGGAGCAGATGAACGCAGACGTCGGAGATGTCAATGAGAATGCAGTCCAGTTTGTTGTGGACTGGGTTCTGCAGAACCGGCTCTACTTCGGAGAGAAAGCCATCGGCACCTGCCTGGGGACTTTTTCAGAATCCGGGAATACCGCGTACATATTCCCATCGGCCCTGAACCAGGCACTCACGAAAGCAGGATACAGTGCCAGAAAGACCCTGAAGTACATGGCTGACAACGGACTGATCACATCGCAGGAACGATCTGATCATAAAGGGAAGACCTACCAGGTCGTGAAGCGGTTCGATAACCGGCTCTGCAAGTTTGTAGAATTCTTCGTCGGAAAGCTCTCTGAAAAAGAAGATGCAGTGGACATTGACGATGAGGAAGAAGAAAAGCCAGCAAAGCCGGCAGAAAAAAACAGCAGTATAAACAGGAAAGTCTGACGGATAAAGACGGGTTCATGCCGGTGTCCGAGGACTACGATCTCCCATTCAATTAGCTCCGAAATGTTACTCCTTTTAAAAAGGAGTAACATTGGAGTAACAAAAGGAGTAACAAAAAAATGCCAGTATTTATGCGGCTTTAGAGGGTATGTTACTCCTGTTACTCCTAAAATAGAGATATATAGTGTTTTTATAGAAAATTTGTACCATTTGTACCAAAAAACGGTACACAGGGTACAAATTCTTCAAAAAAATCATTGTGTATTTGAAAAAAAGGAGTAACAGGAGTAACAATGCCCGGAACCCTAGTAAAATCAAGGGTTTTCGTGTTACTCCTTTTTAAAATCAAAAGGAGTAACAAAAATGAAATGTACATGGCAAGAATTCACCGAAAAGCTCCGAATATACCGTAAAAACAGGGAAAATGTGCCCTTGCAAGAGTTAAAGACAAAATATGCAAAGGGATATAACAAACTGATTTCAGATTTGTACGAAATGGCGGCCGATATCTTAAGAGAGATCATCTGCGACGGAATGTTTACCATGACCGTCGATATCGCAGAAAGAAAAGAGCTGTCTGACCGGATAAATCAGATCATCGATGCAGAGGGAAAAGCCGGAATAGGAAAGGAACTTCGCAGAGCAATATTCCAGGAATATGATCCGGAAAAGTTTCTGGACATCGCAGTCAAGAGGCTGCACTTCCCGGCCTGGTACCAGGTATACGCTCCGTACTGGGTATCAAAGTGCCAAAAGGAACCGGATGGCCGGATCCGATGCTCCCTGCTTCCGGAATTTTACTGGAGCGAAAGCTGTCAGATATGGATAAGAGAGAAGAACGGCACGTGGGAATTTACATCCATGCTGCCGCCAACAATGGAAATGGTTAGAAAAGAACAGGAGGAAATGAAATGCCGCAGGACATATTCACAGTCATAATCGTATCGATCACCGTAGGATTTATCGCTTCAGCGATCACAGACTGTATCAAAGACATACACAGAACCGAAGAAAGGATCCTGATCAGAAAGGAATCCATGATGAAAAGAAAGATTGAAGCAAAAGAAAAAAGAAGAGCTGAAAAGCTGCAGATTCAGAAAGAATCGAGCCAGGAGGGAAAAGACGATGGTGATAAAGAAAGCTATTGAGATCGCGAAAGACATACATAGCGAGGAAACCGAAGTGGAAGATAAGCTGACAGCAATCCAGGACATCATAGAGCTTGACCGGGTACCGAAGAACGTGAGAAAAGAAGACCTGGTGGAAATGCTTCGATGGTTGATTGAAGAATATATTTAAGGGAGGAAGTAACCATGGAAAACAAAGAAAGATTTGAAGAATTGATGCGGGCCGTAGCAGACCGGCCAGGGTTCGACCGTTTAATGAACTATATCAGAAAAAGTGACTTTTACACAGCTCCGGCAAGTACAAGGTTTCACCTGTCCTGCGAAGGCGGGCTCCTGCAGCACAGCCTGAACGTATACGATGCGCTGATCGGAAGACTTCAGCTGCAGGAGGACGGAGAATATCACTACATGGTAGCAGGAAAGAGTGTCGCTTCATTCGGCCAGGGAACTCTGGTCGTGACAGCTCTGCTCCATGATATCTGCAAGACCAACTTCTATACAGTCGAATATCGGAACAAAAAAGTGTATAGCGACAAAGGATCCAAGAGAGATGCCGGTGGCCGGTTTGACTGGCAGGTGGTGCCAGCATATGCAGTGGAAGATAAGAATCCATACGGCCATGGAGAAAAATCCGTCATGATGGCAGAGGAATTCATGAAGCTGTCTATGGAAGAACGCTATGCAATCAGATGGCACATGGGAATGGGAGACTGCAGCTACAATCAGATTCAGGCGTTCAACGCCAGCTGCGAACTCTACCCTCTGGTCCTTCTTCTTCACAATGCGGACCAGGAAGCGAGTCATTTCATGGAAGATCCGGATGGAATAAAACAGATATTTAAGGAAGCAGCGGAACCGGCAGCAGCTCCGGCCAGCCAGGACGTATTCATGGAATGCTGAGGTGATGCCCATGAACACCGAAAAAGACGATCAGGAACAGATTGAATTTCTGAATGAATGGAAGCAAAAGCAGGAGGATAAGAAACATGCTAGAGAGATACGAGCCAAACTTCGACGAGAGCTCATTTATAAAATCTTTCATGGAGGCAAGAGGCCTCCGGACTAAAAAAGAGGCACTGGCCATTTTAAGAAAAGAGATCAAAAAGGAACCGTACTATCAGGATAAGATCAAGAAAGCCCTGAAGGCAAAATATCCAAAAGCCTATGTGGTAAAAATCAGCCAGAGCATGTACAGCCAAGCTGGAATCCCGGATATCATGATGATCTATTGCGGTCACTATTTCGGATTCGAGGTGAAACGTCCGGTGGTTGGCGTACCATCAAAGCTGCAGGAGGAAACGATCCGGAAGATCACTGCTGCCGGCGGGACCGCACTCTTTGTACGCTGGCCAGAGGAAGCCATTCAGGCAGTGGAAGGATACGCAGAAGAGAATCTGAGAAACGTAGGTGCTCAGATCGTGGCCGGGATTGGTGATGTGATCAGGGGTTCAGCGGAAACACTGATGGGAAACCAGGTAAACTATTCAAGAAGGAGATAATGCCATGTTGAGTGAATTCGAGGCAAAGCAGATAGGTGACTGGCTGGGTGATATCGAAAATGTCAGAAGTCTTTCTTCAGAAGCGCAGATGGAACTCGCGCAGGCGAATAAGGATATCCAGGATGCGCAGTTCCAACTGGAAAAAAGCCTGCCAGACAGTGAAGAACATCGTAATGGGCGCGATGATGGGGCAGCAGAAAACCACATTCCTTTTTAAGTTATAGGAGGGCAGGATATGAACAGAAACAGAAAAGGCGTCATGCCTGAGATTACCAGAGCAATGTACAAAGATATCAAGAAATACGACCGTCAGCAGTTTACAGGATTCTGCACTGATCTGTACGGTTATGGATTCGAGGACGGAAAAGCAGCTGTCCCTGGCGTGGATATCAAGAAAGTGTATGCTGCTTTAGATCAGGTAAAAGGAATCGGGCCGAAGGTGATGGAGAGAATCCACGCCGCGCTGGATCCGCTCTTCCAGGAGGAAAAGAAATGAAGGCACTCACTGTAGAAGAATTAAGAGAAATGGCCGGCCAGCCGGTATGGTGTCCGGAAGAAGATGCATACGGAATCGTAATGTGCGATAAGCATGGAAAATGGGCCGGAATCCCGTTTCTGCATGGAGTGTGGCAGCAGGATGAAGTAGGTGTCGAATTCAACCACAATATCATTGGGCGAAAACTGAAATGTTACAGGAAATTGAAGACAAGAAAGAAGTCCCGATGGAACTGGTGCCGAAAATCGACGACTACGGGAACGGGAAAATGGTGTGTCCGAGCTGCGGAGAAGCGGCGGTGTTTAATCCGTTCAGATCACCGGCAGAAACGTACCCGTACTGCCCCTGGTGTGGACAGAAATTGAAGGGAGAGCAGGGATGAGCAAGAAATACACAGAAATTCACGTCCTGAAAGATCGGCTGAGAGAAGCTAGAATCCCATATGAAGTCCAGAAAGCAAATGATGGATGGCAGGTCGGAATCCCACATTTGTATCCGGAAGAAAGCCGGATCAGCGTGATTGAACACTTTGCAAGCTACGGATCCGCGTTTGATCTTTTGGAAATTCAGTTTCCGGACGGGGAGATCCGGGGATTTTTGAAAGCAGAAACAGCTTTTACACTTATTCAGAGAATCAGGGAGAAAGAGCATGAAAAGAAAGAAACCGAAGACGGAAATAAGAAATTATTTCTTCCGCCACTGAGCAGACCGCACAGATGAGGAACTTTCTTCTTCAGCTGCCGGTGCCGGCGCTTTTATCCAGTCTGGAGGCCACAGTGGGTATCCTGACGGAAAAAGGCATTGAAATAAAAGACTGGGAAGATGGAGACAGGCACCTGGTGCAATTTAGACAGCTGGGAGGAAAGTGTTACTTCTTCGCACAGCGGAAAGAGAGGTAAGAACCCGTGAACAGGGACGAAAAAGAAGATAGAGAAATTTAAAATTTGTCCTGGAACAGATCTATCGGGCGAAGCGCCGCAAAGGCCAGCTGGACCGGAGGCTTGAGAATTTAAAGCAGGACATGCGATCCGCTCCAGGAGCACAGGGGCGCGGCCGCAGGACCACCGGAGACCATGGAGACGGAACTGCGAACCTGGTAATGAAGCAGTCCGGCATCGAAGAAAGAATCGAGAAGCAGAAATACAATGTCAGCCTCTCGATCGAAAAGACCATGGACTTATTAGAACTGCTGCCGGAGACGTCCCTGGAACGAGAGATCATGGAACGCAGGCATCTGGACATGGAAGACTGGAAGGACATAGCGGATGGCATCTACATGAGCCGGAGCCAGTGCAATAAGCGTTACAATGCAGCGCTTAACTATCTCCTGCAGCAGGATGGAGTCCTGGATATCGTAGATGAGAACAGGGCAGTTTACCAGAAGCATCTGGCTCAGAAAATGGCCAGGAAAAATTCTGGAAAAGTGACACCCGGGGGTATAACCCGGAAAATATTTTCAGGAATTTTTTTCAGGAAAATAAAAGCTCGGTGCATCCGGGCTTTTATTCCGGAGTGAAGCAGGCAGGGCAGTAGGCAGTGACAGGGCAGCAGCTCGAGACCGTAGCTGCTGCACAGCACCAGCAGAACGCCATGCAGGGAACACAGTAGGCCATGGGTCAGAGCCAGGCGTACAAAAGAAGACACCCCGGTAGACGGGGCCAGATATCCGCCCAGGAATATACAGGGCTTACCTTCAGATGGATAGCCGCAGCCAGGGCAGAGGGAGAAGACAGCAGGGGCCAGGCAGCAGGGAACAAGGCCAGTCAGGACAGGACAGGCCACACAGCAGCCAGGGCAAGGACAGACAGCACAGGCACAGTGAGGCAGGGCAGGCCAGGGCAGAGCACAGGGACAGGAGGGAGGCAGGGAGACACAGCAGGCCAGGCACACACCACGCACAGCAGGCAGAGCCACACGGCACGCAGGGCAAGCGAGGCAGCAGAGGGACGAGGCAGGCCA
>ENA-OQBL01000729-OQBL01000729.1-human-gut-metagenome-genome-assembly--contig:-NODE-729-length-15785-cov-4.580342_pt1 | contig 15785 bp, 17 predicted proteins | sample MGYA00242747_ERZ504553 | MGnify/ENA primary metagenome ERZ504553 (study PRJEB26092, sample SAMD00036240) | human gut metagenome | host: Homo sapiens | study: EMG produced TPA metagenomics assembly of...
TACGCACAGGCGCTCTCCGCTGCCGCCGTCAAGGCGGGCGTCAAGGTTAAGGTCCACCTGAAGATCGACACCGGCATGGGCCGCATCGGCTTTGCGGTACGTTCCGGCTTTGCGGAGACCATCCGCGAGCTGGAGGCTCTCTACGCCCTGCCCGGGCTGGACATCTGCGGCGTCTTTCAGCACTTTGCGGTGGCGGACAGCGTCGAGCCCGACGACGAGCGCTACACCGACGAGCAGCACGCGCTGTTCGCGCAGGTCGTGGAGCGGCTGCGTGCGGACGGCTACCCCGTCGGCACGGTACACTGCGCCAACTCTGCCGCACAGCTGCGCCACCCCGAGTGGCGGCACGACCTGACCCGCGCGGGCATCATCCTGTACGGGCTTGACCCCAGCAATGAGGTACGCTTCCCCGCCCTGCAGCCCGTCATGTCGCTGAAATCCGTCGTGACTTTGTCAAGGAGCTGCAGCCCGGCCAGAGCGTCAGCTACGGGCGCACCTTTACCGCCGATAGGCCGATGCGCGTCGCCACAGTCTGTGTGGGCTACGCTGACGGCTACCCGCGGATGCTGTCCGGCGGGCCGGACCGGGGCGTCATGGTCATCCGCGGCCAGCGGGCCCCCGTGGTCGGGCGCGTCTGCATGGACCAGACAATGGTCGATGTGACGGACATTCCCGGCGTGAAGATGGGCGACGAGGTCACGGTCTTTGGCCCGGACGGCGGCGACACGGCTGACACGATTGCCACCAAGACACAGACCATCAACTACGAGGTCGTGTGCGGCCTTGCCCGCCGCGTGCCCCGCGTATATAAGGAAAACGGCAAGATCTGCGAGATCTGGAACAATTTGGAGGAAACCTGATGGCCCGCAAGAACATCCGCAACTTTTGCATTATTGCCCACATCGACCACGGCAAGTCCACTCTGTCGGACCGTATGCTGGAGCTGACCGACAGCGTCGACAAGCGCACCATGACCGACCAGGTGCTGGACGACATGGACATCGAGAAGGAGCGCGGCATCACCATCAAGGCCCGCGCCGTCACGATGCGCTACAAGGCCGACGACGGCGAGACCTATGAGTTCAACCTCATCGACACCCCGGGCCATGTGGACTTCCAGTACGAGGTCAGCCGCAGTCTGGCCGCCTGCGAGGGCGCAGTCCTCGTCGTCGACGCCAGCCAGGGCGTTGAGGCGCAGACGCTGGCGAACTGCTATTTGGCGCTGGACCACAATCTGGAGGTCGTGCCGATTTTGAACAAGATCGACCTGCCCAGTGCCGACCCTGATGCCGTGGCGAAGGAGGTCGAGGATGTCATCGGCCTGCCCTGCATGGAGGCACCGCGCGTCTCGGCCAAGCTGGGCATCGGCGTCAAGGAGGTGCTGGAAAGCGTTGCGCGGGATATCCCCGCCCCCACGGCGACCCCGACGCACCGCTGAAAGCGCTGATCTTCGACTCCATCTACGACAGCTACAAGGGCGTTATCGTCTACGTCCGCATCTTTGAGGGCACGGTCAAACCCGGCGATACCATCCGCCTGATGAGCACCGGCGCGGAGTTCCAGCTGGTGGAGGTCGGCCACATGGGCGCGACGAGCCTGACCCCCTGCGACAAGCTCGAGGCCGGTGAGGTCGGCTACCTGACGGCCAGCATCAAGACCGTGCGCGACACCCGCGTCGGCGATACCGTCACGCTGGCCGCCAACCCCACACCGGAGCCTATGCCCGGCTTCCGCACGGTCACGCCGATGGTGTTCTGCGGCATCTACCCCGCCGACGGCGCGGACTATCCCGACCTGAAGGACGCGCTGGAGAAATTGCAGCTCAACGACGCGAGCCTGACTTTTGAGCCCGGAGACGAGTGCCGCGCTGGGCTTCGGCTTCCGCTGCGGCTTTCTGGGCCTGCTCCACATGGAGATCATCACCGAGCGTCTTGAGCGCGAGTTTGACCTTGACCTTATCACAACGACGCCGGGCGTCCAGTACCGCCTGACGCTGACCGACGGCACGGTGGAGGTCATCGACAACCCTCCGCCTACCCCGACCCGACCCGCATCGTCAAGCAGGAGGAGCCGTTCGTCAACGCGCACATCTACACGCCGAACGATTACGTCGGCCCTCTGATGGACCTGTGCCAGACGAAACGCGGCGTGCTGGTCGACATGAAGTATATGGACGAAACGCGCGTTGACCTGCATTACCTGATCCCGCTGGGCGAGATCGTCTACGACTTCTTTGATGCCATCAAGTCCCGCAGCCGCGGCTATGCCAGCTACGACTACGAGTGGGAGGGCTGGCACGAGAGCAAGCTCGTCCGTCTGGACTTTTTGCTCAATGGCGAGGTCGTCGATGCCCTGTCGATGATCGTCTTTGCAGACAACGCCTACGCGAAGGGCCGCCGCATCTGCGAGAAACTGAAGGAGAACATCCCCCGCGCGCTGTTTGAGATCCCGGTGCAGGCGGCTGTGGGCGGCAAGGTCATTGCCCGCGAGACGGTCAAGGCCATGCGCAAGGACGTGTTGGCCAAGTGCTACGGCGGTGACATCACCCGTAAAAAGAAGCTGCTGGAAAAGCAGAAGGAAGGCAAAAAGAAGATGCGCCAGCTGGGCAGCGTGACCCTGCCGAGCGAGGCGTTTACCGCGGTGCTGAAGCTGGATTCGGATTCTTAACGGGGGTTTGTTCCTTCTTTGCAAAGAAGGAACCGAAGAAATTCCAAACAAAATCACAATATTGGTAGGGAGGGGTCTTGACCCCTCCGGGCTGTTTGCGGCCATCGTCACGTTCCCGGAACGGTCAAGACCGCTCCCTACGGACCACCCATAAAACAACATAGCAGCAAAAAAGAGGGTATCTGCCATTTCAGCAGATACCCTCTTAAATTATGTAATACTAAATTACATCAGGCTGCGGTACAGCTCCTTGATCTCCTCAACGCTGGTGTCGCGGGGGTTGCCCGGGCAGCAGGCATCGGCAAAGGCGGACTCGGCCAGGAACTGGATGTCCTCCTCCTTCAGGATGCCCTTCAGGTCGGCGGGGATGCCCACGTCGGAGCTCAGCTTCTTGACGGCGGCAATCGTGGCATCGGCGGCCTCGACGTCGTTCACCTCATCAATGCCGGTCACGCCCATCGCCTTGCCGACGGCACGGTAACGCTCGCCAGCCACGGTCTTGTTGTACTCCAGACCGGTGGGCAGGATGATGGCACAGGCAACGCCGTGGGGGGTGTCATACAGGGCGGACAGGCCGTGGGCCATGCTGTGGACGATGCCCAGGCCGACGTTGGAGAAGCCCATACCGGCAATGTACTGGCCCAGAGCCATGCCCTCGCGGCCCTCCGGGGTGTTCTGCACAGCGCCGCGCAGGTTCTCGGAGATCAGCTTGATGGCCTCGAGATGGAACATATCGGAGATGGTGCAGTGACCCTTGGTGATGTAGCCCTCGATGGCGTGGGTCAGGGCGTCCATGCCGGTAGCGGCGGTCAGGCCCTTGGGCATGCTGGACATCATATCGGGATCGACAACGGCGATCTCGGGGATGTCGTTGGTGTCCACGCAGACGAACTTGCGCTTCTTCTCGACGTCGGTGATGACGTAGTTGATCGTGACCTCGGCAGCGGTGCCGGCGGTGGTGGGCACCGCAATGGTGAACACGGCGTGCTTCTTGGTGGGGGCAATGCCCTCCAGGCTGCGGACGTCCGCAAACTCGGGGTTGTTGATGATGATGCCGATGGCCTTGGCGGTATCCATGGAGGAGCCGCCGCCGATGGTGACGATGCAGTCAGCCTCGGCAGCCTTAAAGGCGGCAACGCCGTCCTGAACGTTCTGGATGGTGGGGTTGGGCTTGATCTCGCTGTAAACGCTGTAGGCAAAGCCGGCGGCGTCCAGCAGGTCGGTGACCTTCTTGGTGACGCCGAACTTGATCAGATCGGGGTCAGAACAGACGAAAGCCTTCTTGTAGCCGCGGGCGGTCAGCTCGGGAACGATATTCTCGATTGCGCCGTGGCCGTGGTAGGAAATAGTGTTCAGTACAATACGACTTGCCATAGAAATTCTCTCCTTTTATTGTATCGGCTGTTTGCCGACGATTCCCATATTCTGCCTTTATTATACCGTTATTTTTTTGACAGCGCCATTTAGAAAAGTGGCGGAGTGTTTGGGAAAATTCCACAAACAAAAAAGCTTCCCCCTCGGGGGGAAGCTGTCATCGAAGGTGACTGATGCGGGCAAAGTCTGTCATTGCAGCCCTTAAACGGGCAAATCGCCACGGGCGGATATAGAATCCGCCCTACGGTGCCCCCACAGACGGGCAACCGCCATAAGCTCTCCCCTCATCCGGCCCTGTGGGGCCACCTTCTCCCCCAGAGGGAGAAGGCTTGAAGGTCACGCTTCTTCTTTCTCTTTTTGTGCCTTGATGACCTTCAGACGGCTGAATTCCTCGCGCTCACGCTCGCTCAGGACCTCATCGATGGACTTGATGGTCTTTTGCATCTGGGGGATCTGCACGTTGCCCAGGGCGTTGGCGCGCTTCTGGGTCTTTTGGATGGCCTCGGCCAGACGGATGACGCTGGTCTCGACCTCGGCCAGCTCGACGGTCAGAGTCTTGACCTCATTGAACTTGAGGTAGGCCACATCCAGCGTGCCGTTGGTGGATTCCAGGTCATAGTACAGCCCCATGGGCGAGGTGGTGTTCAGGCGCAGCGTGGGCAGCTCAACGCCCATGACGCTGCGGGTGGACATCTGCACGCCGCGCTCCACCGGCACACCGGCAGCATAGCCGCCGACAGAACCCAGCATGATGTTGGCCTTTTTCAGCGCCTCATACGCCTCGGCGTAGGCCGCGCTGATGCGGTCCTGAATGCCTGCGGCGCGGTCAATCAGCTGCATCATCTCGCGCACAAGGATGTTGCGCTTGCGGTCCATCAGGTCATAGCCCTGGGTCGCCAGCGCCAGACTGCGCTTTGTCGCCATCAGGTTTGATTTTGTGGGAAAAACCTGCTGTGCCATTGGGTACTCCCTTTTATACTGCTTTGGCTTCCCCTGCGGGGGAAGCTGTCACCGAAGGCGACTGATGAGGGCCAAGTATGCCATCGCCTCCATTCACAGGCAATCGCGGCGCACTCTCCCCTCCTCCGCCCCTGCGGGGGCACCTTCTCCCCCAAGGGGAGAAGGCTTTGGGATTAATTTTTTACTGATTCTCGCCTTCGCCGGTTCGTAATACTTATCCAGCGTCGCGGCGTCGCAGCGGTCCAGGGCGTTGCGGGGCAGGGTCGCCAGCAGCTCCCAGCCGAGGTCGAGGGTCTGCTCCATCGTGCGGTCGGTGTTGCCCTGGCCGATGAACTCCTGCTCAAACGCGCGGCCAAAGGCCATCAGCTGCTTATCGCTCTGGGACAGCTCCTCCTCACCGATGACGCTGGCCAGCGCCTTGGCGTCCTGCACCTTGGCGTAGCAGGCGAACAGCTGGTTGGACAGTGTGACGTGATCCTCGCGGGTGTAGCCCGCGCCGATGCCGTCCTTCATCAGACGGGACAGGCTGGGCAGCACGGACACCGGCGGATACAGGCCGGTGGCATCCATGCCGCGGTCCAGCACGATCTGCCCCTCGGTGATGTAGCCCGTCAGGTCGGGGATGGGGTGGGTAATGTCGTCGCCGGGCATGGTCAGGATCGGGATCTGCGTCACAGAGCCCTTGCTGCCCTTGATGATGCCGGCGCGCTCGTACAGGCTGGCCAGATCGGAATACAGGTAGCCGGGGAAGCCCTTGCGGCCCGGGATCTCGCCCTTGGAGGACGAGAATTCGCGCAGGGCTTCGCAGTAGCTTGTCATATCGGTCAGGATGACCAGCACATTTTTATTCAGGTCAAACGCCAGATACTCCGCCACGGTCAGCGCGGCACGCGGGGTGATGATACGCTCGATGATGGGGTCGTTGGCGAGATTCAGCAGCATGACGACGCGCTCCATCGCGCCGCAGCTCTCGAAGCTCTCGCGGAAGTACGACGCAACGTCGTTCTTGACGCCCATAGCGGCGAACACGATGGCGAAGTCCGACCCGTCGGCCACGCTGGCCTGACGGACGATCTGGACGGCCAGTTCGTTGTGCTTCATGCCGGAGCCGGAGAAGATCGGCAGCTTCTGGCCGCGGATCAGCGTGGCCAGGCAGTCAATCGAAGAAATGCCGGTGTGGATGTAGTTGCGGGGGTAGACACGGCTGACGGGGTTGATGGGCGCGCCGTTGACATCGCGGCGGGCGACGGGGTAAATGTCACCGAGGCCGTCGATGGGGCGGCCCAGACCGTCCAGCACGCGGCCCAGCAGCTCGGGGCTTAAATCCATCATCATCGGGTGGCCGGTCAGCACCGTGCGGTTGTTGACAAGGCTCAGCCCGCGGTGCCTTCAAACACCTGAATGACGCAGCGGTCACCATCGACACGGACAACACGGCCCACGCGGGTCGAGCCGTCGTCGAGGTGCAGCTCTGCCATTTCGTCATACTGGACGCCCTTGACGCCGTCCAGCACGACCAGACTGCCGTTGATTTGGGAAAGTCCGATATGTTCCAGAATCATGTTGTTCCCTCCTCATCAGCCCTGGGCCACGGCGGCCAGCTTGGTGTCGATTGCTTTTTGCAGCTCGTCCAGCTTGCTCAAATCGTCGTTGGGCACGGTATACTTCATCTGGACCAGCTCGTCAAACAGGCCGGTGGCCAGCAGACGGCTGACAGGCACCTGCTTGGCGACGAGTGCGGCGCACTTGTCGTACAGGTACAGAATGGTTTCCATCATTTTCAGCTGCTTTTCCAGCGGGACGTAGGTGTCAACCGCGTGGAAGGCGTTCTGCTGCAAAAATCCGACGCGGATGACGCGGGCGATCTCAATCGTCAGCTTCTGGTCGTCGGGCAGCACGTCAGAGCCGATCAGCTTGACGATCTGCATCAGATTGTTCTCCTGCAGCAGCAGGTTGGCGATGCGCTCACGGCAGGACATGAAGTCGTGGCCGACGTTGTCGTAGTACCAGCCGCCGAGGTCGCCCAGATACTCGCTGTAGGAGTCGTTCCAGTTGATGGCGGGATAGTGGCGGGCGTAGGCCAGCGACTTATCCAGTGCCCAGAAGCAGCGGGTGAAGCGCTTCGTGTTCTGGGTGACAGGCTCGGAGAAGTCGTTGCCCTGCGGGCTGACAGCGCCGATGACGGAAACAGAGCCTTCCGCGCCGTTCAGCGTCCTGACGTAACCGGCGCGCTCGTAGAACTCGGCCAGACGGCTGGGCAGGTACGCGGGGTAGCCCTCATCGGCGGGCATCTCCTCCAGACGTCCGCTGATCTCACGCAGAGCCTCGGCCCAGCGGGAGGTGGAGTCGGCCATCATGGCGGCGTGGTAACCCATGTCGCGGTAATACTCAGCCAGCGTGATGCCGGTGTAGATAGAAGCCTCACGGGCGGCAACAGGCATGTTGGAAGTGTTCGCGATCAGGACGGTACGGTCCATCAGGCTCTTGCCTGTGCGGGGGTCGACCAGCTCGCTGAACTCCTGCAAAGCCTGCGTCATCTCGTTGCCGCGTTCGCCGCAGCCGACGTAGATGATGATGTCGGCGTCGCACCATTTTGCGATCTGGTGCTGGGTCATCGTCTTGCCGGTACCGAAGCCGCCGGGGATGGCCGCAGCGCCGCCCTTGGCCAGCGGGAACATCGTATCGATGACACGCTGACCCGTGATCAGCGGGCGGGGCGAGGTCATACGCTCGGCAGACGGGCGCGGGGTGCGGATAGGCCACTTCTGGCAGAGGGTCAGCGTGTGCTCCTTACCCTTGGCATCGGTCAGCTTGACGATAGGCTCGTTGACGGTGTAGCTGCCGTTGTCGGCCACCCAGGTGACCGTACCGGAGACCGTCGGCGGCACCATGCAGCGGTGCTCGATGGCCGGGGTCTCGGGGCAGGTGGCGTAGATCTGGCCCGCGGTCAGGGTGTCCCCCTGCCGTACGGTCACGGTCACGTCCCACTTGGCGGCCTCGTCCAGAGACGGCTCATGCGCACCGCGCTCGATGAAGCTGCCCATGTGCTGCTCGATGGCGGGCAGCGGACGCTGGATGCCGTCATAGATATTGCGCAGGATGCCGGGGCCGAGGGTCACGGACAGCGGGCCGCCCGTGCTCTCGACAGGCTCGCCTGCCTTCAGACCGCCGGTCTCCTCATAGACCTGGATGGTGGTTTCCTTGTCGTTCATGCGGATGACCTCGCCGACAAGGCGTGCCTTGCCGACATAGACCATCTCCATCATTTCCAGATCGGTCTTGCCCTTGATGGTGACAACGGGGCCGTTGATGCTGTAAATTGTGTTTTTCATAGCTTTGCCCCTCAAATGTTAATTTCCAGACCGGCGTTTTCCAGGAACCAGTCGTGCTGGGCTTCCAGACGGGCCTCCAGCGTATCGTCGGCAGCCACGCCCTTCGCGGGGTTTGCGCCCTTCAGGCCGCCCAGTGTGATGCTGTCGTCGGCCTCCAGAACGGTGCCTGCGGGCAGTTCGACGTTTTTCAGCAGCGGCAGGTCGGCAGCGCGGGCCGTGATCTTGGCGTTCTCGCCTAAGGTCTCCGCCAGAGAAGCGGCCTCTTTCTGCAGCCAGGCGGCGTAGTCCTTGCCGGCCACAAAGGCAGCCAGCTGCTCACGGGCCTTCGAGAAGGTCTCGTCGGCGATTTTCTGGCGCTGGGCTGCCAGCGTGGCGCGGGCGGCCATGCGGGCCGCGCTCAAATCGCGGTTGGCGCGGGTCTTGGCGCGCTCGGTCTCAAAGCGCAGGGTGCGCTCCACGCGGGTGTTCTCGGTCCTGCGCGTCTCGTCCAGCTGGCTGTTGATCGCGCGCTCCGTCTCTTCACGGATGGCGGCGCAGGCAGCCTCGCCCTCGGCGCGGATGGACTCGAGGAATCGCTCGGCGCGGGTATCTAATTCGTTCATGGTCACACCTCTTAAATCTTGACGCCGATGGCCTCGCGGATATAGCGGGTCAGGCGGTCCTTACCGGCAGCACCGCCGCCGGTGGAGGGCACCGTGATGAGCAGCGGCCCACCGGCAGCGCGGGCGCTGTCCAGCGTGGCCGTGTAGGTCTCGGCGATCTTCTCGGTCACGAGCAGCACGGCGATGTCGGGCTGCTGGGCTGCCATTTCCAGCGCGTTGCGCAGGTCGGCCTCGCTGCGGGCGACGGTGCCCTCAATACCCGCAAGGCGCAGACCGTTCATGGCGTCGGAGTTGTCGCTGATGAGAAAGAACCGCATGGCGTTACACCAGCTTGGACAGGATCATGATGGAGATGACCAGGCCGTACAGAGCGATGGACTCGCCCAGGGCGACGAAGATCAGGCTCTTGCCGAAGGTCTTTTCGTTCTCGCTGTTGGCTGCGATAGCGGCAGGCGCAGCGGAAGCGACGGCCATGCCGCCGCCGATACCGGCAAGACCCGTAGCCAGAGCGGCAGCGACCAGACCGATGCTCAAAGAGCTGTTGTGGTCATTGTCGGTGTTGACGGTCTCGGAAGCGGTGGTGGCAGCGGCGGTGTCGGCATTGGCATCATCCGCAGCAAAGACGCCCAGTGCGCCGCAGCAGGTAACAGCGGCCACGATCAGGATGGTAACGAACAGTTTGCTGAACTTGGTTTTCATAATGGAACCCTCCGTAATTTTTTTGTTTTATTCCGCGCCCCTCTGTCAAGGCGCTTTTGTAGGGGCCGGGCATGCCCGGCCCGCGGCTTCGATTCTATCGTCCGATAGTGGGATGGTTGCGGGCCGGACATGTCCGGCCCCTACGGCGCATCTTACGCTTTTGCTTTCTTCAAATCAAAGGCTACGAACTTGCGGCCGCCGCCCTTGTAGCAGCGGCTGAACATCTCGTAGAACTCCAGACGGATGCCCTGAATGGCGGAGAGCAGTGCCTCGAGGCAGATGACCACGAGGTTGCCCAGGATGACCACAACAATGTTGTTCGGCGTACCGGCCAGCGTAAAGACGACCATCATCATGCTGGCGTGGACGATGACGAACGCGCCGACACGCAAAAACGAGATCGTGTTGGAGAGGTAGCTCAGCACCGTTTCCAGCAGCTCAAATACGCTCTGCATCAGGTAGTTGCCCATACCGCCCGCAGGCTTCCAGGGCTTGCTCTCGACCATCGGGGCCAGCAGCTCCGCAAAGAGCAGCAGCACCAGGCCGACGACCATGCCGACCACCGCCAGCACCTGCGGCATAAACGTGACAGCACCCATATAAGCGGACGCCAGATCAACGCCGCACAGGTAGGTCACCATGCCGACAAGGCCGTTGGGCGAGAAGATGAACTCGCCCCACTCTCTGTGGCGGGCGTGGGTGTACATATTCAGTGCCATGGCGGCCAGCACCAGCACAATGCCGATGTAGACAGCCACCATCAGGATGCCGGTGATGGAATCCATAACGGAAACAGGCTTGCCTGCCATGCCAAGCGCATGGTAGAGCGGGTCAAGGGCCTCCTCGTAGCCAAAGAGAGAACCGTAGACCAGGCCGAAGATCGTGCTCGAAATGCCGCAGGGGATCATCAGATGGAACAGGTCATTGTGCTTGACCTTCCACATGAACGTGCTGAACAGTGCCAGCACGATCCCCTGCCCGACGTCGCCAAACATCATGCCGAACAGCACGGTGAATGTGATCGCTACAAAGCCGGTGACATCTGTCTCGCCGTAGGCGGGCAGACCGTACATTTCGACGAAAAACTCAAAAGGGCGGCTCCACCAGGGGTTTTTCAGCTTGGTGGGGGGCGTCATCTTACCGGCGGATTCCGGTCCGTCCACCGTGACGCGCAGCCCATGGATGCCGCGGGCCTTGCCCGCGACCTCGTCCACCTCCGACGCCGGGACCCAGCCGACGCAGAAGAAGTGCTCGCCCTTGACCGCGGCCATGCGGCGCAGGTCGTAGACCGCCGCGTAGTAGCAGGCTGTGTTGTACAGCAGCTGGACCTTGTCGGCGTTTTGCTGCCACAGGGCGGCAATGCGGGCGTTGACGTCCTCGACGCTCTTGTTGACAACGTCGAGGTTCTCTTTAAAGTGCTCGATGATCTCGGCGGGCGAGCCAGCCGCGCCGGGCACATGTACCGGCTCAAAGTAGAGCATCGAGAAGATGCCGTCGGTCTCCAGCGCGTGCTCCCGCGGGGTCATGTAGACGCCCCAGTAACCGGCCTTCGTCTGGTTGCAGGGGGTGAACAGGATGTACGGGTCGTCGCCGTAGTTGTTCATCAGCTTGTTGTAGCCCTCCGTCGGCAGGAAGCCGAAGCGGATCTTGACGTGGGCGCAGTCGAGAATGTCGTCCACGTTGACCTTCAGGCCGGTAAAGTGGCTGTACTGCTCGATGCCGTCCTCGCAGAGCTTCTTCTGGTCCAGCAGGACCTTGCGCTCGGCGCAGAGGTCGTCGATCTTTTCCAGCAGGTCGCTCAGATAGCTGCGGCCCTCGGCATCCACCGGGTCGCTGTGCTGCTGCCCCTCGTGCAGCTCCATATTGGCCTCTTTGGCCATCGTCTCGATCTGGTCGCGGATCGCGGTGTGGGGGTTCTCCTCATTCAGAGCGCCGTATCCCAGCGATTCCGACATATATCTGGTTGCAGGCTCAAGGTCAAAGCGTCCGTCCATGCAGCACGAGCCGATAAACTCGTTCAGCTGGGGCATCGTGCCCTGCACCCGCACCAGTTTCATCTTTTCAACCAATCAGTTCACACTCCTTGTTTCAGCTTGCCTCCCTCGGCGAGACAGACTCCCCCGACACGGGGGGAGGTGGCGCTTGCGCCAGAGGGGGACGGTGCCCCGCAGGGGCGGAGGGAGCGAACCTTGCCATCCCCCGAAATATTTCGGGCTGCCGCGAAGCTCTCTCCCCACCGCCTGCGGGCGGAGCCCCTCCCAGAGGGGGCCAAGGGTCACTCAATCCTTCTCATCAAACCCCACCAGCAGCGGCTGGACATCCTCGGGCGGCAGCTTGTAATGCACGCCCTCAATGATGTGATCCAGATCCTGCACCTCACACCGGGCCAGCCAGACGTAACACAGCATGACCAGCGTCGGGTCGGTGGAGAACCGCAGCCACTTGCGGCACCAGTCGCAACGGTAGTGGAAGAAGCCCTCCTTCAAAACGCTGTACTCATGATGTCCCAGCAGCGGGCCGTACTTCGTCCCGGCGAACCGCGCCTTGAACGTGTCCAGATCGCGGGCGGCGAGCAGGTATTCCCACTCGTCGTTCGTCAGGGCCGTGCAGTCGCGGCGGGCGTTGGTGCGCACCACCGAGTCCGGCGCGCCGATGCGGATGAGCCGCGCGGCGTTGGAAACAGCGGAGGTGTCGCATTCCAGCTCGACGAGGTCGCGCAGGTTCGGCGCAGCGCTTGTGCCGCCCTTGGCGGGGGCCAGTGCCACCAGTGCGCGGTGGCGGAAGTCCTGCAGAAGCGGCTCGGCCTGGGCGGTCAGACCGCGGTCCGGCTTGGCGCTCTGCAGCGGTGCCAGGACCTTTTCCCACCGCGTACCGGCCACAGCGGCCAGGATACCGTCCAAACTCGTGGCCTTGGCCAGCGCGTAGAGGTCGATGCAGCAGCGCTGCTGCAAGAACTCCGGCAGGCGGAACAGGTAATCGCCCGGGCGGCCTGCATCCAGGCACCGCATGGCGGCAGTCAGCTCATCGACCTCACAGCAAAGGGTAAAATACTCATACACTTTGCTGCCCGCGCTGCGGTCATAGCGGCAAAGGCTGTCGTACCGGGTGTACAGGCTTTGGCGCAGCAGGTTTTCCAGCTGGACGCGGCGGGCGTACTGGGGGTTGACCTCGGCCAGCGCTTCGCTGTACAGCGGGTATTCTTTCAAGGCCGCGGCCAGCTCGGTCATTGTGCGGCAGGCCATCAGGCGGCGGTAATCGTCGGCCCGCAGGCGGCTGCCGTACAGGGCGCGGGCCTTGGCCAGCACGGCGTTGCCGCTTGCCTTGCCCGTGGGCATCATTGTGCGGCCTCCCCGCCCAGGGTGCGCTGTACAAGCGCAGCGCACCATTCGGCCTCATGGGCCTTTGCGGCGGCGGTCATGGCCTCGGCTGCCTGGCTGCGCTGGGTCTCCAGCGCGGCCAGTGCGGCGGCGTTGCCCTCCTCGGCAGCTCTTGCGGCGGCGTCGGACTCGGACTTCTCGCGGGCGTCACACTCCGCGATGATCTTCTGCTTCTGCTCGTCCAGAGCAGCCAGCCGGGCAGAGCGCTCGAGCCGGGCCTTCTCGCTTTCGCGGCGCTGGGCGGCATCCATCTCCAAAATGGCCTGCATCAGGTCGTTGACATCTTTCATGCAATGCACCTCACTCTTTGGGAGCTTTACCTGGGTTGGGTTCCCTGTCTCCCTCTGCGAGGGGGCCAAGGGGCTTTTCTCTATGTTAATAGGTACACCCAATTTTCAGGTTCAGCCGTATTATAGCACTATCACCAAATATGGCAAGTGGTTTTTGTGCAGTTTTATTGGTACAAAATTGGGTTTGTGTTTTTTCTGTCGATGTATTACGAAATCGTTATCACTTCTTTTTCATAGCAGCCAGACCCTTGCCAAACACGAACCGCACCAGCGGGCCCGCGCCGCACAGCTGCCACAAAAATGCCGTGGGATAGTTCATCGCTGTGGTCTGCACCCACATAGCAAAAAAGTTCGCGTTGTGGCTGTCCTTGAAGAACAGCGTGGCGAAAAAGCTCATCAACGGGCACATCATCCACGCGGACAGACAGGAGATAGCGGCCACCAGGAACACCTGCTTGTCCTTGCCTGGGGTGAACCAGCCCGTGGCGATGCGCATGGCCGTGGGGCCGACCAGGAACGTGTCCAGCAAAAAGCCAATGACGCCCATGATGGGCAGCTCACTGAGGGCAGCGGCGAAGATGAAATTCTGCATCCCGCCCACATCCAGTGCGATATTGTAGCAGACCATTCCGTAGACCATGACGCAGACCATCATGACGGTGTAGACGATTTCCTGTTTCTTTGTTTGCGGCATTGTAATTACTCCTCATATATACGTTATTTTCTCCAAAACAAAAACGGCCGCAGGGGTGTCGCTCAACTCGTTGCGACGCCCTGCGGCTGTTGTCTCACTGCGTTGGAAAGTGAAGTCAGTATACCGCAAAAGTTGCGCTCATGTAATACTCCTGCACAAATTTCTGCACTTTGTATAAAATCTTTCTCCGTTTTGCAACGTCACTTTGGTACAAAACGCCGCATGTGTTGCTGCAAACTTTACAGCGGCGGCGCGGCGCGCTATAATGGCGGTGTTTATACGTGATAGAGAGGTCGGAAAGTCATGTCAAAATTATTCCCGCATCACCGCGGCCAGATGTCGGAGGCATTCCGCACGGTCATGTTCTTATCGGCGTCGGGCGGCCTGCAGGACGCCTACACCTACATTGGGCGCGGCAAGGTGTTTGCCAACGCCCAGACCGGCAACATCGTGCTGATGAGCCAGAGCCTGTTTGATGGCGATTTATCGCGGTTTGCCCACTATTTTATCCCCGTTCTGTCCTTTGCGCTGGGTGTGGCCGCGGCGGAGTGCATCCGCCTGCGCTGGCGGCAGGCCCGCCGCATCCACTGGCGTCAGCTCGTCGTGCTGGCCGAGATCGTGCTGCTGTTCACGGTGGGCTTCTTCCCTGCCGGGTGGGATATTGGCGCAAACGCGCTGGTCTCGTTTTCCTGCGCCATGCAGGTGCAGGCGTTCCGCAAGGTGCATGGCTACCCGTTTGCCAGTACCATGTGCATCGGCAACCTGCGCAGCGGCATGGACGCGCTGGTCGCATTCGGACACAGCCACGATAAAAACGCGCTGTGGAAGTCCCTGCACTACTTTGCCATTATCTTTATCTTTGCGCTGGGTGCGGGCATCGGCACACAGTGCGTCGGCATCTTCGGCGAGAGGACGATCTGGCTTTCCTGCGCGCTGCTGCTGGTGAGCCTGTGCTTTATGTTTATCAAAGAGGATCTGCCGGAGATCGAGGATGAGCTGAAAAAATAACGCATCTTCCCTGCCGGAATGGCTGTAGGGGCCGGACATATCCGCCCGGGAACACCGTGGCCGCCGCCAGGCCCCGCGGAGGGGTCAAGACCCCTCCCTGCGATTTCCATCTCTCATAATTCCCCTATTGCAATTATTTTGATAAAACGATAGCCCCACCCGTTTTTCTGCGGGCGGGGCTGTCGTTTATACGTGTTTTCGTGCTTTTGTATTTTTCCAATCGTTGACCATGCCGTGCAGCCGCTCGCCCATAAAGACAAGCCCGGCCAGAGTCGGGGCGCTCAGGGCCAGCAGAACGACCAGCACCAGCGTGCCGCCCAGATCCAACCGCACCAGCGGCAGCCAGCGCGCCAGCAGGAACGCCCCGCCGACGCCCGCCACGGTCATACTGCCCCAGATGGCCCAGTGCAGCGGCGTGAACGGGATGCAGACACCCCACAAAATCTGCAAGCCCACGCACAAAATAACCAACGTGCAGATCGTACCGACCATGTCGGACGGGATGTCGAACGCATAGCCGAACCCCTGTGCGCAGAACACAAGCAGGAAATCCGTCAGCCCGCCGGGCAGTGCCTTGCGCAGCACGTTCCGCATGAATTTGCCGTGGACAAGCTCGTGGTTCGGCTCAAGCGCCAGAAAGAACGCCGGTGCGCCGATGGTGGCAAACGTGACGAGCGACAGCTGCAGCGGCTGGAACGGGTAGGCCAGCGGCAGGGCCAGTGCGACGATGCTGAGCAAAAACGAAGAAGATGTTCTTGACCAGAAACAGCGACGCCGAACGC
>ENA-OQBL01000730-OQBL01000730.1-human-gut-metagenome-genome-assembly--contig:-NODE-730-length-15780-cov-4.966716_pt1 | contig 15780 bp, 20 predicted proteins | sample MGYA00242747_ERZ504553 | MGnify/ENA primary metagenome ERZ504553 (study PRJEB26092, sample SAMD00036240) | human gut metagenome | host: Homo sapiens | study: EMG produced TPA metagenomics assembly of...
ATTCTTTTTCGTCATCCATATTGGTAGTCAGGAAACGAGTTTTTATCAGTTTATGAGTTAACTCAGAGTATATTCCCTGCAAATCTGCATTTTGCATAATTTTTTTCATCAAATCATATTCATTCTTCGTCACAGTAAATACTGTACCAGTTACTCCATTCATGCAAATAATATTTCCCTCGTAGGGAGTATAATAGTTATAATCACTTTCTACCATAGCCACATTTTTAATTATACATCAATAAAATAAAAACGAGGTGTGCTAGTAAAAAAAGTCACGCCATATAAGGCTAATCAATTTACTTCTGACACACCGTCTTTTACACAATGATAATTTAGTTTATCTTAATCAGATAAATATTTATCAAAAATCATTTTTAAAAATGACAACTATAAACCCGAGTCTTGCTTCATATGGTCTGGTTTTGGAACACATCCACAATTTCCATTATGCCCACCTTCTGTTGTCTCCATCTCACTTTCAGTTATAGCATCCTCTTCAATAGCTTTTACTACAGATTCAGCTAAATCTTTTTCTGTACATTTTTTCCATAATAGCTTTTTTTTTAATTAATACTGAAATTATTTCTAACTGTATTGCAAATGTAATTATGCCTAGTCCGACAATTCCGGACTGAATAAAAAAAAGAATGTTTTTAACATTTTTTTGCATTAAAACAAAAAAGCTTACTATTCATCCCAAAGAAGCGTATTCTGTTCGCATTCAATAGGATCCAAAAAACATTTCCAACAAAAAGCTGCTGAAATTTAATAGCAAAATTTTAGGAAATAAAAAGAGAAGACAGACTACACCTGTAACATATTTATAAGAATTCAACATCTTCCTTCACATCTCATATATAATACCTACATTTACTACCATTATATATAAAAGACATAATAACTATGAGCAAAAAAAGAGGGTTATAAATTGGATGGTAATACTAAGCATACTTCTTACAGGGTGCAAACGAAAAAAGGATACTTTACAAACTTTGTTGCCTCCACTGGTGAAGGCGGAACACATTATGTATGAATACCCGGATAGTGCATTACACATATTGCAAGAAATGCAAATGCCTGCATCTTCGGATAAATTGCAAAATGCTACATGGGCCTTATTACTAACCCAAGCTAAATACAAAAATTACATAGAAGAAGTCACAGATTCCACCTTAATTAATATAGCATACGATTATTTCATGAAAAAGGGAAATGCCCAGCGAAAAGCTATGACCCTATATTATAAAGGTGTATTATATGGAAAAGCAGATAAAACGCAAGAAGCGCAAGAATCCTATTTAAAGGCGATAGAGGAAGTAGAAAAGACGAAAGACTATCAACTGGCACATTTGATTTATAGTAGTATAGGAAATATATACCTATATAATTCGCTGAATGAATACGCATTGCAAATGTTCAAACAATCCTTGCACTATGCCCAGTTATCCGAGAACAAGGATTATATATGCTCTGCATATTACTATTTAGGAAAGGTCTATTCTGTATTATTTAATTTTGATAATAGCATCAAGTATTATAAAAAAGCAATTCAGATGGCTGATACTCTACATAATTATAAGGTATTAATAAACGGAACGAACCAATTAGCAGGAGTATATACCGAAACAAAAGATTATCAGCCCGCCCTATCTTATGCCCAAAAAGCTTTAAGACTAAAAGAAACAATTGAATTACCCCTAGAGAAAGGGTTAGAACAAAGTTACTTGGTTATTGGTGATATATATAGACGTATTGATAAAACAGATTCTGCCTATTATTATCTGAATAAAGCATTAGCTACTGATCGTATAGAAACAGTTTGTGCTGCTTATCAGGATTTATACCATCTAAGTAAAAGAAAAAGACTATGAAAAAATGAGTCAGTATTGTGATAGTATGATAGTTTATCAGGATTCAATTGAGATATTGAATAGGAATAAAGAGCTTATGGATATGCAGGAAAAGTATAACCAGCAAAAACTATTGAATGAAAAGAACCAGCTCAAAAATAGAAAACAATACTATCATCCGTAATGTACTAATCACATTGGTAGTGGTATTCTGCCTGATAGCTATCCTTATCTATATATACCAGCGAAAATTAATCCGCAAAGAGCATATCATACAAAGGAATGAAGAAGAAATACAGCTGAATACCTTGAAAAAGACAAGAGAATGAGAGAATAATCAGTCGTAACCAAAGCCGCATGAAGGAGCTGGCAGAACAAATGGAGGCGAATAAAGATGCACAGGAACAGTTGGAGGAGCAAAAGAATGTACTATCTGAAATAAAATGCCAAAATGAAGCCCTGCAACAAGAGAATAAAATGTTGCAGCAACATATTGATAAATATTCTTCTTCGCTGAATGAAAAGTCCAAAGAACTTGAAAGATTGGGACTTTTAGGAGAAGAAAACCAACGATTGCATGATCGTGAAAGATTCCTGTGTAACCAACTGATAAAAAAGACAGATATTCTTTACCGTCTAAAGACAAAGCCCCAATACATGAAAGACGAGCAATGGGAAGAGGTAAAGGAAACAATGAATCTATTATTCGATAATTATATAGTAAGGCTTTCCACTCTTGTACCTTCATTGACAGAAAGCGATTTGCAGATATGCTGCTTCATCAAGTTGGGAATAGCCAATCCGGGAATAGCTGATTTGCTGGGGATAGAATCGACTTCGGTATCTAAAAGAAAATTAAGATTGAAAGAACGTATCACTCAAAAGATAGGAGCATTCGGCAAAGGACAGACACTGGATCTGTGGCTATGGGAGTTCTAGGGAAGCAACTGTCCACATTCCGCATTCGCACAAAGAGGTAATATTCTAATTATTAGTATATTATCTCTTTTTTAATTGTCCATATAACGTACATATCCGGTCTATCTGTTTTTCATTCTAAATCCATAACTTTACAGCATAACAATCAATCAATAATATTATTATGAAAACAACTAAAGAATTAAATATTTGGAGTTTGCGTATGGTATTATTCACCATATTGCTTAGTGGTTTATCGGTGCAGAAAGTGTATTCTTTTTGTAATAGTACAGAAATCACGATGCATGGGAATTGGGAAGAAGTTCATGATAAAGTAGCAACACGAAGCCTGCCATCTATTCCCATCACAGCCTGCACCGATGGCCAGAACATCTACATTGAAAACACATCTCCGGACTGTGACATACAAATTACCATCACCGGTAATCAAACAGGAGAAGTGATGTATGAACAGTTAGTGCCCCAAGCACAAACAAGCTATATTATCATTTCCATAGCCAGTTTCCCATCCGGAGAATATACATTAGAACTAACTAGTGAAGATGGGAAATACTTGGTTGGAGCTTTTTAAAAAGATAACCCTAATTATTCACCCTAAAAAACTACAAAGACCATGAAACGAGTAGACCTTAAGAAAATCCTCTATATGGATTTTCTTATCCGGCACAAGTGCACAGGCACATCCAAGGAATTTGCAGCAAAGATGGATATGTCACGTTCCACTCTCTTTGAGTACATTGCCTATATGCGCGATGAACTGGAAGTGTGCATCCTTTTCGATAAATTCTTAGGAACATATTATTATGATGGCAAAAATCTATATACGTCATTAGGCTTTAAAGTAGTAGGATAATACGAATTGAAATGTGATGAGAAAAACGGGTCATGTTTGAATTTCTTTTTGATATAAAACCGGATGCAGGCAATGTATGTCCCACCACCCGACTGGCATGCTTGATTAGTGAACGGGGAAACAAGGTCTATTATACCGATACCTCCGACTCCGTTTTCACTACCGGTTTGCTGCGGAAAGGAATAGGACGCATCATTTATCCACATGATTTCCGATGGTTTACGCCACATTTGGCATTGCTGGACTATCAACTGCAAGATAAGCAGCAAGTATATAATGAATATGACATAAACTATCTGTTTATAGCCATAAACAAAACTGACAGAAAGATAGACCTAATGCCGGAAATGCCTGTCGTCACCCTGCCGCCTATTCCTTATAAATTGCTGCCGCAAGGTGCAAAAGACGACGATTTCATCGACAAACTGACGGAAATAAAAGAAGACCGTTCACGCACTGTTATTATAGGCTTGCTGGAAGACGAGGAAGAAGAAAGAAAAGTGAACACCCCCTCACATACGGAATCATTCTACAAAGCCATAAAGCAGAGTGCGAGCATCCATCCGCAATATCAATTCATCCTGCTGACCAATCATGGAGAGGTGGAAACCCGGTTGTTTTCATTACCGCCCAATATAGCCATTTACCGCCTGCCCCGCCTGCAAGCCCTGTTGCCCTTGTGCGACATGGCGCTTATCACCGGAGGAATAACCCACTGGACGGAATGCACCTTTGCCCATGTGCCCATGGCAGAGTTCACGCCACAGGAAATAAACAAAATTACCCCCGTGAAACTGGACAGGCAGATCATTGATCTACTGGCAAACCGGGAATACATCATAGAACGGCAAAAACACCTGTGCGCCTTCTTTGAGAGCGAAAGTGAAAGGATGAACGAAATAGCCGACTGGCTGATAAACAGAGTAAAACAAAAAAGACAATTATGAGCAAATTTCCATTCTACAAACAGTTGGACGGCATGGACTGCGGCCCCTCCTGCCTGAGAATGATAGCCAAATATTATGGAAAGACATTCTCCGTACAGCAGTTACGCGAGCAATCATACATACAGCGCACGGGAGTAAACTTGCTAGGTATCAGTGAAGCGGCAGCCAGCATAGGGCTGCGCGCCACCGGTATACGCACTTCAATGGAAAAACTGAAACAACAGTCAAAACTGCCATGCATCATCCACTGGAACCAGGAACATTTCGTGGTCCTCTATAAAATAGAAAAGAAAAGGGGCAAAACTTGGTTCTACATTGCCGACCCTGCCTACGGATTGCTGAAATATGAGGAACAGGAGTTGAAAAAATGCTGGATCAGTACCACACAAGGCGGAATAGAAAAAGGAATTGCCCTCTTGCTGGATGTTACCCCGCAATTTTATGAAGCGGAACCCATAAAATATGAAAAACTGTCCTTGTGGTATCTGTTTCACTATGTACGTCCCTACAAAAAGGCGATGATGCAGCTCATCATCGGCCTGCTGGCAGGCAGTTTGCTGCAACTGGTCTTCCCTTTTCTCACCCAAACTATTGTAGACCAAGGCATAGGGCACAGGAATCTGAATTTTATACAGCTCATTTTGGCCGCACAACTCATGCTGGTATTCAGCCGCACACTTATTGAGGTGATCCGGCGCTGTATACTGCTCCACATCAGTACGCGCGTCAACGTGTCGCTCATCTCGGATTTCCTCTCCAAGCTGATGCGGCTGCCCATGAGGTTCTTTGACAGCAAACTGGCAGGCGACTTGATACGCCGCATCGAAGACCACAACCGCATCGAGAGTTTCCTCACCCAGTCCGTGCTCAATATTTTGTTCTCTACCCTCACGGTAGTCATCTTCGGTATCGTACTGGCCATATACAGCTGGAAAATATTCCTCATTTTCATTCTGTTCAGCGCAGCCTATATGGGTTGGGTAAAGCTGTTCATGCGCAAGCGGGCCGACTTGAACAGGAAGAACTTTGAACAGATGTCCGTCAATCAGAATAATTTGATGCAACTCATCTACGGTATGCAGGACATCAAGCTGCTGGGCTGCGAACAGCAAAAACGCTGGGAATGGGAAAACATACAAGCTTCTCTCTTCCGCATTAATATGAGTTCACTCAACCTGGGGCAGTGGCAGCAGGTGGGAGCCGTACTTATCAACGAAGTGAAAAACGTACTGATAACAGTTCTCTCTGCCACCGCCGTACTACATGGAAGCATCACGCTGGGTGTGATGCTTTCCATACAGTACATCATCGGACAGATGCAAGGGCCTATCAGCCAATTCGTTTCCTTCATGCAGGACACGCAGGACGCGCAGCTCAGCCTGGAACGTCTCGGAGAAATACATGGCAAGCCCGATGAAGAGACAGAAGGCATGGACCAGGATACCCAAATATCAGGCAAAGACCCGATTCAATTGCAAAATGTAGTCTTTACTTACGGATCAGAAAAATCGAAACGCATCATCAAAGGGCTATCGCTGGACATACCAGCCGGAAAGACTACCGCCATCGTGGGCCTCAGCGGCAGTGGGAAAACAACGCTGATAAAACTGATGCTCGGATTCTATCCTCCCACCGGAGGAGCGGTGATGATAGGCAATCAGTCGCTACAAAAAATCAGTTTCAAGGAGTGGCGCAAACATTGTGGAGTAGTGATGCAGGAGGGATTCATATTCGGCGATACCATTGCCAACAACATAGCGCCGGATGGCAGCATGATAGACAAAGAACGCCTGCTGTATGCCGTAGAGATGGCAAATATACGCGAGTTCATCGAATCCTTGCCTTTAAAGTATAACACCAAAATAGGTAACACGGGGCAAGGATTGAGCCAAGGGCAGAAGCAGCGCATCCTGATAGCACGCGCCATTTACCGTAATCCCGATTACCTGTTTTTTTGATGAAGCGACGAATGCGCTCGATACGGACAATGAGAAAGTGATACAGGAAAATCTGGAGAGATTCTTCAAGGACAAAACGGTGGTCATCGTGGCGCACCGCCTGAGCACCGTAAAGAATGCCGACCAGATAGTGGTACTGAAAGAAGGGGAGATAACGGAACGGGGCACGCACGAAGAACTCATTGCCCGGCAGGGCGATTACTATAGGCTGGTGAAGAATCAGCTGGAACTGAGCGCTTAGGAAATTAAAAAACGAGAATTGAGAATTAAAAAATAATAGCAATAAGGTATGGAGGAAATCTATAAACCTAATACGGACGGACCGGAAAAGGTAGAAGTATATAGCCGCGAAAACAATGATATGCTGGGAGATATGCCCGAATGGTTGATCCATACGGGAAGCTACATCGTATATGGACTGATTGTTTTTCTTATTGCAGGCACGGCATTATTTAAGTATCCTGACACAATAAGAAAAACGATAACCATTGATGACTTGGGAAGTGCGGAATGGATCACTGCCAATCAGGCAGGAATGATAGACCGCTTTTTTGTGGAAAACCAATCACCTGTACAAAAGAACGACACGCTGGGCATACTGAAAAATACTGCCCTACTGGAAGACGTACAAACATTTTGCCGCGTACTGACCAAAATAGAATGGTACTACCGCACCAACGACATCAAGTACCTGCAAGACTATCCCTTTGACCTCATCATGGGTGAAATGTCTTCCGCCTACGAACAGTTCACCCAAGCCGTGCGTACGTGCGTGATGTATCAGGAGTTTGATATCTATCCGCAGAAGAAAAAATACCTGGATGAAGAACTCCGGATACTGGAAAGTACCGGTAAGGCAGATGCCATGGCGGTGCTGAATGTGAAACGCGAACTCTTTGAACTGGATATAAACCACCGGATGGAGACTGCCAAAAACCTCCGGATGCTGGAACTGGCTTACGAAAACATGGTGAACAGCCTCCGCACGTGGGACAAGAAGTACCTCATCAAAAGCCATCACGACGGCATAGTGGTATGGGGAAAGACATGGGGCATGAGCGCCCGGGTAAATGAAGGAGACACCCTGTGCACCGTTATCTCCAAGCAACAGGGGAATCCCCTCGGGCACATCACTCTTTCACAAGACGAAGTGGCGGAAATTGCCGTGGGTGACAAAGTAAATATCGAACTGAACAAATACCCCACCCACTCGTATGGCGTACTGCCGGGAAGAATCGCCTCCGTCTCTTTTGTGCCTTACAATAAAAGTTATGCCGTGGAAGTGGACTTTCCGGACGGACTGGTGACAACCAACAGAAAGGAAATAAAATATGAAATAGACATGTCCGGCCGGGCGGAGATCATCACTTCGAGCCGGAGCATACTGAGCAGGATTTTCGCACCCGTGTATGAATTGTTTTCCACCACGGAGTAACACCGTTTTTTTTCACTACAGAGAATAACCAACTTAAACAAAGAAGAATATGAAAAAAGAAGACCCCGACAACAAGCAACCGGAATACACCCGCTATTCCGAAGATGAAGAACAAGTGCTGGACTTGAACGAACTGATGGACGTACAAGGTGGCATAGATGACAAGGAGTTATCCAAATGTGGCCTGGGATGCTATACAGGCGGATTCGTCGATCCTACAAAAACACAAGATGAAAATACCGGAAATGAATAAAGTATATGTGCTGAACCCTCATTATCATCTGAGACATGATATTCACAGGGTCGCATTATTCTCCAGTACGGGGACAGATACCGACTGCTCCCGGAACTGGCATACTTTTATTCACCCGCTGCAAGCTGTCATGCTGAGTTTTTTCACGTATGACAGACCTTTGCAGACAACTCTCCCTCTGCTGTGCGACTTCTTCTGCCGGAGCAAGGAGGAGATGATCAAATGGGTATCGGACTTCATTGATAATCCGACCCCCATTTATACCTCCTCCCAGCAGGGAGAAATTTATTTTCCCAAACGTATATTGATTGAAGCGGAAAAGGCAGGCAAAGCATTGCGTTTTGACCGGCTGCAAGCAAATTCTTTTGTCTGGAAAAAACTGGATCTTACTACAAGAAGGCTGTATTCCGGTCCGTTGCTCCTCACATTCATGCTGACCAACCAATGTGTCACGCATTGTAAGTATTGCTATGCAGATACATCAACGCAAATAAAATCCCCACTCACCACCCAACGCATGATGGAGCTGATCAAGGAAGCTTCAGACCTGCAAGTACAACAAGTAAATCTGATAGGTGGTGAAATATTCCTGCATAAAGACTGGAAAATCATATTAAAAGAATTGGTAAAACGGGGTATTGCCCCCGAATTCATATCGACCAAAATGCCTGTAACCCAAAAACTATTGCAAGATGTACAGGAAACAGGGTATCAGGGAATTGTTCAAATTTCACTGGATGCCATTCATTCCGAAATACTGACCGCCTCGCTGGGAGTAAACGGGAACTATGCCAAAGAGATGCTTCACGGCCTGCAATTACTGGATGACAGCGGACTGAATTATCAGATTTCATCTGTGCTGACCAACTACAATTGCCAAGTGAATGTCTTGGCGGAATTACTGCATGAATTATCTCATCTGAAGCATATACGCGACTGGCGTATTATCCCCGCCAGTAATTCCATATACAAAGAGTATAATGTATTTTCGCATTTGAAACCTACTAAAGCGCAAATTACAAAGGTATTCAACCAAATACGCCCTCTTCTCACACAGGTTTCCTTTCCCGTGATTTTAGGGAAAGAAGTAACCGATAAAAACTATCAAGATACCTGGGGTGGAAGCCGGTGTTTCAAAGGAAGCGAATGCTCTGCATTGACCACTCATATGTTTATATTGCCTGATGGTAAAGTGACTGTATGCGAGCAACTTTACTGGCATCCACAATTTATCATAGGGAATGTAACCACACAAAGTCTGAAAGAAGTCTGGCATTCCCCTCAAGCCTTGCACCTTTGTTCCTTGTCACGTCAGGATATCAACAAAGAGAGTCCATGCAGGGAATGCCGTCTTTTTGAAGACTGTTTCAGTTATCAGAACCGTTGTTGGAGTGATATCATAAAAGCTTATGGAAAGGATTGTTGGGATTTTCCCGATCCGCGTTGCTGTTTTGCTCCTGCCATGAAAAATAAATTAAGTTATGACTGAAGACGAACTTGACAGAATAAAAAAATCATTTGTCCGTTCCAGTGACGAATGTCCCATGGAAGTGGCCTGTCTGCTCACTGTCATGAAATACTATGGCGGTCAACAAGATGCACGCACACTAGCCGAATGGTGTAAAGTAGATGGAAAATATACGTTGATGGGTATGAAACAGGCAGCTATACGTGCAGGAATGGAAGCGGAAATCTGCTTGCAGAACATGGAACAATTGTCCACCAGAAAATTTCCTGCCATACTTTTTGCCATCAATGATTTCGAAGTACCGGGATATGTGGTTTGTTATGGCATTCATGAAGGCCGCTTCATTATTTGGGAGCCGGGATTCGGCCCTATGCAATATTGGGAAAACCAAATGAAAACATTATGGATAAGAGGAATAACTCTTACTCTGTTTCCCACCCACGAATTTATGCAGAAAACGGATTTTCAACTAAAATGGTGGGAGTTATATCCGTGGAGTAGGAAATGGAAAAGAAGACTGAACCGCTGGTATGAATATATCTGGCTAAATTATCCCTGGTTCAGGGAAATGGTAACACAGCTAAGACGGAAATGAATGGAGCAAGCCAAGTCCAATTATTCCATAGGGGCAGATTGAACCCCTTAGCCGTCAAACTAAGTTTTTTATTACATACGATTCTTTTGTTCTGTGGAGACCAAAGCCCCATAGTAGGTGATAAAACCAGCGAGGCAAAAATCTTATCATAGTCTGGTGCATTAATCATATTAATTAAAGCAATCGTAGGATCATCTTCTGAATAAGCTCCACTAAAAGAAATAATCGCATCTTTAACATATTGATATCCGGCTGATAAGTATACCCATTTATAAGTTGTTCCTAAAGTTATATTATGAGATAAAGAAGGTAATAAAAATGGATTACCACCCTCATATGTATACCGATTAATATACATTACATTACTTCGCAACTGAGCATAATATGGACGAGAGTATAATAGTTGCGCATCTGAATATAGTTGTATTGTTCCCATATTTGAACTAGTGCAAGGTAGAAGAATAGTGGAATAGCCAACTGAAGAAATTGGTAATACTCCTTTTGTTTCATTTGATTTTATATTAAAAGCTCCGGTTTGATCACTGATAGTACCTTGTAAAAAAGTAAAATCAGGCAAAGAAAACAACACTATATTGGCAAACTCTAGTGGCTGTTTTTTTTATCCACTATTATTCCACTAATCATCTGTGCATGTATGCAAAGAGAAACCAGTAAGAGGCAGAAAGTTATATATAATTTTTTCATAACAATATCAATTATTTATCGGTTAAACCGGAACGCAAATGACACAAATCTAACCTCCGGCAGGTTTATATCCATGCTGTACTGTTATTAATTTGTATCATTTGTGTTCCAATTTTAATTTATAGAACGAAATAAATCCGCGTTCCATCCATTAACTCCCATTTATCATCCGGTGGTATGATGGCGGATAATCATTATGTATCATGCATCGCCGCATCTTACATATCTTTTACAAACAGACCTGTTAAAACCGGATGTGTCAAAACTAAACTATCCGCTATATCCTCCTTGGGATTGGGCTGAAACATCTGAAGGATTTTTCAGCCCGAACTTACGGTGCATTACTTCCGGAGTCGTGGACGGTGGTTCGGGCAGACAAATATGTAAAAGTCCATTCCATTGGGAATATATGAAATGATAATCCTCAATCATACCACAAAATATTTGTTTATAGAATGGGATGACGGATGGAACACGGATTTTTTTACTTTACCTGTCATTGGGTTTGCAAGTACAAATTTAAATTTTAAGTCCGTTTTTGTCCGCTTCGTCCGTGTAGTTCGCATTCCATCCCCCCGTTTTATAAATTTCCATTTATCATCCGGTGGTATGATTGCGGATAATCATTTCAAATAAGATAAAATATGTTATTTCATATTCTTCATTTATTCTTCCCCTTCAAGTATTCATAAAAAGCATATTGCGCCCGTACCGGTTCTTCTTCCGGATTCCTTTTCAACACATTATTCAGATTTTCATCCACCCAACCGGCTTTTCTGTTATCTTTCAACTGAATAGCCAGCATATCTATCAGTTGTTGTTTCAGATCTTCGTCAAGAATGGGGGTAACGGCCTCTATACGCCGGTACAGGTTGCGCCTCATCCAGTCCGGCGAACCCATGAACAGAAGCGGTTTTCCTCCATGGTGGAAATACCACACCCGGGCATGTTCCAAAAAGCTGTCCACAATGCGAGTGATACGGATATTTCTGCTATAAGGCTGATTGGGAATCAAGCAGCAGATACCACGTACTATCAAGTCTATTTTCACTCCTGCCTCACTAGCCTTATATAATTCATCTATCATGGCAGGATCTTGCAGCGCATTCATTTTCAAGATAATCCGCGCTTCTTTTCCCGCCTTTGCCATATTTATCTCATATCCGATACGTCTTCTCAGTTCCGGCAGCAGATTAAAACGGGCTACCAACAAACGCTTGAATTTGGGTTCAGTCACTTCTTTCTGTAATACCCGGAATAAAGTATACAGATCATTCACAATAATCTCGTTGGAAGTGAACAAACCGGAATCAGCATATATCCGGGCAGTCTTCTCATTGAAATTTCCGGTACTGATATAAGCATAGCTGCGAGTCTGTTTTCCCTCTTTGTTATACCGCAGTACAAGTGCCACCTTGGCATGCACTTTCAATCCCGGTATACTGAAAATAATATGTATCCCCGCCCGCTTCATCATCTCGGCGGTAGCCAAATTGTTTTCTTCGTCAAAACGGGCCTTAAGTTCTACAAAAACAGTTACTTTTTTACCATTCTGCGCAGCAGCAATCAGCGTATTGATAACAACCGAGTTTTCCGCCACCCTATATTGGGTAATCATGATCTCCTTACAGGACGGGTCATGAACGGCCTCATACAGGAAATGGATGAAATGTTCAAAAGAATGATAAGGGAAATGCAACATCAAATCCTTCTTGCTCACATAACGGAATATGGATTCTTTCTCATCCAAACAATTCAATGTCATGGGACGAGGTTTCAATTGGGTACAAAGTTCCTTACTGGGATTAGGCAGATGAGCCAAATCCTCCAAGTTCAAGTGTTTGTCTCCCGGAACCAAATCATCACGATTGATGCCAAATGCATCGACCAGAAACTCCAGATAATCCGCAGGCATCTTTCGGTCATACACAAAACGGCATACAGCACCTATTTTACGCTTTTTCACCTTTTTACGCAACTGTTCCACCATTACTTCGGAACTGGTTGCATCATCCACGAAAATATCGGCGTCACGAGATATCTTGCAACAATAACTGCAATCCAAATCATAGCCCGGAAACATACGGTTGATATTCGCCTTTATAATATCTTCCATATACATCAGGTAAAAGTTTTCTCCCTGTCGGGGAAGTTCTATGAAACGGGGAACTTTGCTATAAGGCAATTTGATAATATAGTATTCCTTTTCCCCCGTGTCTTTGCGCGTCACGCGTACCGACAGATACAAACGGTTGTCACGTAAAAAAGTCTTGATTCGATTCTTGCATACCGGAACAGGTTGAAGATAGGGAAAAATTTCTTCCTTAAAGAAATTACTGATAAACTCCTGATGAAAAGGCTCTACCTCCTGTTTACTTTGATAAAAAATAATATGATGCCTGCGCAAAGCCGGAACAATCTTATGCTCATAAATGCGGATACGGTCTTCCATCTGGCTATTGACAGCTTCGGTTATCTGATGTATCAGGTGTCTGGCTTCTTCCTGTGTCATATCATCACTTTGGCCACCGGAAGCGATGGCTTTATGTTCCGCTACACGAATCTTGTAGAATTCCTCCAGATTAGAAGAATATATAGAGATAAAGTTAATCCGTTCATACAACGGAAGGGAGTCGTCATCCGCCTCCAACAACACGCGATAGTTGAAAGACAACCAACTGATATCACGCTTGAAATAATGATATTTGCTCTCCATATTATGCTTAGATTTGTTCCAAATATAGTACCTTTGTCGATAATAAACAAAAAAATCTATGACAAGAATCGGATTATTATCGGATACTCATGCATTTTGGGATGACAAATACTTGAAATACTTTGAGAATTGTGATGAAATATGGCACGCCGGAGACATCGGCTCGGTGGAAGTCGCCCGGAAACTGTCCGCTTTCCGCCCCTTCCGGGCTGTATATGGAAATATTGACGGGCAGGACATACGCAGACTTTATCCTCAAACCAACCGCTTCACCGTAGATGGTGCCGAGGTGTTGATAAAGCATATAGGCGGATATCCGGGCAACTATGATCCTTCCATCCGCGGCAGCCTGCTGGTGAAACCTCCCCAGCTTTTTATCAGCGGACATTCGCATATATTAAAGGTGAAATATGACAAGACACTGGATATGTTACACATCAACCCGGGAGCAGCAGGTATTTCCGGATTTCATAAAGTGAGAACATTGGTACGTTTTTGTATCGATAATGGAGAATTTAAAGATTTAGAAGTAATAGAACTGGCGGATAAGTTGTAAGATTAAAAAATCTTTCCGAACTTTGCACGCACTAATATCAAAAACAATATGAAGACTTATCTCGTTACAGGAGCTGCCGGATTTATCGGAGCCAACTATTTAAAATACATCCTGGCCAAACATGACGACATCAGGGTGGTGGTACTGGATGCCTTGACTTATGCCGGCAATCTGGGAACTATTGCATCAGACATTGATAATGAACGTTGTTTCTTCGTAAAAGGAGATATATGCGACCGTGATTTGGCAGACCAACTATTCTCAGAATACAAGTTTGACTACATCGTGAATTTTGCAGCAGAAAGCCATGTAGACCGCAGTATTGAAAACCCACAATTGTTTCTGCAAACTAATATTTTGGGAACTCAAAACCTGCTGGATGCGGCCCGCCGTGCCTGGGTGACGGGAAAAGATGAGAATGGTTATCCTACCTGGCGTAAAGATGTACGTTACCACCAGGTATCTACAGATGAGGTATACGGCAGCCTGGGAGCAGAAGGTTTCTTTACTGAAACAACTCCTTTATGTCCGCACAGCCCATATAGTGCCTCCAAGACAAGCGCTGATATGATTGTCATGGCTTATCGTGATACTTACAAAATGCCGGTAACCATTACCCGCTGTTCCAATAATTACGGTCCGTACCATTTTCCCGAAAAACTGATTCCGCTGATCATTAAAAACATTTTGGAAGGAAAGAAACTTCCCGTATATGGTGACGGAAAGAATGTACGCGACTGGTTATATGTAGAAGACCATTGCAAAGCCATCGATTTGGTTCTGCGCAAAGGTCGCGAAGGGGAAGTATATAATGTAGGCGGACACAATGAGAAAGAAAACATAGAGATAGTAAAACTTACCATAGCCACTATTCACCGGATGATGACGGAAACTCCCGAATATCGCAAAATCTTGAAGAAAAAAGAGTTGAACGATAAAGGTGAGATTTCTATCGACTGGATTAACGAATCATTAATCACCTTTGTCAAAGACCGTTTGGGACATGACCAACGTTATGCTATCGATCCTACCAAAATCACTAATGAATTAGGATGGTATCCTGAAACAAAATTCGAAACAGGTATTGTAAAAAACAATCCAATGGTATCTGGAAAATCAAGCATGGGTGGAAAATGTAACAAGTGGCGATTACCAAAAGTATTATGAAAGAATGTATAAAAACCGATAAAGAATACATCTTATAATATTTAAAAAAAGTCCCGGATAAGAAAGGCGTTCTTATCCGGGGACTTTTTTATCTTAATATTTCCAACACCAGATTTCAGCTATAATAAAACAATAAAATAGAATTTGATATAGATATGTTCAACAACATAGCATATTCACTTTTATCTTCGATTCCTTTCGTATATTTTTGCACCTACAAGATAATTATAACACAAACAGTGCACTAAAAATAAAATAAAGAAATCATTTTAATATTTATAAATATAAAATCATAAAATAGCAAGAATAAAGAAATAAAACAAAAAAACACAAAC
>ENA-OQBL01000731-OQBL01000731.1-human-gut-metagenome-genome-assembly--contig:-NODE-731-length-15774-cov-8.554419_pt1 | contig 15774 bp, 12 predicted proteins | sample MGYA00242747_ERZ504553 | MGnify/ENA primary metagenome ERZ504553 (study PRJEB26092, sample SAMD00036240) | human gut metagenome | host: Homo sapiens | study: EMG produced TPA metagenomics assembly of...
GATAAGGTCATACAGCCGGTCAAAGGCAATGCGCGGATCGCTGTTGGCGCAGCGCACATAAATCCAGACATCGTGGTTTCGCATAAGGTACATCTCAGGTTCCTCTTTTCACAAAAAGTAATCCGGGTGCTTCTGCTCCCGGATGAATTGCTGCACATCTTCGATTTTCTCGGTGGTTGGACAGGACGGCAGCGCTGCTAGCGCGGCATCATGGTATTTGCCGCCGATGCCCGCGCGTTCATCCAGAATAGCGACCACACAAGAGTCCTGCTCGGTACGGATGGCACGGCCAAAGCCCTGTCGCAGCTTCTTCTGCATTTCGGGGATGACTTCGGCGTTTATGTAGTCGCGCAGGTTCGGGTACTGCCGGCGCTCATAGTCGCTGACCGGGTCCGGTATCGGGAACGGCAGCTTTGCGATAATCAGCAGTGACACCATATCGCCGGGAAAGTCGATACCCTCCCAGCAGGAACCGGCTGCGAACAGAACGCCGTTGCCGGATTCTTTGAATTGTTGAATCACCCTGCCGCCGTTGCGCCACGCCTGATAGGTCGGGTATTGCCACTGACCGTCCGTCAGCGCGCGGACCTCTGCCATTTGGCGGTAGGATGTAAACAGCACCAGCGCGTGACCGTGACAGGCGCCAACCAGCCGAACGATTTCTTCTGCCATTTTGCGGTTGTCCATTTGCATTTTTTACGCGAGGCGGAAAGTACAACAGACATTTTTTTCTTGTAGTTAAACGGAGAATCTGCGCGGAAATGACGCAGAGGTCGATAAGCCGCCAACCCCAAAAGCTGTTCCGTGTGGCTGAAATCTCCGGCTGCTGCCAGTGTGCCGGAGGTCAGAATCGCGGGTTCGCGGGTGTTCCACAGCGCACTGCGAAGCAACTGCGGTACGCGGCTGCTGGCTGCGCAGAATGTGGGCTGACCATCGGCATCGTAGTCGATGTATAAGATGCGCGTCGGCACCTCCAAAAGAAAAAGGCGCAGGAGGCTTTCTGCTTCTCCCAGCCTGTTCAGCAGGTATCGCGGCACATCCGGCAATCCGCCAGCATTTTGCAACAATGCTATGCAGTCGATGAGCGCAGCGCGGCGGAACGGTGTAAGCACGAACGGTTCACCCGCTTTTCTTCGCAGCTTGGAAAGCCCCTGCGTGCAGGAGAACGACAGCGTAAGGAACGCCGTCCGCAGATGTCTGGCAAAATCCTTGTAGTGCGCCTGTTGTAATAAAAGGCACAATTCATCCATGTTGTGCGGGGATAAGGTTTCTGTGTACATCTGGCGGGCAGCATCGGGCAGCTTGTGCGCCTCGTCCACCACCAGCGCCTGATAACTGCGCAGGAGCAGTGGTCTATCTTCTTGCCGATGCGATGCGTCAGCCAGCAGGTAATTGTGATTGCAAATTTGGATGTCGGGTTTCATGGAATCCCGCAGATACTGCTGGTAGCGGCAATTCAAACGCATAAAACAATCGCGCGGGCAGAACTGCGGCACACAAATCCGGCAGCGGTCATAGCGGGAGAGTTCCGGGATATGATCCATGTCCAGAATATTTTCTGCAATGCGCAGGCTGTTCCGTTGCTTTTTTCTGCTTGGCTGCACCAGCGATGCTCTTTCGGCAAGGCGGGCATCGCAGACAAAACGCTCTTTGCCCTTACGGATAACCGCCATAAGCGGTATTTGGATAATTCTTTCTTCCAGCAGGATTGCAGATAAATTCGGCAAATAGTCGCTGATAATAGCGTCCTGCAAAGCAACGCTGGAAGTGGATATAACGATAGGCAACTTCATTCGTTCGGGGCGATTCATCTGCCAAAGGATACAGCCCACGAGGTAAGCCAGCGTTTTGCCGGTGCCTACGCCTGCTTCGCACAGGGAAATTTCCTTATTATATAAGGTATCTAAAACTTCATGGCAAAGCGCGATTTGTTCCTCGCGCACCGCCATGCCGTGCTGGGGCAGAATGTCCCGGAAAATTTTCTCGGCCATACGGTGGGATTCCGCATAGCCCGTTGGATAGGTTTGCATTGGTTTACACCTCTGTTTTCCATCCCGTTTAAAGCAAAATGATGGGCAGCAGGCGCTTGGGGTCCTGCTGCCCACGATTTGCCCTAAACGGCAAAAATAGATAGTTAAGTAAGTGTGCCACATTTGCCGCCCGCACCCCTGACACCGGGAACATAACAGGCAGGGTGTTGGCACACCCGTTCACTGACTCCGCCGGAGTCTTACTGCTTACAACTCCGGCTCGGTCACCCCCTCTGACGCTGGAGGCCGCTGGCGTATCATTATGGTCTTTCCCGCCACAATTCTGGTTTGCCAGACCGCCCACTAGGGATTGCCGGGAAAGGAACGTACCTGTTATGCTGGATATTTGATTGTCAAGGTACAGGAAAGCTCACTTACGAATGCTTTCTGGCGAATACATCAAGGATACTTTGAAGAATTTGTTGTGTCTCTATTGGTTGTAAGGGGATGATTTTTCGTAAGGTCATCTCTTGTGTCTGGGTTAAATATCTGCGCCTGCTGCGCGGCTCGTATGTAATGTAAACGCCGCCATATCTTCCCGGCATAGTTATAATAGAGTACTTCCCTTTCATCCGACTTAAATCCTCATAGATTGTCCGAGTGCTGACGCCTAATTCGCATGCTAAATTAGGAACTGTTTCATAATTGCGTTGAAAAACAATATCCCAAATAGCTGCTTGGCGCTCATCCGGACTCATTTTCTTCCCTCCTTTTTTCGCCTAAATTCAGTATAGCTGCATACCCTGAAGCTTTTCTTCAAGTTTAGCGATTTAAAGCATTAGCTTTTTTTGTAGACGGGGTTATCCGGGCGTTGCCGTTCTATGTTTCGAACCAAGCACATACAGTGCACAACAAAAAATGCTCGTTTGCCATGCGAATTCACATGACAAGCGAGCAAACATTATTTCTTATTGTTTCTCATTATTTAGCCGGATTTATAATCCGTTGCCTGCTGCTCACCACGGAGAGGTAGCATATTTGAGCAGCACAGCCATGTGGCGGAACACATGGCTGCTATAAGTATTAGTCTCTGCGGAACAGGTCGCGGGTATAGACCTTTTCCTGTACGTCATCCAAGCAGCTATCATAGCGGTTGGCGATGATGGCCTGACTGCGCTTCTTGAACTCCTCAAGGTCGTTCACGACCTCGCTACCAAAGAAAGTGGTGCCGTTCTCCAAAGTCGGCTCGTAGATGATCACAGTTGCACCCTTTGCCTTGATACGCTTCATGACGCCCTGGATGGAAGACTGGCGGAAGTTGTCGGAGTTGGACTTCATAGTCAGACGGTACACACCAATAACACATGGCTTCTCCTGCGACTTGTCGTATTCATTGTCCTCGCCGTAGCCGTAGTACCCTGCCATCTGGAGTACACGGTCAGCAATGAAGTCCTTGCGGGTACGGTTGGATTCCACAATAGCTTCAATCAGGTTTTCAGGCACATCAGCGTAGTTAGCCAGAAGTTGCTTGGTGTCCTTCGGCAGGCAGTAGCCGCCATAACCAAAGCTGGGGTTATTGTAGTGGCTACCAATGCGGGGATCCAGGCAGACACCTTCGATAATCTGCTGGGTGTTCAGTCCCTTCATCTCTGCATAGGTGTCCAGTTCGTTGAAATAGCTGACACGCAAAGCCAAGTAGGTGTTAGCAAACAGCTTGACGGCCTCTGCCTCAGTAAAGCCCATAATGAGGGTGTCAATGTTCTCCTTGATTGCGCCTTCCTGCAGCAGACCTGCAAAGGTGTTGGCTGCCTTCACGAGACGAGCATTCTTCACATCGGTGCCGACAATGATACGGCTCGGGTAGAGGTTGTCATAGAGAGCCTTGGATTCACGCAGAAATTCCGGGCTGAAGATGATATTGTCGCAATGGTATTTCTCACGCACAGATGCCGTGAAGCCAACCGGAATCGTAGACTTAATGACCATGATGGCATCCGGATTATACTGGATAACCAGCTTGATAACGGCTTCGACAGCAGAGGTGTCGAAGAAGTTTTTCTTGCTGTCGTAGTTTGTAGGAGCCGCAATGACAACAAAGTCTGCGTCCTTGTAGGCAGCTTCAGCATCAAGAGTAGCAACGAGATTCAGATCTTTCTCTGCGAGATACTTTTCGATGTACTCGTCCTGAATCGGAGACTTCTTGTGATTGATAAGGTCAACTTTTTCCGGGATGATATCCACTGCCATGACCTCATGATGCTGCGATAGCAACGTAGCAATGGACAAACCGACATAGCCGGTACCAGCAACTGCAATTTTCATAGTCTTTCTCCTAAAATCACTCGGGTAACTTCAGCAACTCTCCAAGAATCGTGTCCGTATCTTTAATTGCTCCAGGAGCCCTGAATTTGAAATCCGTATCCATTCCTGCTGCCGGCGTGAACGTCAATTCACCAAAGTAGATTTTGTTCCTTACAATATACAAATCCACCCGAACAAACGGAAATTCTTTTGCCAGCAGCTCGGCGATTTCAAACGCCTCGTCCATACTTTCAGGCTTTTCAATCTCAAAATCCGGATACTTGAATACCTCCTCAGTATAAGGAAGCTTATTCCATTTTCTGTCCATAAAAAAGAACTTCGGATGATGTATTCCATCTCGTTCTTCGCAAACCATAACAGAAGTCGCTTTTCCGTTCATACAGTAGAATTTGTAATCTACCGGCAGGCTGCCATCATCTCCACCTAGATATTTCTCAATCAGAATACAAGGTTTAACATCCTTGTATTGCATTTCGGACCATCCTAGCCAGTAATTATTCTTAAGCCACTTTCTCATAGTATTTTTAGTGGCTTCAATATCGAGTTTTGACTTATCCTGTACAATTATATTGCAAGCACAACCGACATTTAATTTAATCGCAAACCGATCCGGAAGGGTAGAAAAATCAATGGAATCAACATCCTCGTATGACGCTATCAATTCATTCAGCAAGTACCCATAGCCGTGTTGCTCAAGATAATCTCTAACCCTTAGTTTATCTGCGCACTGCTTTACTGTTTCATTATTCCAGTAGGTATTGAATTTCAGCCAAAGAACTTTTTCATTAAAAGTTGTAGGCTTGGTCAAATCCAGCTTTCTTCCAAACTTCACACGGTACGTTACCGCTGTGTTTAGTTTTGGTGAAATCAAAGTCAGTGTACTTCTAAAGGCCCCCTGCAAAGCCCGTTTTAGGGATTTCATATCATCTCTCCTTTTTCAGCTTTTCCCTGACATCTTCCAAAATTGTTTGTGTTAAATCACCAAACAAAGGACCATTATTCATCTGGTAAATCATTACATCAGGGTAATTCAAATTATATTCAATCAAAATCGGTTCGCAATTTTCATCAACTGCAAAGTCCCACGAAATTATGCCAAAGCGAGACAGCATTTTATGCGCTTTCTTTATTTGACTGCAAATCTCGTCATGTCCGCAAAGAACCACGTCCTCGAACATTCGACCGGTCTCCGTGGACGTTCTTCGTTCTCCATAAATATTGTACCCTTCCTTATTAAGTTGCCCGTTTAACCCGATCCCAACCGTGTATCCTTTTCCTGTTGACGCTGTATCAGTGTGAGAACCCGGAGCACCGACCCTCAATATAGAAGTAAGAATATGCACTTCACCATTAAAAAACATACTAATTATTTTTTCGGTATTCACAGAACTCGGGTTAAACTCCTTATACTGTGGATGTTGTGTGATACATTTCTGAATAATGTAGTCCTTTTTATAGACATCCAAAATAGCTGTATTGAATCCGCCGGCTTTAACTAATTGAACGCCCATACCCCCCCCCGTTTCTCTTGAGGGCTTGATAATTAAATCGCAATCAAGATTATTCAGATACCTTACAGCTTCATCTGTAGAAAGTACATCATCGGACTCGTCAAAAAAAATCACCATTTGTATTTATTAAGACATTAGAAACCATACGAATGCCCGGAAGCATTCGGCTCATTATAGACTTATCCTCAAGGTCAACCGAGCCTCTCGTATACAAGGGCTCAATAGTACAGTGATAAAAATTTTCCGGAATATAATTTACGAACTGTCTCCCAGTCACTGCATAAAGATACTCGTGCCATTGCGTGTCAACACCAGAAAATCCAAATTCATTATAAAAAGCATTAATTTGCTTCAACTGGCTAGGATCCAGGGATTTCACTTCAATGGGTGACTTTTTCCTAACATTCTCCAATTCTCTTTTAAAATGAAGATCTAACCGCTTCATTTTAATATCTAACTGAAGCCTTCCAATAGCCCTTTTTATCTTGCTCATTTTCTTATCTCACCTTTCTTGCTTAACGAATTAAGGATGCCCCCGAAAACTGATTTCTCCTTAACTTTCAACCACACGGTCATACAAAGTATAGAGTAAACACCCCCTCCTATCATTATCATTAGAAGAAGGCGAATGATTGGCTGTTCGATATCAAGGCGTAAATCAAAGAATCGAACAGCAATAAACATAGTCATTCCAAAAAGCAAGTAGTAGCTATATCTTGAGAACATCCGAAAGAAATGAATTTCCTTTTTCGCACAGTGCGCTGAAATAGTGAGCACCGATAATTCTGCCATTAACGTTCCTAACGTTGCTCCTACAGACCCCAATTGTGGAATAAGCAAACCATTGCAGATTAAATTAACTATAGCACCTCCGGTAACTGCCAATGTGTATATAATTATTTATCCTCTACCGGTTTATAAATTCTTATCCAGTCAACAAGGAATGTATTATTATCTTTATTCATTAATTCTTTGTTTGTCGGAGACAATCCACTTATAGCTCTCCAGCTCTGGTCTTCCATGTTTATAATTATATCCATTTCTTTCGATAGTCCGGTACCCTTAGTAAAATCATTGGGGTCAATAATATTTTTCCCAGATACCCTTCTTACCATTTTACCATCAACATAATATTCCAAATTAAATGGATCTTTCCAGTAAACTCCTACTCTATGGAAATCATTTCTCCAAATAGTTCCATTCACATCTTTATACCAACTTCCAGGATCTGTTGGTTGATAGTCCTGAAACGGATCTCTAATAAACACATGATGACTTAAATGAATTCTATCAGGTCCGTAAAATTTATGTCCATCATCACCTACAACCCTATCGCTACCATATGCCTCTATAATATCAATTTCTTGAGTATCATCAGGACTTAACATCCATACATCCGAAGCCATTGTTGAGTTAGCTATCTTGGCATATGCCTCTACATACACAGGATATACTACTCTAGTTTTAGATGTAACACACCCTGTATAAGTGCCAGGCATCATTTTTTCTTTATCTCCGCTTGTAACCTTAACTATTTTTACATCGTCAGGTCTACTGGTTTCAATTCGCAAACAACCATCTGAGACAGAAATATGATCTCTCTGCCATATTGTAGGAGCTGGTCCTGACCAGTTGGCATGGTAATAATCGGTCCATTTCTTTTCAAAATTACCTTTGTTATTACTGTCAGCAGTATAGTTAAAGTCATCCGACTGACTCTGTAATTCCCATTTCATTCCAGTACCTGCCGAAACTGGTACAGGAAACTTGTCCCATTCATATTCAAATTCTGTTTCAGAATCACCCGGGTCTGTATTTGATCCGTTTTCTGACCCATTCTCTTCTCCATTATTATCTCCTGGCATACAGGAACTACAAGAAATAAATAAAAATCCTAATGATAAAAGCAATAATTTCAATTCCATTCTACAAAAAAATTTAATTAATAATATCTAAGAAATAGATAGGGAGCTAACCCTATCTATTTTTAATTTACTATGGACGTTTTTCTATTTTAGTCAATGAAATATCATCAAAATAGAAATTCAATGCTGATGATGATTTTTCATTTGTAGCTCTAATGATAATTCCTGAATCTCCAGCTTTGGAAGATGACATTTTACATGTAACATTCACCCATTGACCTTTAACAAAATCATTATTAAACCATACACCAGTACTCCATTTTGTATCTATTGCAAAATCAAAAGTAATATTTGGATATATTCCATTTACTGGAGTACCATCTAATTCTTGTACATTTATCCACATAGAAAGCAAATAATCAACATTTGCTTCTACAGGGATGGCATAATCTCCTGCTACTTTGGTATCGCAACCCATTATCATTCCTTTACCAGCAGAAATTTCTGCATATGCAACACCGTTACCAGAATGAGCATTATCATTTACCATAGATAATTTATAGTCGTCCCATAGAGTTGCTCCCCAAGAAACTTTATCCCAATCTTCTACAGTACAATTTTCAAAACCTACATCATATCCTGCTTCTTTCAAAAGATTTGACATCTTGAAATCGAAACTTTCCGGTTCTGAAATAAAATTTGTAGCATAAACATAGTCAAGTGTTATCAAATTACCAACAGATGCATCGTATGAAACAGTTATATTATCGGTATTATAAATATCAGTATCTAATACAAGTTTTACAATATTGACATCCGTACTTACTGATTGAATATTTGCAACTACAGGAATCATATTTTCCCCGTTGGTTATATTCAGTGAAAAAGCATTAACAGGACAGTCTGATGCATCTTTCATTGCACGGCTAAATTTCAAACCTATAGTATTGGATGATAATCTTTCAGCACCAATAAAATCAACAGGATCTTCCGAAGCTATAACATTTACCAACTCTGTATATTTTATGCTGCTACGTCCAAAATCACTTGATGACTCCAAGGTAACCTCATACAACCCCGGTGAGTAGAACTGATAAGATGCAATACCGTCAACTGCCTCAACTGTTTCTGCCTTTCCATCTTCACTAACAAAAGTGAAGACATTTTTATTAGGTGCACCTGTAGAAGTAACAGTAAAATCTATGTGATGACCACCTTGCAGCTCATTCTTGGCGCCCGAAGCTAAATTTATTTCAGCACCAGTTTCTCTACACAAAGCGGTAAATGACGCTCTAACACTATCTAAAACCGTAACTTCAACAAACTGTTCCTTTTCATTAGTAAGTCCATCCTCTGTTTCTATTTCCTTACAGAATATTTGTTTAAGAGAAATCTTATGAACTCCAGGAACAATAAAACTAACTTTCAGGTTTTCGGATGCTGAGGTTGTAACTTCCGTAGAATCTAAATTAATGGCTACACCTTCAGGGAAAGTCCATGTTCTGGATTCAACACCTCTTGACAAATCCAGAAATGACATCCAACCATTAACTTGCATCAAATTCGCTTTATTTCCAAAAGAAGTAGTAACATACTCCTGGACTATATCTTCGTTAAACTCATAGTCCTTTTGGCAACTTATTCCTAAAAAGGCTAAAATAACTAATAATATTTTATTTATTGTCTTCATCGTATTAAAATTTAATTCTGTAATGCTTTATTATTCTGAACTTCACAGCTAGGTATTGGGAAATAATCGTGAACATCCGACTGATATACCTTTGAACGCATCTCAAAATCAGGACGCACACGTTCCTTAACATTTAATGGTGGAATCTGTTCTGTAGAACTTATTGTTGTACTTGTAATAGACCCACATAAATTCAAACGTATACCTTGTTCTTCACTCCAACATTGTTCGAAGCACTCTTTAACCAATCCCCAACGAACCAAGTCAAGCCAGCGATGACCTTCAAAAGCCAATTCAAGCAAACGCTCAGCCATTCTTAAATGCATCAATACATTATCCTTATTGGCAGGAATCATCTCAAAGTCTGTGTAATTATTTGCAAATTTAGAGACCCACAATTTAGGGAAAAATCCATTATTCTCTGTTATATAATCCTTAAGTTTTACTACCCCTGCACGTTCTCTTACTTTATCAATATATTCTATTGCCAAATCTACATCACCATCATCTTCAAGAATAGCTTCGGCATACATTAACAAAACGTCAGCATATCTAATAGCTCTGTAATTTATACCTGTTCTACATCCTGTAGTAGGATCCTCAGATTCCACTCTATCCCAACGTGTCCATTTCCTTACTTTAGAACTCTGACCATATCCAAAGTTTACTTTTCCTTTGGCAACAAGATTTCCATCAGCATCATATTCATCAACAAGAGGAGCCTTATAATAATCACCGTCACCTTTCTCAACTACAATTGTTGCGTATGTTCTCATAGAGTTCAAATGTCCAGCTTTTGTCCATTCAGCATCAGGATCCATAACATCTGCCGAAACAAACATTTCGTGGCAATGGTAGGTAGGTAACACTGTATTGTAACCACCTGCAAAAAGAGAAGCAAACTGGTTTGCAATAGATACACCTTCCGAACCATCTATCTCGTCATGCAGGTTTCCACTATTTCCTGGCTTGTAGTTATCGGAGAAAGAGACTTCAAATACAGATTCCTTATTAAACTCATTATCAGTGGTAAAGTTATCCATATAATTTTCTTCCAGTTCATATAAGTTGCTTTCAACTAATTGCTTAAAGCATTCTCTTGCCAACTTCCATTCTTTCTGGAAAAGATAAGTCTTACCCAACATAGCTGTAGCCGCACCCCAAGTGATATGTCCGTCATTACCGTTGGGCCATACTTTAGGTAATATTTGAGCAGCCTGAAAATCCGGAATAACCATTTTATTTATTACATCATCCTTTGATGAAAAAGGAATGTTCATTTCTTCTGCCGAAGAAGCCATTTTATCATGTATTACGGCTCCACCATAAGTATTGGCAAGGAAAAAAATAGTCATATCCTCTAATAAAACGTGCCTGAGCTATTATCTGTTCTTTCTTCTCTTGTGTAAGGAAATCTGCATTTTCAATGTAATGTAATATTTGATTTGCTCTGAAAATACCTACGTACAATTGTGACCAACGGTTTTCAACATATGGTGAAGAGCTATCCCACTTTAACTGGGTGAAGATATTTTGAGTACTATACCATGTTTCTGTACCTGCCAAATCACTTCTTAGCATTTCGAAAGTCAATCCTGAACCACTTACATATTCCAACTGCAAAGAACCATACAATGCATTTACAGCCTTATCAAAGTCAGCTTCGGTTTTCCAAAACGAGCCATCAGTCAGAGAATTGGGATTAACTTGTGACAGCAAGGCATCTTCACAACTCGTAAAAGTTCCCCCAATAAGAGAGAAACATAATATATAAGCTAATTTCTTTATCATAGTTTTAAAAATTTCAGTTAATCAAATTAAAAATCAAGCTGTACACCAAATAAGAATTTTCTTGTTATAGGATAGTTGGCTTTATCAACACCTCGGCTTGCAACACCATCTCCACCAACTTCAGGATCATATCCCTCATATTTAGTAAATGTAAACGGATTTTGTGCAGTTACATATATTCTTGCATAATCCAAAATACCTTTAAACCACTTTCTAGGTAAAGAATAGCCCAATGTTATATTGCGTAATCTTAAGAATGTTCCATCTTCCAGAAAGTAATCTAATCTAGGATTACAATTATATGGTTCAGGTACAGGTATATCTGAGTTGATATTGTTTGGAGTCCACATATCATATAATTCAACGTGTCTTACTCCTGCGTATGCAAACTGTTTTGCACCGTTGTATACCATATTTTTATGTGAATAATATAGCTGAGTAGAAAAATCAAAACCTTTATAATCAGCATTAAAAGTTAAACCCATTTCAAATTTAGGCATACTGCTTCCCTTATAAACACGATCCTTATCATCAATTATATTATCACCATTCTGGTTTACCAGTTTCAAGTCTCCCAATTTTGCATTTGGCATATAAGACTTAACAGCATCCAGTTCTTCCTGAGTCTGTATTACTCCATCTGATTCAATTAAGAAAAATGAACCAGCAGGATAACCAACTTTCATATATGTTGTAACATTATCATTATTCAACCAGGAACCAAGTTTACTATTAGCCAAAGGTATTTCATTCATATCACCCAACGAAGTAATTTCATTGATATTTTTAGTGAATGTCCCTATCAATGACCAGTTCATGCCAAATTTTGTATGTCCTTTGTATGTAGCCGAGAACTCAAAACCCTTATTTACCATGTTTCCGATATTAGAAGTAATTGAGTTATTTCCCCAACCTACATTTGTACCAGATGATGCAGGAATAATCACATCAAGCAACATATCCTTCTTATTATTCTTATACATATCAAAACTCAAGCTTAAAGCTCCTCTTAATAACGAAGCATCAAGACCGATATTCTTTGATACATTTGTTTCCCATACTATGTTAGGATTGGAATACGCTCTCTGTATAGCACCCAGACCTAACTGATCGCCTGTTTCCGGTCCCCAAACATAATCAATCTGGTTGCGGATGTAAGATGCATATTTATAGTCACCAATACCTTCATTACCAACCTCACCATAACTGGCTCTCAATTTAAGATTGCTCAACCAATCTACATTTTTCAAGAACTTTTCTTCATTAATATTCCAACCCAATGAAACACCAGGGAAGAAAGCATATCTGTTATTCTTAGCCATTCTTGAAGAACCGTCGTAACGTCCACTGGCAGATAACATATAACGACCGTCATAAGCATATTGTAAACGGAACAACTTTCCTACAATTACATGAGTAGATTTAGATCCTCCAATTGATGTAAGAACATTTCCTGCATCGAAAACAGGTGTATCATTACTAATGAAATCTTTTTTAGACATTGCGCTCTGCACCCAGTCTGTCTTTTCAATAGTATAACCGATTACAGCACCTACTTTGTGCTTTCCGAATGTTTTATCATAACTTAATACATTTTCCATAGTAAGTTTCATGCTTGAATTATCCTCCTGCAAAAGACTTGCATCAACTCTACTTGAAGCTGTGTTAAGGTTCCCGTTTTTATCATAAACCATAAACTGAGGTTCAAAGAAATCTCTTTTATATTGCCAATAGTTATAACCTAAATTCACCTGATAAGTAAGACCGTCAATAATCTCTATCTTAAAGTTTGCTGCTATATTATGAGAATTTTCAACTCTGTCATCAGAATTAGTCAATATACGAGCCAAATATCCCAAATGTTCTACGTTGTTATCAGCATCAATTTCTACTTCACTTCCATCTTCCATATTCAATGGTTTCATATATGGTTTCTGATATTGTGCAAACTGATATACATTCCAAGGCTCAACAGATTTATCAGAATGATTTAAGCCAATACTTACAAATCCACTGAAACGACCTTTCTTAAATGTTGCATTTGCACGGGTAGAGAATCTTTCGTAACCGGAATTAATAAGAATACCATCCTGTTTGAAATAGTTGGCATTAACATTATAAGTCATAACATCACTACCGCCACTTACAGTCAAGTTATAATTTTGCATTGGGGCATTATCTAAAGTTACTGATCCAATAAAATCGGTATTATAATCCATTGCATCGGGATTATAATATAAGTCGGAAGAGTTACCACCTAAAGCACGCTGATACATTTCATCAACATACAACTGCTGTGGTGTACTAAGCAATGGAGTTCCTGATACAATGTTCTGTAGACCATAATAACCAGAGAAACTTACTTTTGCTTTACCTGCTTTACCGCGTTTTGTCGTAATCAATATAACACCATTTGAAGCACGTGTTCCGTATACTGCAGCCGAAGCACCATCCTTCAACACATCTATTGTTTCAATTTCTTCCGCAGGTAAATTAGGATTACCGTCAGCCGGTATTCCATCTACGACATAAAGAGGACTTGAATTACCATTAATAGAACCCAATCCACGAATTTGAATAACAGCGCCATCTCCAGGACGACCGGAACTTTCAGTAATATTCAAACCTGAAATCTTACCTTGCAAAGTTTTTGTAAAATCCGAACCTGCTATTTTTAGCATTTCATCAGACTTTATCTGCGAAACAGCACCTGTTAATTCTTTTTTCTTCTGTACACCATAGCCAATAGCTACAACCTCAGCAAGCATAACAGATTCTTCTTTTAAAGAAACATTAATTTGTGTTTTTCCATTAACAGAGATTTCTTGTGTTTCATAGCCTATGAAACTGAATACGAGAGTCGACTTACTATCAGCCTCCAAAAAATAATTACCATCAAGGTCAGTAATTGTCCCTGCGGTATTATCACCTTTAACAGAAACTGTAGCACCTATTATAGGATCTTTCATTTCGTCTGTAACTTTTCCACTAATAGTAATCTTTTGTGCACTAATTGCAGATACACAAAACAGAAGCATTACCAATAAAGGTAACCTCTCCCACTTTTTGTTTTTGATTTCCATAAATTGATTTTTTAGCAAACAATAAATTAATTTTTTTGCAAAGAAAGTGATAGTTGGTGTTTTATATATATTGGAAAAGAGTTTTTAATATGGTGTATTTGCATACAATGGCATTTTTTTTTATAAAAGTTCTCATCTACAATATAAGCAATTATAGACATTTAATTTTACAAGTGCAAATATACAGCTGATGGTAGATCAGATTGAGTTTCACCCTGGATATACACAAGTGGATACAGTACTTTATTGCCAGAGAAATAATATTACAGTAAAGCATGGAGTCCGCTTGGAAACGGATATATGCTGCAGTATCCTGTTCTATGTGAAATAGCATCAAGATACAATAAATCGGTGGCTCAGCTATGTTTGAGATGGGTACTACAGAACAACGTTGTTCCACTGCCAAAATCTCTGAACAAAGAAAGAATAATTCAGAATGCCGATGTATTTAATTTCGAACTTACATCTGAAGATATGAATTTAATAACGAATATGGAAACATGCGGGTTCTCCGGCTACTACATAGACGAAAATATGGAATAATACGTTTAAACATAAACTTCCCCTAAAAAATTAAAAGTATTTTATAGGAGAAGTACTCAAATACCATACTTTTTTTTGCAAAAAACCACTGATTAGTTTTTTTTAATGGTAATACCTTTGCCAATAAAGAAAAGGATTGTTTGAGCAAGTGGTATACATAATTAAGGTAGATTGTTTTCAAGAGATAACAAACAGAATTATTTAATGGTTGTTGCATTGCAGCAACCATTTATTATTTAATTATTAACAAATGGCGTTTTATGAAAACATCTGAAATTCTAAAAGCAACTCTCTTACTTGTTCCGGCAATTGCATGGGCAGAAGGAAACAACGAACAAAAAAAAGCAAACATTGTGTTTATTCTCTCAGATGATGCCGGATATGCTGATTTCGGTTTTCAGGGAAGCAAACAGTTTGAAACTCCCAATCTTGACAAGCTGGCGGAAAACGGAATGATACTCCACCAGATGTATACCACCGATGCGGTGAGCGGACCATCAAGGGCAGGACTTATGACCGGACGCTACCAGCAGAGATTCGGTATCGAAGAGAACAATGTAGTGGGATACATGAGCAAGCACGGTAAATACGGACTTGACATGGGTGTTCCTACTTCAGAAAAAGTTTATATCAAACTATCTTAGCGAAGCTGGTTATGTTTGTGGAGCATTCGGAAAAATGGCATCTGGGAGCTACAGACGAATATCATCCTTACAGAAGAGGTTTTGACCAATTTGTGGGATTCCGTTCGGGAGGTAGAAAATTATTATCCTTATCAGAATGAAAGAAGAGTCCTTTGCCGATGAAGGGTGTGGAAAACAGACTTGAATACGGATTGTCGCTCATTTCAAGGAACCGGATAAGTATATGACTTACCTGCTCGCCGACGAAAGCCTGCAAGTTCATTGAGGAAAAATGCAAAAAAAAACCTTTTCTTTGTTTATCTGGCATTCAACGCTGTACATGCTCCGCTACAGGCTGAAAAAGGAAGACCTGGCG